>Ga0181577_10002550_pt1 | contig 14244 bp, 25 predicted proteins | sample 101ome_21_FD_132468 | JGI IMG/M metagenome (GOLD analysis project Ga0181577, IMG submission 132468) | Coastal salt marsh microbial communities from the Groves Creek Marsh, Skidaway Island, Georgia - 101413BT metaG (megahit assembly) | ecosystem: Environmental > Aquatic > Marine > Intertidal...
ACCTGTACCACTTTGGTAGTTCGTCACCCATTGCACGTCCTGCAGCATCAACAACAACACCATTTTCTTTTACTACAAACACAACTCTGTTTTTCTTGAAGTCATAGCGAATGTCAGCACGTTCAGCCCTGTACGCCTTGAGACAATGGTTATCCTGCAGGTACTTCAGTTCTTTGATGTCTAGGTCATGTCTCCAAAACTTTTCATGGTGTTCAACTCCTAGATTAAAGTTTGGATTAACAAAACTACGAGAGTCTTCACTAAATGAATGTTCAGATAGCCCTGATTTGATTACTCCACCTTTGGTACACTCAGAATGAAAACAATAATACTTAATACAATCACCAAAGTTAGTTACTGATAAAGTATTAGTACCATTACATATAGGACAATCAAATCTCTTAGATCTACCTAATGGTATATATTCTTGAGATATATATTCTTGTATATTCATAATATATCCTATTATAGTTATTATTATATTGGAAGTTTAGCCAATCGGCAAAGAGCCTAATATCATGCCATTGCAAATCAGTCTAGAATTATTTTTGTTTAGATAGATAAAATTAATTGTTGATATCTCAAAACGGCTGTGCTATTGAAAAATTCCTTTCAACAATAAGCGGAGTAATCCGATGCAAAACATTTCCATCCCATATCCAAAGCCTGACAATCCTGAAATCATGAGACGCATCATAACTAGTACGGTTTGTGATAAGTTTTTTACTGTAGAGTTTGTGAAGTCTGATGGTACTTCTCGTAAGATCAATGGTCGGCTAGGCGTTGAGAAGCACAAAAAGGGTGGTCGTGACTGCAATGATGCAGAGAAGTATCTCACAGTTTTTGATATAGAAAATCATGGCTACAGAAATGTTAATCTGGATACTATAACAAGTTTTACCTTTGCTGGTGTTCAGCACAGATTTGTGGAAGACTGATGTTTCCTTACGTTGAAATCAAGCGGTTCAACACGCCTCACGATGCTTTGAAAGAAGGGTTTACATCAAATCAAATCTGGAGTGTATGTGAGTGTGATGAAACTGGTGATTGGGTCTATGGGCCACCACATCATTACGTCAATAGGGCTTTTGTCATTACAACAAGGGAAACCCATGACCACGATACTTGTTATACAGAAAACTTTTCTGAGGAGAATTGACCATGGGACTACGAGGTTCCCCCCACGCACCTAAATTCGTGGAAGAAGTAATTCGTTTGCGCTATGAAGGTAAGTCAGCGAGAGAAGTGGCATCGCGTATGGGCTATGAATACAAGAAAGCCACAGGCAGAACCATGACAAGAAACGTTGTGATAGGTTTGTGGAACAGACATGGCAAGTTTTCTAATATGCCTAAACCTAAGAACTCCCCCACCTACGATGATATCATGGAAGAGTGGGCCTACCGTGTTAAAAAGGGTGAACAGGTTCGTATTCGCAAATGTCTTTGTTGTAGTAAAAAAGTTGTGCTAGACAAAGCCCATCATATCTGCGGCAAGTGCAAGTCTAGTGTAGACTTTGTTCATGGTTTCAACGACTATCAGGTGCATGGTTGATGAGTATGCACAATAAAACTCAACGAGGTATACAATCAAAGCTAGCGGTGATGCGGCATTTTGTAGACCAAGGTTATTATGTGTATAATGAAACTAATCACACTGGCCCCGTGGACATCATAGCCATAAATCCCGATACTCTTGAGATAAGGCTAATCGAAGTGAAGACCATGTGTTTTCGATCAGCCACGGCAAGCTGGTATCCAGGTTCAATGATATACAGAAAACTAAAGCCTTTACAAAAAGAGCTAAATGTGTCTATTGTGTATCACAATATCGAAACAGGAGAAATCAAAGATGCAGCAGCCTAAAAAAAAGAAAAGCTCCAGACCAATGCCTGAGACTGTTCAAAGGGAATACGATGGCAAATGGGTCCGTTGGGAGTGGAAGTACGACACTGAGCTAGGGCTTGTGCATCCCAGTGTTGCTAAACGTTGGGACTACCTGCACAGTCGAGGTCGTTGGGTTGCAACTGCAGTGATGGATGAGGTGAGCAAATGAACATCTTTTATTTGCATGAAGAGCCTGCCGTTGCCGCTGCATGGCACTGTGATAAACATTGTGTGAAGATGATCCTTGAGACTGCACAAATTCTGTCAACCGCACATCATGTACTAGATGGAGAGGAAATACAGATAGAGGGCTTGTACAAGTCTACTCATGTCAACCACCCCAGTACAGTTTGGGCTAGGTCAGGGTTAGAGAACTACAAGTGGCTGCACAGATTGTTAGATGAGCTGTGTTACCAGTACTCAAAACGATACAGGAAGGTGCATAAAGTAGAGAGTTCTAAGCTTCTAGAAAAACTGTCGTCCCCTCCAAAAAATATCCGTAATGAACCTTTTTATCAACCGCCGCAGTGTATGCCAGAACAGTATAAAACTGTCGCCTCGCAAAAAGCTTATATAAATTATTATATAGGCGAGAAGATGGGCTTCGCTCGATGGAACTACACCACCCCCCCGCCGTGGGCCTAATCTTTTTTATCTGAATAAAACTTTTTCTTTACTCTAAACAAAAACTATGCATGATCCAAAAACCCACAATGGATATAGGTGACGCTATGATCGACTGTTTAGTTCAAATAAATAAATCTCAGGACTGTGGAGATTGCACTCTTTGTTGGGCTTCAAAAAAACCTATTGGTTTTAAGAATCACTCAAAAATAATATTGACTGAAAACAGTCATGCAGCAATGGGCCATAATTCTATGTATGCAAAAAATGTTTTTGATCCAGAAACCTATAAGTTCAAGATTGTGAAACCTAGTACTAATGAAAAATTAGGAAAAAAGGTAACACGAGGTAAACTGCAGGGAGCTAAAATATACACTGTTACTTTGGAGGAAAGGGCAACTTGCACTAGGGATTGCGAACACTGGTTAGACTGCTATGGAAACAATATGCCGTTCGCTCATAGGATTAAGGCTAGTCCTAAAATTATGAATAGGATATCTGAGGATCTCGATGAACTTGATGCAAAAAATAAAAAGTATTTGGTACGCTTGCATGTTTTGGGTGATTTCTTCAGCGTCAAATATGTGAATTTTTGGGTTGATCAAATACTGTCGAGACCTTTTCTTAATGTTTATGGTTATACCCGCTGGCATGTTGGCACTGAAATTGGTGATCGCATAAATGAATACAATTCTCATTCAAGATTTTCTATCCGGTTTTCGAATGCCCTATCCGGCTTTAGGGCTATGTCTTAATCTTTTTATATGAATAAAAATAATTCTAGACATATGAATAAAACTATGATCTAAAACAATTCTCACAACCAAATTGGGAGTTATTTAAATGAACAATATTACAACGATAGAACACAATTTTGAAATCGAAGCATACGATATCTCGCACGCGAGAGTTTTAGAGCATGATGATCCAAGGGACGTTTCATTCTTTGAACCATTGGAAGTAGTGAAGGCTGATGTTTACTCTGCTGATGAATTGATACCCAAGGCTCAGTGTCTCAAGTATAAGGCTACCGGACAATTAGCCTATGATCAGTGTGTTTCGACAAGTTATCATCTACAAAACCATGTAGACCTTTTTGATCAGCACAATAAAATCTTAGAACAATCTAATCTCGATCTACGCAACGTTTTAGTGCGTGATGAATATACCAATGGTGGTCGCAAGGCTAAACGCTCTATCTTTTTTCAGGACCATGAAGTTGACATTGGTGGTGGGGATACTGTTACCGCCCGTTGTGATATGATCAACACTGTTGATATGACGGGATCTTTCCAAATGTTCTCCGGTGCTTATCGTGCATTCTGCGAGAACTCGATGGTTTTCGGTGGGGAAAAAGCTTTCTATACAAAAAGAAAACACACTCAGCATTTTGATGCTAGTAATCTTTTAAAGACTGCCAACAGTGTTTTCTCTACTTTTGCAGACAACACCGAAAAGTTTTTTGCATGGAAGTCAACTCCGGTTGATGATAGGGAAGCTGCAGCAATCATTCGCTATTTTCTATCTCAGGATTTTCTTAATCCAAAGAAAATTAAACGTGGCATTCAGTCCGGTGAACTCTCTGAGGTTCCAGAACTGAGAACTAAACAGATCGAAGATCAAATTAGCACTTTGGATAACAAGCCTTTTCACGCCATGATGGATCTTTGGGATATGTACTCTGCAGAATACGGCTCCAAGTTCGGGCAAGGTGTGGGTAAAAACAAATGGGCATTGTATAATGTGTTTACCCATTGGGCTACTCATACCCACGATGCTAGGGAAATTGTGAACGACAAGGGGGAAACAAAGGTTCATTCATTTGGACGTAAATCTCCCAATTTGATGGATAGCAAATTTGGCGGCTACACGATGGATGAGCAGGAACGCCGCAGCGAAAAGCTTTTGTTTTTGTTTCAAATCCCCCAGTGGAATGCATTGGGTAATCAATCTTTGGCTATTAACTGAGAGGAGGACATTGGAAACCTTTTTTGAGATACTGGCGGCAATCTACAGATTAGCAGTTGTCGCTATCGTGATTTTAATACTTTACGCCATACTTTGAAGGAGAAAATCATGGCAAAAACAGAAAACAATTCAACCGGATCTCAGGTATTTTTGAGTAGTGAGGCCCAGTCTCAACTCAAAACGATGCAACGAAAGCTTGCCACATTGTCAGATGATAACTGGGACAAGTACGCATCAAAGGGAGGCCAAAGTAGAGTTGTCACCCTAGCGTTAACTGCGCTAAACGAACGGTTAGAAAAATCACCGGATCACTCCCAAGGCTAGTACCTCCCTCACTAGCCTAACTTAGCCCCCCAGGTCAAAAGCTTGGGGGGTTTTTTTTGTTTGACATAGGTTTGCAGGGTGGGCTAGGGTTTCATTGTAACAACAGCCAAGGAGTGAACAATGAGAACAAGAAGACAATTCAAAAGAGACGCCGCCCAGTTTCAAAAACTGAGACGGCTGATGGAAAATGACAACAGATCCTCAAGACTTGTGAGCCTGCAGGCTATGATCGAGGACTACATTCTGGATGCTAGCAAAGAAAATCCACGTTTTAGCGGGGATATATTCAGAGAAGCTTGTAAACCTTTAGGGCCTAGTAATCTGAGTGAAATTTTCGAAAGGGTAGAGGATTCTTTAATTGAGGAGTGGAAACGATGAAACAGTTTAATGATATGACCAGAGATCAACAGATTGAATATTTGGAGTGGGAAGTTGAAAAAGAAGAGCAGGGCATCGGCTACCTGCAGGACTTGCTTGAAGATCGAATGAAAAGCCAAGAATGGCGCATGAAAAGGTTAACTGAATTGAAAGATGACGACTTCCAGAGTCGCATCAGATTGGTTGCTTCTATTTCGGGAGACAAGATCCATGACTAACCTAATCAATCCCCTAGAGCTGGAAGATATGAGCCTTCAACCCCTTGAGCACCCCCATCTAGACGAGGTGCTTTTGATACTCAACGATTTAGGCCCAGTGCGATTGGATAACATTTTGGAGGAAAGCAGAGAATAATAACCAACCCACTCAAAACAAAGAAGAAACCCCCGCCCGTGATTGGTTGGGGGTTTTTTTATGGTCTCGTATTGCACGCCACCCCGCCCCCCAGAGGAGAAAAATTGTCGCCTGAAGATCCGCACGCGCACATATGATGACGCGATCAATAGGAATACAGGGAACATTTAGCCCTCGATTGTGTGGGGGTCCTTATAGGTGTTGCGTAATGTATATTATGATAAGAAAAAAAATAATCGCCGCATTGCGGGGGCGCATGGGCCACTGGGGGGTCCATACACTTGTATGCAATCCCCACATAATTTTTCTATTTTTTACCCTTTTTTAAATTTTTTTGTTATTTTTCAATGACTTCACGGTCATATTCATCATAAACACGGACTTCAGCTACCCCTTTTTGCTGTCTTAGCACCTGTTTTCTGTAACCCAGGGCTAATTTTTTGTTTGCAAAGATGGAAAGCACTGGTTGACAGGTGTTTTTGTAGTAGCAATATACTCTGTATCGTCTTCCTGCGTCCATGAAACTACTATTTTGAAATATTATTACTCTATTTTGTAATTTTATTACTTTATTTTGTAATATTATTACTCTAAGGGCTAATCAAAAGGGGGTAATAGTGTATTTAACCCTTGGGAGCAGTTATACTTATTATACACATGAAATCACGAGTTGTCAAGAAAAAAATGCACCCCCCTTTAAAATTTTTTTTATACTTTTTTGAAAAAAAGACTTGACAACATTGCTCTCCAACAGTATAATAACAATTAGCCCAGAGTTTGTCTAAAACTCCACACCCTACCAACAATAATAAAGGGAGATTCGAGATAAACTAAGGCTACCCCCCTGACAATATGCATGACTTTATTATGATGAGATGTATGAATTGTAATCATCCGTGTCACTGCGACACTGTTATGTGCAAGGACGAGTATGTGTCCATGGAAAGCACAGATGTAGGTCGTGACGTAATAAAAACAAAAGTTACATGTGAATGCGGAGAGTGTGTCTGTGGCACAAAAGAAAACCAGCAAGGCTAAAGGGGGTTCCCCCAAGCCTACAAACCCCAAGCTATATGCAAGAGTAAAAGCAGAGGCTAAACGTAAGTTCAAGGTATACCCTTCTGCATATGCAAACGGCTGGCTTGTACGCGAGTATAAGAAGCGTGGCGGTGGCTACAAGTGAGCCTCAAGGAATGGTTTGGCAAAGGCCCCAAGGGAGACTGGGTTGACATAGGTGCTCCCAAGAAGGGGGGCAAGTATCAAGCTTGTGGTCGATCCAGTGCTACGGGCAGTAAAAGAAAATATCCAAAGTGTGTTCCTAGATCCAAGGCTAAGAGCATGACAAAGAGTCAGATTAGGAGCGCAGTATCACGAAAAAGATCAAAGCCGCAAGGCGTAGGGGGCAAGCCTACAAACGTAAAGACAATAGTGAAGAAGAATTACTCAAATGCCAGAAGCAGGAAAACGAAAGCGTAAGTCAACAGGCATGAAGGGCCTCACCATTAAAGGAGGTCACAAAAGACCTACCAAGTCTGGTGCAGGTATGACTAAGAAGGGTGTTGCAGCCTACAGGCGTAAGAACCCTGGTTCCAAGCTTCAAACTGCAGTTACTGAGAAAAGCCCCACAGGGAAACGTGCGGCTAGACGTAAATCTTACTGCGCTCGTTCTGCAGGACAAATGAAGAAGTTTCCCAAAGCTGCTGCAAATCCTAATTCAAGATTACGCCAAGCCCGTAGAAGGTGGCGATGTTAAAAAAGAGGGAGGTATTTAGCAAAGGATACCTCAATGTCGTATTTAATATCAAACGTACCCCACTTTAAATGTTGGGTAAGAAAGCAGTTTACACATAACCATGAGAAGTACGAAGGTGAGTATCTTCATGCTCTCGCATTTGCAGTAAATACAATACCAGATCGTAGTCTTAGCTTTCAGGTGGTATTTACTGGCTGCACAGAGGAAGAGAATGTCCACGGTGGTGCTATGTGGGCAAGGCTACCCATAGCCTCTCTGGTAGCAGATACCCCTCTTGAAGAATGGCCTACAATGATGCCCACCCATTTAGTCCAGCCTTGGGATTGTTCTTCAAGAAATCATGCGATAATAGTTTTGGATCGTGTCTCCTCTAGCCCTTGGATCTGCAAGATAGGTGGAGAGTTTTATACAGGCAAATACATGTTTACTGTGGACTACACAGATTCATACATTTCAGACGATCCTGCACAACACAAACAATCTCATGTGTTAGAATTATTGGATGCAGGTGAGTTTACAGGAAACATTGTAGCCCTGCCTAATAACAGAGTAAGAGCAACAAATCCTGCTTTGTGGGTTACTGGAGAGGGAGCACCAGACTTTGCCCCTAGTCAACATGTTCACACTGCAGAAATACATGATAGTTATATGGACCCAAGTATAACGTTTAATAATCTCTATGCGGAGGGAGCAGAGGAACATGAAGAAGAGTAAATATATGGCTAAAGGGGGTAAAAACACCAAATACATGGCTAAAGGAGGTCCTTTAAGGGATGTGCCTGAAGATAATAAAGGTTTGGGCAAATTACCACAAAAAGTCCGTAATCAAATGGGCTTTAAAGCAATGGGTGGGAAAAACACCAAATACAAAGCAATGATGTACGGTGGTGCAGCTTCTAGTAACATGATGAAAAAACAGACCCCAATGATGGGTGGCATGGGAATGCAAATGCAAGGTTCCACTGCAAGGCCCACAAACATGATGGCTAAAGGCGGTAAGAACACCAAATACATGGCTATGGGCGGTAAGAACACTAAGATGAAAGCCTATGCTATGGGTGGTGGTATTCGTAAAGTAAAGATGTAAGATGGCAAAAAGAGGAAGCATGAAGGCAGGGCTAGATAAAGTTAAGCCACTGCCAAAAGATAAAGAGCGAGATGCAAAAAAAAGAGAAAATGAGAGTTGGCGATACAATCTTGCTGACAATTGGGATGGCAGGCAGTACAGAGAACCCCCTGCTAAAAAAGAATCAAAACCCTCAAAGAAACAACCTCCAAAGAAACAACCTCCAAAGAAAAAACAAGCACCACAAAGAATCTATGGGCCTGACGAAACAGACGTATTTATAAGCGGTGATGTTATCATTGATTGGGGACAACTTAAAAAATATAACCCTCGTGGTGCTCCTAGAAAAGTAAAAGACTAACTTGGTTGAACCAGTTCACCATACCTTCATGGGCATTAGCCCTCAACCTGTAGACGCTTACACGAGAACAGAGGTAAGGTCTGGAGGTAACTCAGTAACCAATGTTACAGAGAAACAAGTTGTAAGAGATGGTGTGGTGACAGTATCAAAGTCCTCAGTAACTCTGTATGACAGATTTGGACAGACCCATGAGGTATTTCCTAATCGTAGCACAAAAGAGATTTTTGCATAATGGTTTCAAATCTTCTTCCACAAAAGAAAAGAAAACGAGAGCTAACAGAAAAACAATCTGCTTACCTCGCTGCTTTCATTGAAAATGGTGGAAACAATCAAGCAGCTTTGCGACAAGCTGGTTATGCAGAGACTAACACCACTGCAGTGATGCGTTCTCTGTCTTCTGAAATTATTGAGGCAGCACAACAAATGTTAGCCGCTAATTCTATGAAAGCTGCCATGGGATTAGTAAACGCACTGGATGATGATGGAAATATTCCTCGTGCAGAGTTGAAAGTTAAAGCCGCTGAGTCAATATTAAACAGGGTAGGTTTGGGTAAAAAGGAAACTGTGGAACACAATGTTACTGCTATTCATGGTGTTGTCCTACTACCAAACAAGGCTAAACAGGAGGCTGTAGTAATAAACCATGCCAAAGACCATTTCAATTGAGATAACAGAATCACCCTTAGTACTTCCAAATTCATCATTGCATTACAAAATAGACGGCACAAAAGTTTACAAAACAGTAAAATTAATAGAAACGGAAAATAAAAGAATAATACAAAATAGTAAAAAGAATCCTAAACTTAACTTCGTAAGTGGTAGGTTAGCCTATATTAACCCATGTCATAGCTGATGGTAGCACGAGATTTTGATACAGCAACGGAAAGTATTGCAGTTACTTCTACCTCTGGTGGGGCTAGCTCTGATGTTTTGTATACCTGCCCTCCTCTTCACGATTGTGAAATAACCTTTCTGCATGTTTCTAATGGTGGAGCTTCTACTGATAACGTTACCATTCAGTGGTATCATAAAGAAGATGATGCTTACTACACTATAGTAAATAATAAGTCTGTGGCTGGAAATGATGTTTACAATGTAGTAGATGCTGATCGTTTATTTCTTCATGCTGGAGATAAGATAACAGTCTTTAATGGTGGGGGATCTATAGGAGTAACTATTTCGGTAAAAGAATATTATAATCCTGCGAGGGCGTAATGGCTGATTATAAAACAGCACAAAAAGAAATTCAGAGAGAAAAACAACAAAAAGAACTTTCAGAGCAACGATACCAACAAATGAAGCAAGAAGTAATGGATAGCCTTGTTGGAAGATCAAAAGAACAAAGAGCAGTGGCTATGGTTGCTTTCAAAACACTTGACTATTTGGAAGAATATAACAAGAGGGGAGCCAAAGCTACTAAACAGGCTTTAAAGAACGATGGCATTGACCTTACACTAAGAGAGGTTAATAATTTGATGAACAGAGGCCCTAAGATAGTTGAGGGGCTTACAACTGAATTTCAAAGAATGCCTGATCCAAAACGATTTGGAAAAGATAAGATTAGCCCTGTGTTTAGATATGAATATGAAGGAGAGCAAGGAGGATTTGGTGCAGAATATAATCCTCTATATAAAACAGGTCGTGTCTCTGGAGGAATGAAGCTAGGCCCTGGTAGATTTTCTGTAGAAGGTGCAGCTGGTCCTGGTGGAAGAAGTGTTTTTGGTAAATATACTACAAAGTTTAACAAAGGTGGCAAAGTTTATAATAAAAGAGGTCAACCTCGCAAAGTTAATTATTAATTTGCAATGGTAGATCCAGTTACCATTATCAGTGGCATAGCCCTTGCTAACAAAGCATTTGGAGAAGTAAAACAACTACTACAAAATGGTCGTGATGTAGCAGATTGCGGTAAACAGTTAAGTGATTGGGCAAGAGGTTGCTCACAAGTACAAGAAGAAAACAATAAACAAAGTTTAATGGGAAGCAATGCTTCTCAAGCTGCAATGGACAAGTTGATCCATGTACAAACAGTACAAAGACAACGAGAAGAACTTCGTGAGTTTATGCAGTTATATGGAACATCAGGCTCTTGGAATATGTTTCTGCAGTTTGAGCGTGATGCTAGGCTACAAGTAAAAAAAGAAAAAGAAGAAGCAGAAAAAAGACGTAAAAAGAAACTTAATCTAATAAAAAACATAGCAATTACAGTTCTTTTTATGGTGCTAGTGGGGGCAATAATTACAATAGGACTTATGATATTCTTGGCTGCTAATCAATGACAGAAGAAGCTACCACCAAAAGAGGCAGAGGAAGACCCAAGCTTGAAGCAGGGCAAAAAGGATCTTACAACGTTTCTCGTGCAGAAAAAGCAAGAAGGCAATCGCAAAGAAGTCTTAGTGAAGCTAAAAAAAGAAGAGCATCTGCAGAAAGAAAAGTCCAAAAGTCACGAGAAGCAGTAAAGAAAAAAGAAGCAAATTTAAAAAAGGTTGAAGACGCAATCTTCAATTCTAAAGGTTCAAAAGTGTTAGAACAGAGCACTATTGATAGTGTTCCGCAAGCAGTAAGAGAGCTAATAGAGAACGAGGCTGATGTTGTCTTCAAGCCCAATTCAGGGCCACAAACGGACTTTCTTGCGAGTCCTGAAAGAGATGTGTTCTATGGGGGGGCTGCTGGTGGCGGTAAGTCTTATGCTCTCCTCGCTGATCTTCTTCGGTATTGTGATAACCCCAATCATCGTGCTCTTATCATTAGGCGCACTTTGGACGAACTTACAGAACTTGTTGACAAAAGCAAACAGCTTTACCCGAAAGCTTTTCCTGGGGCAGTCTTTAGAGAATCAAAAGCAATGTGGCAGTTCCCTTCAGGTGCTACGGCATGGTTCTCATACCTCGACAAAGACAAAGACGTTACAAGATACCAAGGACAAGCCTTTACATGGATAGGTATTGACGAGATAACACACTACCCCACTCCCTATGTTTGGGAGTATTTACGTTCTCGTCTTCGTACAACTGACAAGCAGATTGATGCTTACATGCGTTGTACAGGAAACCCTGGTGGTGTAGGAGGTTGGTGGGTCAAGAAGATGTACATTGACCCTGCTCCTGCAAATACACCATTTGCAGCTACGGATGTTGAATCAGGTGAGCCTTTACTTTGGCCCGATTCAGCACCTGACGGAAAAGCTGGTCAACCCTTGTTTCTTCGTAAGTTCATTCCAGCAAGGTTGACGGATAACCCCTACCTAGCTCAGAGTGGCGAATACGAAGCCATGTTAAGGTCGCTCCCAGAAGTGGAAAGAAGAAGGCTTCTAGAAGGGGATTGGGATGTCGCAGAGGGGGCGGCGTTCCCAGAGTTTTCTCGTAGCGTTCATGTTGTGGATGCTACCAAAGTCCAAATACCTAGCAATTGGCTACGGCTACGGGCAGCAGACTACGGATATGCTGCACCTGCATGTGTTCTCTGGGGGGCTATAGATTGGGATGACACTCTCTGGATTTACAAAGAGTTTTATGGCAAAGGCCACACTGCAGAAAGCCTTGCTAACATTATTATCAGCATTGAGGGGGATGATCCTCAAATGTATCACTCTGTACTTGATTCTTCATGTTGGAATAGAACGGGTACAGGCCCTAGCATTGCAGAAACTTTGATACGTTGTGGTGCTAGATTTACTCCATCAGATCGTAATAGGTTGGCGGGAAAGATGGAAGTGCATCGTAGATTACAGCTAGATCCCATTAGTAAAGAACCAAGAATAAAAATACTTTCTACTTGCACTGACCTAATTAGATCACTATCTGCATTACCACTATCTAAGTCTAATCCTGAAGATGTAGATACAAAAGCAGATGATCATGCGTATGATGCATTGCGTTACATGTGCATGACAAGGGCTAGAGGACACCTCACTATTAATAATATGATGAATAGAATAAAAGAGGCAAAACCACAGCCGTTTGATTCAGTGTTTGGTTACTAATGGCGAAAGACTATACAGAAGAAGAAGTTGACGAAGCACGAAAGCTTTTTGAGCGGTTACAAAGTGACGAGGCTCGTGCAAAAGCAATGGCAAAAAATCCAGTTGTTAAAAAAGCTTTTCCATCATCTCCGTATGCTACTTCTGGAAAGCTTAAAATCCCCCTTCCTCAAGGGAGATATACAGATGTCTATCCTATAGGCACTAAATTAAGAGGCAAAAAGTCAAAAAGATTACTTACTGTTCAAAGAGCAATAGAACATGAAAGTAAAGTAACTGACTATTTAAAAACTGTTGATCCATTTAGTATAACTAAAGATGATATAAAAGAAGCAGTACATCAATATAGATCACATATATATAATAATTTAAATGTAGATAATAAACCTAAACATTCTAAAGAAGTTAGAGAAGCTATGGATAAAGTTATGAACTCTCTAGCGTTAGAGGCGAGACTAGATTTAACAGTAGGGTATGAAGGAAAAAAAGCTAAAACTATAGACGTAGAACCATCTCTAACACAACAGATGCAGACTGCTTTAGAAAATAAAAAAGTAGAGTTATCTCCTGTAGATGAAGAACTAAAAAGATTAGAAAATTTAGCACCTGATAAACCTACATTTCCAGAAAGAGATTTAGTAACAGGAGAAGTAATAGAACAAAACGTAGAAGAAGAATTAAAAAGATTAGACGAACAAAATGAGCCAGTAAAACAGGCTGAAAGTAAACTTAGAACTTTATTAAATGAAATAAAAAGAACTGAAAAATACGGTTCAAAGATAATAAGGGCAGTGCCTTTTGTAGGTGCAGGTTTAGCCGCAATCGAAGCATTTTATGGCGGTGAGGCAGATGCACGAACTACTGCACAAAAAACAGCAGATGCAGTGAATGAGGGTATAAAAGTGCTAATAGCACCAAATATTACTCAAATGGGATCTGGAACATTAACAGAGAGAGATCCAGAGGCTCTAAGAAGAGCTATGAAAGTACAATAATAAGGAGAAAGCTATGAATTACGGACCAGGATACATCATGGGAATGATGAAAAAACAAGGTGAACTTTCAGAATGCAACGAAAGTGCGTTGTATCGTGAAGGAATGGATCAAAAACTTGTAGGAAAAATTGATCGTGAAGCATTACAGGTTGACATGCCACGCAAGGGTTCCAATATGATTGATGCAAACTTTAATTCGCTTGCTGATCAGAAAGACTACTAAAAAAGGATAATCCTATGGCTGACTCTCCAATGGGAGATGCAACTGCAGCAATGTTTGTAGATGATGCTGCTACTAATGTTGCACAAACAGTAAAATCAAAATTTCAAGATGCGGAAACAGGTCGTTACCATCACGAACAGCGATGGCTAACCGCTTACAAAAACTTTCGTGGTATTTACGACTCTGAAACACAGTTTCGTGAATCTGAAAAGAGCCGTGTATTTCTAAAGATAACAAAGACCAAAGTTCTTGCAGCTTATGGTCAAATAGTTGATGTTCTGTTTGCAAACAAAAAATTTCCCATAGTGGTAGAATCAAGCCCTGTACCAGAGG
>Ga0181577_10002555_pt1 | contig 14236 bp, 20 predicted proteins | sample 101ome_21_FD_132468 | JGI IMG/M metagenome (GOLD analysis project Ga0181577, IMG submission 132468) | Coastal salt marsh microbial communities from the Groves Creek Marsh, Skidaway Island, Georgia - 101413BT metaG (megahit assembly) | ecosystem: Environmental > Aquatic > Marine > Intertidal...
ATTTCTGTGTCAGGGTGCATACAGTACGCGATAGGCGGCATCTTGGTCAGCGAGTGACCTACAGCCCAGTATGTTTCTAGGTCAACTATTACTATTGTCACTGTATTCTCCCGTCCCGTATGGCTTCCAACTGCGCAAGCTGCTTTTCAATTTGGTGTAGTATCCAACTACCGAATATATCATGAATGGCTTGGCGGTATTCTGACTGATCTTCGAACTGGTCTACAACTAGGCTGCTCGCGACGTCGCAGAGGCGCTCTATGTCTTCAAATTTTAGTACGATCATACTTCCTCCACTTCGTCATGCAGCCTTGAGATTATCGCACCCAGAGCACCGCCTAAGTCTTTACGATCACAGTTCAGTACGGCATCGCGTACGTCGTAGACATTTGGGTTGGCACTGCATGATTGTGGGTGGGTCTTTTGCTGGACCATTTCCATCTGTGCGCTCACCACATCAGCGGCACCCACTTGATACTCGTTCAAGAACTCCAACAGGGTTGGTTTGTCGGTGGGTACGTCGACACTATAGTCAGTGCTAATGAGAATAGAGTTTGTTACACCCCACAGTTCTTTAATTTCTTTTTTTGTACCGACCCAAGTTCCTTGGTGGTCTGTGTATAATTTCATGTTTACCTCCGTTGATTAAATGCGCGGCCTCACGGCTGGAGGACCTTGAAAGGAATGCCCTAATGAAGAGGCAAAAACAAAGTCGTGGACCGATTGCCGCGCTGTGGGTGTTTTTTATCATGCAGCCCACCGCCCACTGGGACTGTCTCTGGGGGAACCTACGAACCCAGAGCGTACACAATCCAGATAGCGACGACGCCAGCGATAGCTAACCACAGCATGACGTTGCGCGTAGAGTTGGAACGGTCATCAGTTGAGATTTCCATCGCAGCATCTGCTTCTCTCTCGAAGACCTCACGTGGTGTGCCGACCTTCTGCATGAGGAAGTAAGCGTACTGGTAGGACACACCTGTTTCCAACGCGACCTCGGTTGGCTTCGCCAGCGGGTTCTTCACAAGGTACTGCCATACAGCCTCTTGCTTAGTTCCATGCGAGTGTTTGGGTACGCGCTTGTGTGTCGGACGTGTTGTCGCCTGTGATATACTCTCGCATTTTTTGATACGGGCGTAAGCGGTTTGGGGTTTTATGCCATTGGCAATGGCACGTTGGGCAATAGTTTTCTTTTTCGCCATTGTGTTTCTCCTAGGATTGGGCGGTGGCGATACGATGCCCGATAGCAAGGCTCGCCAGTTCATTTGTGTCGATGTTAAGGTCATCAACGATTGTGATTTCGACTTTGTTGTCGCGCTTTTCATTAGGCTTACGCAGCTTGTCCAAGTACTTCTGCGGCACGTAGTGCTCAAACTCAGGCATGGCTTCGATCATCTTGTTCAGCGATGCGTGTGCCATCATAAACGCACCAAGACTGTCCCTGATCTTTGCGTACTTACCGTCAATCTCACCACGTTTTATGGCCAGCTGTTCTTGCTTATCGTAAAAGGCCGAAACAACCGGAGGGATGTCAGCGCGTGAATACTCCACGTAAGCCGTAGGCGTACGCCACCCGCTCCTGTTTTTATCGTTGTATCTAGGTGATAATTTAAAAGGCCTACCGCCATCAGGGACATTCAGCGTTACACTATCCTTGCCTTCCTGTTTAGGTACACGCAGTTCAATTCGGGGAAACGTCGCGTGTTCTAGCCAAGCGTCAGGGAGTTTATCCTTCAACTCGGGGGCTTCTTTCCACACAACGTCCTCGACGCTGTTATACAGAGCATCGTACTCTGGGGTGCCTTCTTCAATTCGTGAGGACAGATAAGGTTCCCGCGCTTTAGCGCCCATATCAGATACTTTTTGAAGTACCTCATACACGAGGGTATCGGTTCTACGAACGTATGCCATGTGTTTTCTCCTTTGGCTGAGGGTTACGCATTCACGTCAAACTCGATCACAGTTCCCCATGAGAAGTTGGGAGTGCCTGTGGTGAGCCAGACTGTTTCATGCTTGGAAGTGAAGTCGTGCTGATCGCCGTAGCCATCAGTGAGATAGACCACGACCTCGGGGTCTAAGCCGTGCTCGTCGATGTAATCGAACACGGGAATGAATGACGTACCGCCACCGCCATGCGGCGACAGACGCACAGGAAAGTCTTCGGGTCTAAAGAAGTCGACGTGATTGACGTCAGCGTCACAGTAAATAACCGTAACCGACGCTGGGTTGCAGGTGTCAATGATGCGGCCGACGTGGGCGTTGAACGCGTCCAACTCCGTTTGCCCAATAGATCCTGAAGTATCGACGCCGACGACAACGTCACCCATCTTAGGCAGGTAGTCAGTTGCAGGTAAGTAGATGCCTTGGTGAACGAAGCGGCGGTTCGGTCTGCGCCACGACCACCCATCCCTGATCTTGTTGGTCATGTAACGCTCAAGAATGTCATACCACGGCGTCTTGACGTGAACGATCTCGTCAATCATGCGCTCAAGATTGGCTGGCAGCTTACCCATTGCCTTGGCGGCTTTGCTGGACTGGATCAACTCGACCTTGGCTTGGCCTTCGATCTCTTTGGCCTCGCTCTCGCTGAGGTGCTTACGGGTGTCGATGTCGTTGCCGATACCGCCTCCGCCGCCTCCGCCGCCCTCGGGTGGATCGTTGTACAGTTCCTCAGTCGAGTGATTACGCGCACCATCGAATGTCACACCGCCTTTGATGAACGTGCCAACGCCAGCGTCAATCAGCGTGTCGTTGATGACAAGATCCGCAGCGATGTTCCAAGCCTCGGGGTCACGATTACCTATACGCACAGCGTGGCAGAGCATGTAGTGCATGGCCTCATGCGCCAGTAAGAAGATCAACTCGCCGACAGTTTTGGGAAAGCACCACGTTGGGTTCAGTCGCATCTGTCCCCTGCCGTCCATCGACGCAGTCGGCACGTTGTAGTCGTAGATAAGATCACGCTTGCTCACCGCCATACCAAAGAACGGATGGTCAAGAACGAGCAGAGACTTTGCCTTGGCAATACGACGCTCAAGATCAGCTTGTTGCTCCGGCGACAACCGAACGTCGTCGGCTTCAGATATTTGGCGGGTCGAATTAACGTCGACGTTAGTAGGCATGGGTATGACCTCACCACGTGACCTACCGTTGCCCATAGGCACACTAACTATTACAGGTTGCATTATATTCCTCCATTTGCTTACACGTTAACACGTTACGACGTAACGAGACGCTTGAGTGTTGCCAGCTGCGATAACATCGCATTCATGTCGTGCTGGTAAGTCTGACCTTTGCTTTTGAAGTCGAGCCGCAAATTATCGCAGCGTGTCTCCAGACGTTTAATCAAGTTAACCACTTGGATTTGTTCTTGCGTTGTCATTCGCTTTCTCCTTTGCGATTGTACATTCAGCGAGAGTTCTCAGGTCTGTAACTGGAACGTAGTCAAGGGTTGTTTCCTCGATACAATCATCACACCAGTTAATTGCCTCACAAACTAATTGGTCTAGTACCCACGCTTGCTTTGATGTGTCCCAGTTGACGTGCGCTTCAGTAGAAACATTGTCGCTTCCGCATGTTTTGCAGACAAACTTCATAAGCTGTGTCATACCAGTCCTTTCATCTGTCCCATGAGGGCTTCGATCTCGGCCTTCGCAGTTGTACGTGTGTGCACGTCGTGCTTGACCGTCTCGGTGTTGATCGCCGACGCAACGCGCATCAGGTCGTCAATCTGCTTCTGGATCGCAGGGTCATCGCTCAGATTGGCGCGGTTCATACGATCAGCCGCATCTATCATGTTGGTAATCAAGCTCTTGCTGAAACGCTGCACATCCTCGACAGGCTTGGTCAGGTGTGCCACGGCCTCCTGCATCGGTTTCATCAGCTGCTGTATCAAGTGCGACGACGCGGCCTTGCCTGCTTCTTTGAGCATCTTCTCCGTCGACGTCGTCAGTGCCTGCCGCTCCTCCTCGGAGATACCACGGGGGTCCATGTGCTCAGGTTTTGGCACAGGCATGAAGTTCAACTCGTAGCCGTAGCAGCTACGAATATCAGTGGGGTAATCGCTGTAATCAGCGAGCCGTGGGTCAATCGCATACAGACGGGCATAGTCAGTCTGCACAATCGTAGGCCAGTTCGCCACAAGATCATCCAGTGCCTTTTCTATCTCGGCTGCACGTTTGCGCAACTCGCCAGTGATTGTGAGATACTGCATGGAATTGAGCATGTAGACGCCTCTACCCCACGTCCACGGTACAGTGTTATTTCGCAGATAGGTCTGCATCTCGCGGTACATTGCGTTGATCTTTTTGACGCGGTTGTCCTTGCTGGCAAACAAGTGCTTGTTCACACTACCAGCGCCGTACTCATTCGTCGCTTCCTCATCGCGCTTATACGGTGCAAATGTGCTAAGGCGTAACGAGCAGAGCATAGCCTTCTCTGTCATAGTCTTGATGCTGACACTGGCGCATGATGAGTCGTCGATGATTGGATTGGCTGGGGGGCTGTCAACAACGGGTACGTCGACGTTTGTAATATTACAGGAGGTCTCTTTGACTCCGACGACGTCGACGTCGTTACCGGGCACGCCGGGCTTTACTGACGACGCGGCGGCTTGTATCGCTGCTTGCAGCGTTGCTTGCATGTTCATTCTTTAGTTCCTCCATATTTGATTGCCACGACATAAAATGTGTCAACACGTAAGCACGTACTGACCTGTCGTATTCGGTTGGATTTATGTGGCGCATCCACTCGCCATCTGTGGGTTTGGGAAAACTTCCCAGTTCATTGGGATGTTGCTTGGGTACAAGCATCCGTACTTTCATTCGTTACCTCCTGTTCTGCTAGTTTGAGATCGTGTGCCTTGTCTTCAAGCAAGTATGCTATTTCATCTGCAAATTGATCGTCGGCTAGTCCGCTGCGAAAACACTTGGCCCAGTGTTCGAGAGCCTTTATATATTCGTCGCTCACTATTCTCCCTCCAAGTGTGCAGCTTCCACGATTGTGGCTTGGCGAATTACTTCGGCGTTCCACACGGCTGCGTCTTCGATTGCTTTTTCGCGGCTCTCGCACTGTGTCCAGAACTCAATGCCGTCCTCTTTCATTAAGAACCAGTCCATCAGTTACCCCCCATAAAGATGTCTTGGTTTTTGATGGCCCACTCTGTGAACTCTTTGGTGTGCTGTAACTCAGGGTTAAGCTTCATGGCGTCGGTCAGGTAGACCATCATGAAATCTTTGGGCAAACGCTCCATGAACTGCATGTCACGTGGGAAACTATCAGGCGTTGCAGTCATGGACAGAGCAGTCGACACGGCGTAGCGCACGGCTGGCTCCTGTGGAACTTCTGTGTTTGTCGGGTGCATACGGATCACGTCGATGCTTGGCATCTTCTTCATCATGTCACGCGCAGCGCACCACTCGGCGGCAGCACCCTCGCCGACTTTACCACTCGCCGCCATCATATACAGATCAGAGGGCAGATCGCTTGGCACCTCAGTGAACAGCTTAGTCCATGAACGCTGTGTCGGGTTGCTCCGACGGTTGGGATCGTAGTCATTCAAGAGGTTCGGGCGCAGACGCAAGAACGCAATACCATCATGCGGCACACTGTTCTGCATGGCCCACTCACACCAGTCATCCAGTGAAGTCTCCACGTCGAAGTGATACATGCGGTCATTGAGATGGCCTAGTAACGGCTTGGCTCCAGCCCGATCCTCTGCACGGTTGCCAGTGGCAATGATACATACGGCAGGGTCAAGTTTGAACGTCGGTGTCTCACGCTCCAGCATGAAACCAGCGGCCCACGTTTGGTGGTGTGTAGAAGATTGGTGCAATTCCTCAAGGATGATCATGCCACCGCCAGTGCCTTCACGGAACTGATAGAACATCTTCGACGGGTTGAACGATGTCATTCCGTCGATAACAGAGGGCACCCCTGTAAAGTCCACGACGTCGTGGTTGTTAATGTGCACGACCATGATACGGTCATCCGCGAAACCTAGTTTCTGACCAATCTGCACACATGCGTCGCTCTTACCTTCGCCCGGGCGGCCAACGATGTCGACGACGACGCGGGGCGATTTGCGATACATAGCAGTAGCCGTTTCGATAATTTGGTTGATAGAACCCATGATAGTTACCTCCGTTTGAGTTTGGTTATGTGTAATTAAACGGTGTCACATGTGTTAACATGTCAACATCTTACCTGTCAACACGTAAACAAGTGCACGTGTAAGATTACGCAGCTTCGTCGAGCATATCCTCGAGCCACGCGGGGCGGCAACGCTTGCGATAGTCTAAGAAGTCACGTTTGTCGGCAGCATAATACTGCCGGTATGCCACGACGGGATCGTCGTGCTTGTATTCATCAGGCATGGCCTGAGCAAATGGTGTCAATCCACCAGAGGGTATGTTTGCTGGCAGGTTGGAGAGAGCAACGCCCAGCTTCCACCACGATTTGTGCAGCTTGTAGTAACGATACGTGTACTCGTCACTTAACGCTTTGAAATGATCGTATAGCCACTGATAGTTGGCGGCTGACTGGCGCACCCACACAGTGCATGGGTGGTTGTTATGCGTAATTTTTAGGAACGGGAACGGCGATGAGTCGTGCGTGTCTGTGCCATCCAGAACTCTATGAGCAGCGGATAACATCTGCGCACTTTCCAGCACCATCTTTACCACGTGCTTGTCACACTGCATACGCGCAGCGATTGCTGGATCAAGGTCCAGTACGAATATGTTCATTCAATAACTCCCTATGTGGAGGCTGACGAACAGCCCGATTAGCAGGACAAAGACGCCAACGGCTGCGCCGCAGAACACGGCCAGCGTCAGACTAGCGACGACTTCTTTCAGAGTTTCCATGTCGGCGGCTCCTACTTTATGTGTTTACGTGTTAACAGTGAGCGACGGCAAGTGCGTCGTTAAGTGACGGCGTTGCGATCAGCTGGCGACCGTCCCACGTCGTTACAGTCCACAGTCCGGCGACCTCGGCGACGGTGCATCTACGCAGTGCGGTCCGCCATTTGCTTGTAGCGACATCCGTGCGTTGCCGCGCACGCTCCTTGTCAGCTCGTGTCGCCGACGACGTGAACGCCAGAGAGTTGCGGTTGACCCTACCCTGTGTGGTAGAATACTGGCGGATACATTTGCCGATTTGCAAGCGAGTGCGGTTGTTCATGATAGCCTCCGATAAATTGACCTGTCTCATCAGTGCCGTGAGGTCATCCACGACAGAAGCGCCCCGTGTGGGGCGCGTTTCGACTATCACTCTGCGGCGATTGCCATTGGTGGTACGTTGGCGTTAATACGGCCTTGGATTTGCTGTGCGATGTGAGCGGCGTTAGCCAGAGCGTGTTCCCACTCATGCGCCTCGCCCCACACAACGTTGTTGCGTACTTTACCCTTCAAGTCGCTATCGGGGTCAGCGTGTTCCGCAGCTTTTGCCATCAGTGCGTTGAGTAACTGTGGCATAGTCATGTCCTTGGCGATCTGTTGCACAGATTTGACGAAGTCAAACCAAGGTTTAATGGTGGTGTCGGGTGCCGTGTAGTCGTCGAACACGGCTTGAGCGTCCGCGTAGTCAGCGGCGTCAACTGCGGCCTTGGCTTTGCCAAAAGTGCCATCTGGACGGATACGAGCGAACCCGTATTCTTCAATCCAGTCGATCAGAGCCTTGCGGTCTTGGCCGCGTATGGCATCCAGAAGTGTATTGTAGTGGGTCACGTCGCCATGCTGGTAGGCATGGGCTGCAATCTCGCACAGGGTTGACTGGATCATATTGCGAAGCGTTTTGTTGCGCCCTGCGATAGATTTGATTTGCTTGGCGATACGCTTGTTAGTCGCTTTGATGTCGTTGAACATGATAAATTACCTCCATTGGTGCTGCATGTGTCAAACTACGTGACGCTGGAAAGAGACGTTATGACGTTCATTATGACGTTACCTACGGTGTAACCCATTGATAACACACGGTTATGACGTTATGACGTTTGTTTGAAGTAAAGATGAGATTTTTTGTGGGGAGCCGCCGATTTGCATAGCAAGCTCACACACTGCCTCATATGGGGTTTTATTATTTATTAACGTCATAACGTCATAACGTCATAAAGTCATAGTCAACCTGTTGGTTTTATTGAGTTTTCATTATGACGTTACATTATGACGCTGGAAAGAGCGTCACGTACATTGACACAAGCCGTGGATCAGACAGACGGACACCGCAAGCAGCGGACAGGTTGGCCTGTCATACCGCCCATGTGCCACGATCAATGTGTCATGCGCTAACCCCGACGCGTGTTTTATGCAATAGGGGAACTGTCCGGATGCAATGCCCTGCCCTTTGGAGGCGCGTCATGTAAGTTTTCGAGGGAGCTTGCGTCGCATAGCGCGCATTACTTTCACCATGACTGGCTCAGTCATTTTTTGCCCGTTCATGTACGGTGCCGCAGGTGGTGGTATCACAGGCCGGTTCCACGGTAATCCTGTTACTGTACGGGCTATCCGCCCACGCATACACCTCGCCGGTGCGTCGCGTCCACAAGCCGCGCTTATAGCTGCGCGATGTAGCTCCCGTGAACACACCAGTGACGGGTCACACCTTACTCTTTAACGCGCGGTGGTTCGGCGCGTGGTCGTCGCCTGTCACATACGCGCTGCACGCGTCGCTATGGGCATGACCAAGTTAATCTGTCAGCGGGTTCCAGCCGCCTCAACAATGGCGCGGCGTAAACGGACCCCACAGGGACCGACTGGGTGGCCCCCCGCCCCCAGCCCTTATGTATCCCATTCATCGCAACCCCAATTTTTCCCTTTACAACTTATACGTGCATCATTGACCAAGCCCCCTTAATCTGTTAACACGTGTGCATGTCAAAGCATGTCCAGCACGTTCTCGACCCCAGTAAAATACACGAACCTATCCTCTCTGCAGAGCAGCTTGCGGCGATTGAGGAAGACCCCTCTCTTATGGAGACGGTGGCCCGTTTGCTGGGCGCGGTGAACCTCGACAATCTGTTCCGCCACATGCAAAACCCGGACATCAACCCGACTGCGCGTATAGAATTTCAAAAAATGCTCAATAAAATGGGCCGACTGGAACCAGATACCAAAATAGACAGCGCTGGCACCGGTCCGCAGGTGGTAATCAACATTACTCGGGCAAAAGATCAGGAAGATTCCATAACAATCGAAGGTCAGGCCGTAGAAGATGGCGCATGAGATCAATTTTGAGGTAATTGAAAGCCTCGATGAGTTCTTTTACAGCGATAAATTCATTTCTTTAGCCGTGGGGCCGGTGGGATCTACGAAAACTACCGCTGGAATTATGAAAATCCTGCACCATGCGGCGCTGATGGCCCCTTGCAAGGACGGAATACGCCGATCTAGGGCCATTTGGGTGCGAAATACGCGCGAACAGCTGCGGGATACGAGCATTCCTGACTTTTTAAAGTGGATTCCTGATGGTGTTATGGGGCATTTTCTCAAAACTGAGTACAAATTCGTCCTAAAAGTGGGTGATATTGAGTGCGAAGTGCTGTTTCGGGGGCTGGATGACGCCAATGACGTGCGTAGATTGCTCTCATTACAGGCCAGTTTCTTCATTTTTGACGAATTTAGGGAGATCCACCCCGATATTTATAACGCTGCACAGGGTCGAATAGGCCGTTATCCGGACAAAATGATGAACGGTGTGGGGTGTCAAACGGACGATGGGAAGCCGAATATGCACCTCTGGGGCATGACAAACCCCCCTGATATGGACACGTTTTGGGAAGATTTGCTCACAGAACCCCCTGATAACGTGCATGTCACGATACAACCCAGTGGTCTAAGCCCAGAGGCTGACTGGACGAAGTTTTTGCCTGATGACTACTACGACAACCTAGCTCAAGGTAAGACCGAGGACTGGGTGGATGTGTATATACACGCTCAGTTTGGCAAATCCTTAAGCGGCCAGCCTGTGTTTCGATCCTTCGACAGAACAGTACACGCGTCTAAGGAAGAGCTGGTACCGATGTACACGGACAGCCCGTTGATAATCGGGGTAGACGCAGGGCTGACGCCAGCTGCTGTCATAGGTAACGTCGCATACGACGGACGACTGGTTGTCTACGATGCGTTAATATCCGATGGGATGGGTGCGCTTAGGTTCGTGCGGGAGCGGCTGAAACCCTTGCTTGCGAACAAATTTGCAGGACGGAGGGCAGTCGTGATTATCGACCCTGCGGCGTTCCAGAGGGTGCAGACCGACGAGCGGACGGTGGCGGACATATATAAAAACGAGGGGTTCAGCGTGCGGCCTGCGCGGACGAACTCAGTGGCTGCGAGGATCTCGGCGGTTGATAAATACCTGACCCGTGTGGTGGATGGGAAGTATAGTTTTGTTGCGTGCTCGGTCCATGCGAACAATTTGATCCAAGCTCTGGCAGGAAAATATCGATATAAAATAAACACTAAGGGGGTGCGGGACGAGAAGCCAGAAAAATCCCACCCTTGGTCTGACGTCGCTGATGCGTTTCAGTATATGTGTCTCCACGCCGATGGCGGTGAGGTATTTGGGGCGCAGTCGTTCCAGACGCAGCGAAGAGAGATAGCGAAAGTGTCTGCTGGAGGGTGGACCTAATCTGTTGACGCGTTAGCAGATAAGTGATACGAGTGTAACAGATCACATGTGAGATAACCTATGGCGCTAGGCCCAGCACTGATACCTGTTGCGCGTGCCTCCGACCTTGAGGCAGCTGCGCAGCGAGAGGCTTCCCAGAAGCAAGCGACACCTATGATTCAAGGACTGGCTTCGCATACGCGGAAGCGGTGGGAGGTTATGCGTGACCATTTTCGTGAGGATCTTGAGGACAGGCTGACGGCCTGTGTCCGTGCTCGGAATATGGAGTACGACCCTGCAAAACTCGCTGAGATACAGGAGCAGGGCGGTTCAGAGATATTTATGGGGATAGTGTCCGCGAAATGCCGTACCGCTACTGCATGGCTGCGAGACACGCTCCTAGGGCAAGGTGCGGACAAACCTTGGTCTCTCTCCCCTACCCCGATACCAGAAGTGCCCCCAGAAGACGCGATGGCGATGCAGAACATGATGCGTCAGACGTTGATGCAGTATTACGCTGAAGGCGGTGTGCAGCCCTCCCCTCAAGAGCTGAGAGAACTTGCCTCTGGCATGAAAGACACCGCGATGCGCGAGTTGAAGCACAGAGCGGAGAAACGTGTCGAGCGTATGGAGAAAAAACTCGAGGACCAGATGGTCGAGGGCGGTTGGACGAAAGCGCTGTTCGAGTTCACGAACGATGTTGCGACGTTCCCCTACGCGATCATGAAGGGGCCGATACCGCGCAAACGTAAAGTCATGAAGTACGTCGACGGTGGTCTGGCTGTTGTAGAAGTCGTCCGTGACGAGTGGGAGCGGATTGATCCGTTCAAGTTTTATTGGTCGCCTTGGGGCGATGACGTCCAGTCTATGCCGATAATTGAGGTCCACCACCTGACCCGTGATGATGTCGAGAACATGATCGGAGTGGAAGGATACGACGAAGCGTCTGTGCGTTCGTTGCTTGTGGACTTCGGTTCGAGTGGGATGGACTGGCTCGACAGTGATAGCAGCGACTACGAGGAAGTCACGAGTTTAGATTTTGATGAAGCAAGCTCCGATGTGGTGGCTGCTATACAGCTTTGGGATACAATTCCCGGCGATTTGCTCCTCGAGTGGGGTATGTCTGAGGAAGAGATTCCAGACCCCCAGAAGTCATATCCGTGTGAAGTGTGGATGGTAAACAACACTGTTATCCGCGCTGTTCTAAACTACGATCCGCTTGGACGTAAGCCTTACTACGTTACCTCTTTCGAGAAAATTCCTGGTCGACTCGATGGTAACGGAGTCGCCGACCTTTGTATGGACGCCCAGAACATGTGCAACGCCGCTGCCCGTGCGTTAGCTAACAATATGGGCATCAGCTCCGGTCCACAGGTCGGCGTTAATATCAGCAGGCTCCCTGCAGGCGAGGACATCACGCAGATGTACCCTTGGAAAATATGGCAGTTCCGTCAGTCGGACTACAACGATTCCTCCCCACCTATGACGTTTTTTCAGCCAAACTCTAACGCTGCGGAGCTTATGGCGGTGTTTGATAAGTTCATGGTGCTTGCGGACGAGGTGTCGGGCATACCAAAATACATGACAGGTTCACACGTTCCGGGCGCAGGACGCACGTCGTCAGGGCTGTCTATGCTTATGAGCAATGCTGGGAAGTCTATCAAGCAGGTGATTGCAAACATCGACTTTGATGTGATCCGCCCCATGTTGGAGCGGCAGTACCAGAGAAACCTACGTTATGCAGATGATCCGGATTTAGTTGGTGATGTACAAATACTTGCACGCGGCGCGATGTCGTTGGTCGTTAAAGAAGCCGAAGCTGTTCGCAAAAATGAGTTTCTCCGTTTGGTACTGGAGAGTCCGATTGCACAACAGATTGTTGGCCTACCGGGTACGGCTGAACTCCTCAGGGATATGGCCGGTAATCTCAACACCAATGTTGATCGTCTTGTCCCTTCTCGAGAGGATGTGCAGAAGCAGCAGATGATGCAACAACAGATGATGATGGAGCAGCAAGCGCTAGAGCAGGCAGCTAACTTACAGGAAGATGGTTCTGAGCAAGGTGGGCGTGCAAGTAACACAATGAGCGCAAGGCCTAACGGCCGATAAGCCTATGTGTTGACACGTTAACACATTTAAAGTAGGATTTCAGTAATGATTGATTTGAATCTAACTGATGTGAAGCACGTTCAAGCGCTGCTAAAGATCAAAGAGGCAGGTTCGGCCAATCCTTTCATCGCCTTCCTAGAGGGCGAAATACAAGACGCGGCAGCGCGGCTAATAAAAGCAGACGACACGGTTACAATCCACCGTTTGCAAGGTCGGGCTGAAGCATTTCAAGACCTACTGGCTGCGATTGAAGAGTCGCACAAGGTAGTTAAACGCTCGTAAGAGCACGACGAAGCATACCATACGCGGAAGCAGCATACCCACGGGCGCTGCAGAAGATAGTTGGCGCTTTAAGGAGAAAAATATGGCTCTGCCTAAACAGGTGCAAAAGCAGCTTGAGGAAGTAGAAGAACTAGAAAAAGCGATTTTAGCCCAGCAGAATCCGGAGGAAGCACAGGATGCAGCCCCAGAGGAAGTGGATACTAAGGCCGAAGACGCTAGTGAGACAGAACCAGCGCCTAAGCCTGACAAAGCGAAGCCAGCTGACACGTCGCCGACGGACGTAGAGGATGACGGTTTTAAGCAGAAGTACGATACCTTACTAGGTAAATATGATGCTGAAGTTCCTAGATTGCACAAACAAGTGCGTGAACTAACAGGGCAACTTGAGCATTTAAAACAAGAACTTACTGCAAAAAAAGCCGAACCGACAAAGCCGAAGGAGAAAGTCAGTTTAGTGACCGATGAAGAACGAGCCGAGTTTGGCGAAGAACTTCTGGATGTCCAGCGTCGAATTGCAAGAGAGGTTTCTCAAGAATACGAGGACCGGTTTGAGCAACAAGAAGCGGTTATCAAAGAATTGCAAGATCAGCTTGCAAAGACAGGTAGCCAGATTGGTGAGGTCGGTTTTAGTCAAAGATTAGCACAGCTAGTTCCAGACTTTGCCGAAGTTGACCAAGATGATCGCTGGATGAAGTGGCTAAATGAGCATGATCCCATGCTTAGGGGGCCGCGCAGAAGCCAAGCACAGGCCGCATTCGATGCAGGTGACGCAGAAGCCGTAGCTCACTATGTGAACTTGTGGAAAAAAACGTTAGCTGAACCGACTGAGCCTGAGAAACCGGTAGTCCAAGCGGAGCTTGAGAAACAGGTCGCGCCAACTCGAAGTGCTAACTCGGTAAAACAGCCGACGAACCAAAATTCTAAGATCTACTCCGCTAAGGAGATGGATGCAGCTTGGAACAAACTTTCGTTGATGATGCGCCGAGGGAAACTCGAAGAGGCAGCAAAACTTGAAGCAGAACTATCAGCTGCATACACCGAGGGCCGCGTCCGACCATAAGTGTTAACGCGTTAACTTATTAAGGCAGCTGTACACCAACTTAGACGTATAGGAGGCCGAAATGGCAGCTGTATTTCCCGTCGTAGGCTCAGGCGCATTCGACACAACACCATCCTACTCTGGTCAGTTTATCCCCACGCTGTGGTCGCAGAAGCTCAATGCTAAGTTCTACGCGAACAC
>Ga0181577_10002556_pt1 | contig 14235 bp, 7 predicted proteins | sample 101ome_21_FD_132468 | JGI IMG/M metagenome (GOLD analysis project Ga0181577, IMG submission 132468) | Coastal salt marsh microbial communities from the Groves Creek Marsh, Skidaway Island, Georgia - 101413BT metaG (megahit assembly) | ecosystem: Environmental > Aquatic > Marine > Intertidal zone...
AACAAGGTTGACCTAGATGGTGGTAACCGTGGACTTGGTTTCGCAACCATGTTCGGTGACCTGCCATTCAAGGCTGACTTCGACGCTCCAGACGGAAAGATGTGGTTTATCAACTCCAAGAAGGTAAACCTAAACACCAACCGCGGCTGGGAGTGGATTGACGAGGACGGCTCCAAGTGGAAGCAGGTTCCTCGCCGTGACGCCTTTATCGCTTACCTACGCAACTACTCTGAGATTTCGACCTACCGTCGTAACACTCACGGTTGCATTTCAGGTATCGCTTCAGGTATCTAGAAGATAACCAGCGAAGGGGCGTAGGATAATACCTGCGCCCCTTTACTCATAAGGAGAGAAATGGCCATTGAGTACTTAAACCAAAAAAGCAGCATTCCAGACTTGAGCGAGCTGGATAGGCTTCGAGACGTACCCCCAAGGGCATACAGGCTAGCAAGAATGCTGGCTGATTATGACCCATCTATCTACATCAAAAAGCTTGGGCCGGGACACCCTCAGTTTGATAAAGACCGCCCATACAGCATTGTTGTAGTGGGCGACAAAGACCGCTACGTGCTAAAAAACTTCGCAGAGTGGCAGCTAGACGAGAGAATTATGGCTGAAATTATCCAGTCTGACGTTACAAATGCTGGAATGTCCATCAGCGACATGGAGGCCCTGAACGCTGCAAACGCCATGATGAAGGCTAAAGAGCGAGAAGAACTCGACGCAGAGCGCAGGGAATTGGCCAAAGATGTTGCTAAACTAGGATTTACGAAGAACTACGCTCGCCATAACGGAAAGTTGCTATTCGACCCAAATGCCTAGAGATTATTACACAAAGACTGGCGATGACGTAGCCACAGATGTCAAGCGCATCTTTGGAGACGAAGCCCTTGTAGAGCTGAAGAACACAGACCTTCTTCGCTGGACAAACGCTGCCCAGCGTGAAATCTCGACTAGCCACACTGTCCTTAAGGGCAAGGCTAGCCACGACCTAGTTGCAGAACAGACCCTTTACACCCTCCCGCTGGGTAGCCCCGTAGCACAGGTAAAGGGAGTACACGTAGAGGGCAAGCCCCTAAAAGCCGTTGCTTTTCAGGAAGCACAGGAGCAAATACTTAGAGATGACCCAGAGCTAAAAAGCTCAGGTGAACCACGAATGTGGTACGAGTGGGACGGCGACCTGTACATTTACCCAGCTCCCGCAGAGTCAAAGACTGATGGACTAGAGATTTTTTACCTTGCGTACCCAGCAAACCTTGCAGCGCTTAGCGAGACCCTTAAGGTTCCAGACCGTTTTTACAACCAAATAGTTGATTACGTGTTAGCTCAGGCGTACCGCTTGGACGAGAACTGGCAGGCTACTGCGTACCAAGACGCACGTTTCCGTGACTCAATGAACAGACATCTTGCAAAGGAAGACATTGTAGATAGTCAGTTCTACCCCACAAAGGTAGTTCTGCCAGAGGATGAGTAATGGCTAGAGAAGGTCTAGTAATTGACGACTTCTCGGGCGGTCTAAACAATGTTGTAGACCCCTCGCTTATTGCCGAAAACGAAGTAGCAGACCTTCGTAACCTAATCATTTCAAGGACTGGCAAGTTAATTAGCCGTCCGCCCATCTATAAAGTTGGAGATTACCCGGTAGCAGTTACCTCAGCAAAAGCGCTGGGGTACTATCGCAATGAGGATGCTGTTGTCTTTCTTGTTGTAGCAACTGACTCGGCTACTTATATTTACGACCTTGTGGCTGATACTTGGACGCTCATTTGGGCCTATGAGGCAGAGGACATTGCTACTTACGCTGAGCGGCTTTACCTAATCAATAGCTCTCAGGGCGGGGGCTACTGGTCAAAAGTGGCTGGCACCTACCAATGGACAGACGTAGCAGCCATGCCAGAGGGTAACCAAATTCACTTCACAAAAGGCAGGCTCTATGTTTCTAGCCGTGCGAACAATAACACCTCAACTCTCAGATACAGTGCTATTGACAGCATTGGTCTTGGCACCACTATTAACGATTGGCCTAGCGAAAACTATATTGACATTAATGAGGGTGATGGAGACGAACTCATTAAGATTATCGAAGGCAATAGCGAGCTTTTTCTATTTCGTTCTAACTCGACGTATCGACTAGCCTACAGCGCTTCGGCTGACCCTTCGCTGGGAACCCTGACTGCAATGTCTCAGAACATTGGGGCCGACTGCTCTCGCAGCGTCGTGGAATTCGAGAACACCCTTGCCGTTCTACACGCTGGAACCCTGTATCAATTTGCGGGCTACAACTTCTACGCTTACAACCCAGCCAACAAGGTTGAGTTTAGAGTGAAAGAAGGCTTTAGCGGCCAAAAGCAGGGCGTATCAAAGGTCGGACAGTACCTGCTTGTTTGGCACCACGGATTCATGTACTGCTACGACACTGAAACTGGTTTGTGGTCTGAGTGGGAATCAGACACAGGGGCTGCGCACTTTATTGAAGCCCCTCGTGGGACTTTCCTTGACTCGGCTGCTGTGCCTACGGCTTACGGAGTGCCTTATGGCGAATACGCTACAAACGGCCTGCTAAAGCTCGCTCTTGAATACCCAGAGACAGGCACAGAGACCATTAGGTGTCAGGTTGTAACTAGAACCTATGACATTGGACAGCCGTCTCTGTTCAAGAGGCTATTTGGCTGGGAGCTGCTAGTTGTGGCCGTGAACTGGCTTGAAGGCGGCCTTACCCCTATCGACGCCTTCCGTGACATTGAAGAAATTATTAGGTGGGAAGAGCTTGAAACCTACACTTGGGAGGGTGCCGCAGCTGCTGAGATTGCATGGCTTCCTGAAGGTGCAATCGAACCAGTTATCGTAACTGGCTTTAGGGACAGCAACCCTCGCCCACGAGTAGTAAAGATTAGCGGCAAGCAGACCTTCAAGAGGGGCTACTTCACCATTAGATTCCAGAACGATGGAACGGCAGATACGGCACCTAGCCGTCTTGACGGAATTGTTCTATACATAACAAACGGTCGCCGTATGGCACAAGGAAGGACTGCCTAATGGCTAACATTGGTGGGGCTGGATTTAACAAATACGCTGCTGGGGCAAAACGTTACGGAATGGGCATTGTTGGCCCAAATACCGGCATGAAGCTCAAAAAAGAAGGATACATGGAAAGAAGCGCCCAGCAACGTGCAAAGAACGCTGCAATGCTAAAATGGGTGCAGGGCAAGCGCGGCGCTCGCTACTTTGCTAAGCCCTCGGGACAGATAGGTAAGAAATAATGGTATTAGGGCCAATTATTCCAGGCAGACCTACGCCTGCAAAACCTGTTAAGCCCGTTGCACGCTACATCCCCGCAGGAGCAAACGATACGGCACGTGCGCTGCAAGAGCGGCAAAATCAAGCAGCTATAAAGCAGGGGATTGTGCCCAAGCCCACTAGGTCTACTCTTGGCACCGGAAGCATTGAGAGCAAAAGCGCAAATACCCAAGACGGGACAACATACAGAAAGCCCAAGACAGACACCGGTACTGGCAGCAGCGAAGAGTATAAGGCCCAAAAGCCCCTAGACGTAACCCTAGGCCAAGAGGAAATGGATGCGGCTCAGCAGGCTGCTGACGCCCTTAGAACCTTCCAGGAAAACCAAGCAAAGATGCAGCTGCAGCAAACATTAGGAAAAATTGACCGTGCTGCTATTGAGCAGTACAAGGGCATTTCCGAAGACTATGCAGCGCGTGGTCTTGCAAGAAGTGGCGGAAAGCTACAAACCGAGCAAAAGGCAGTCGATGAGCGCGACAGGGCTGTAGGCGAAGCTAAGCAGGCGGTCACTGACTTTATCAACGAGCTAAAGCTAACTGGCAACTTCGAACAGGCCAGCACAAACCTTGCCAAGAGTCAGGCATTCCAGGAATACATTACGGGCAGGCTCAGCCCAGCAATGGGAGAATAACGTGGCAGACGAAAATAACGCGGCAGCAGAAAACTTCCAAAGAGTACTCGATAGTTACGGAAAGAAAAATGCTGGACGGGCTTTTGGCGGTGGAGGCATGGCTTCGGTGTCTGCCGCTTCTGCAAAACCTCCTCGTGATGTACGCGACGCTTTGGACAGTATTGCTGCCGAATACACAGGTACAGGCGGTACCCTTTCTGGCACAAGAGGCCAGGGAATTGCAGGGCAGCTTCCGGGGCAGATAGAAGAGCGGGCTGGGGCTAGCAAAGTTACTCCAGATGCAGAGGGCGGATTTAACCTGCAGGACGTGCTTGACCGAATGTACCGCACCGTTGGCGGCCCTAACGCTGCTCTAATTGCGCAGTACAACGCACAAAAGCAACAGCTACAAGAGAACTACTCTCAAAACAAGGCTGATGCTAACAACCTGTACGGGCAGCTTTCTAGCGACATCGAGACTTATGGCGCAGGGCTTCAGCAGCGTTACACTACAGACATTGAGGGAATGGCAACCACTCAGGCCGAGCGGCAGCAGGGGCTTGCAGACCTGCAGTCCCAGCGTGACACCACTAGGGCAGAGGTCGCAGCCTCTTTGGGAATTGGCGCTGAAGATGTGCAGACACCCCAAAGCTCCGCGCTACAGGAGATTGCAGGCCTATCTTCTGCTGCAGCAAGCAACTGGGAGAACCTGTTCAAGGCTAACAAACTTCTTGCTGATGCCTCTACGGGCAGGCAGGTTGCTGGCGCAGGTGCCACAAAAGCCAACCAGCTAATGGCAATGAAGCGCTTCTTAGACGCTCAAAATCAGGCTATCGACTCTCAGATTGCCATGGAGCGCATGAAGACCCCAACCCAAGAGTTAAGTGAATTTGGTAAGTTTGCACAGCCCTACATGTTTGCCAAGCAAATAAGCGACCTTCAGGCTATTGCTCCAGAGTATTTTGGGTATGGCGAGCAGCCAGAAATGAGTCCCTTTGGAGAAACAGTTCAAGGCGCTAAGCAATACTTTGCTGAAACTGGCAAGAATTACAACGCTACTCAAATTCAGGACATGATTAGCCGAATTAACGAGTACATGAACGTAGCTGGGCAGCGCGGTGTCGCAAGCGCTATTTCAACTACTGGCGGATTGAGCGCGGATGAAACCATTTTGGCTGAAATCCTAGGCATCAACCCACCTCGCTCATAGTAGAATAGTACTGTGGCTAGCAAGAGCGAGGATATCCGTAAGCTCCTAGAAACCGTGCAATCTGCTCGGACTTCTACTGGGCTTACTGCGCCTACTGCTGGAGTTTCCTCTATTGCTCCGACTCCTGGAGAAGCCCGCTACCAAACCACGGCAGTCCCTACCGGTATAGGTGACCCTGCTATCGGTGCCATCAATATCTTTGGCGGCTTCATGCGTGGACTTACAAGCCTAGGTAGAGGAATCGTTAACTATGCGGGTAACGTCCTCCCGTACGCCAATCAGATTTATGACAACCTAGAAGACGGTATCCAGCCAGGTGACTTGCCCAAGGTATTTGGTGCAGCTGCAAATGCCACCTGGAGTGGGCTAGGAGGCTTTGCTAAAGGCTTTGCTTACTCATTCATGCCCCCCACTCAGGAGAGCCGCAACCAGCTAAACAGCATCTTTGGCGGCGACACCTACGAGGGCGCTTACGAGCTTTTCAAGTCCGAGGATTTCCAAGACGCCTCAAAGAACCTGCCATTTCTTGCAGAGGCTAGCAAAGAAGAAGGCGTAGGCTGGGGCATCCCCGACGAATGGATTGGCTTTGATGTGCCGTTCCTCGGTATCGAAAAGGGCAAAGGCCTAGAGTTCACAAAGGCTGGCCTGTACTCGTTTGGCTTTGACGTGCTGACAGACCCAATTAGCTTCCTGCCTATCGGAATAGGTGGTGCGGCCAAGGGGCTGAAAACTGGTCTTGAAACGGCAGCTAGAGCAGCTAGAGCTAAGCCCGGTGCTTTGCCAGGAGCCTTTGCGCCAAGAGTTCTCTACCCAGAGCTAGACCCGGCAAGACAGATGGCAAAAGAATTGGGAGAAGATGTCGGAAAGTTTACGCCAAAAACTGCAAGCCCTGATGCTGCAGTTGCTTACAACGCTCTAGACACTAGCCCACTTACCTTTATCGGTAAAGAAATGGCACGTGGCTACAAGTCCTCATTTCAAGCCGTACGGGCAAGAAGCGTAAGCCGCCGTGTGGCTAGGGTAAACAGGAACAGCAGCCGAGCGATACTTAACTCTTCGTTAATTAAGCTGACCGAAGCTGGCGTTGACCCCGGTGCAGTAACTGCAAAGATGCTTTATGATGAGGCCGAAACAATCCTTAGGGAAAGTCGGCGCTCGCTAGCACAAAGGGCTAAAGACCGTAAGGTCGCTAAGCAAACAGAGGCTCAGATAGATGAGCTAGTTCAAGCGAAGTATGCAGGTATTAGGGAGACAGAGCTAACCCCTGAAGCTATCGCGAAAATGCAGGCTGAAGCAAAGAGATACGCTGACGAGCTAGCTGCAGTTCCACAAGCCGAAAAGCCAGCCAGACTTCGTGCCCTGATGGCTAGAGATGCAGCTAGGGAAATTAGAAATAAAGTTCCAGTTGTTTCAAGGCAGCCAGGAAGAAGCATCAGAACAGAGGTCGTAAATGACCTTGGTGACAGGCTTGTAGAAGCTCAGGATGTCGAGGGCTCAGTCGCTAGCTTCTGGGACGAGTTTAGGGCAACAAGCGAAAAAACTATTCCTAAAACAACTAAAACAGCTGCACTCAGGGAAATGTTCTCTCCTCTGCCAACTGGCAAGGACGGCGGGCTAACCACACAGCAGGTCAGGGAGCTGTCTGGCCTTGTTAAGGGTGAGCTTACCCGTCGCGCGCCTAAGGCTACAAAAGGCAAAGGTGTCAAGGGAGAAGAGGCGGCTAGGCCAACGGAGCTAGCTGATGTAATCGACGAGGCTAGGGGCAGGCTAGAAAAAGAAGTCCGCAAGCCACTTGCCAAGATGACGGCAGATGATGTCGATGGTAAAATGCTAGAAGAGGCGCTGCAGGGTCAGTTTAGGGTTGCTGGCGAGCGTCTGCGAATCCTAGCTGTCAGGGAAACCCAAAGAGTCAACAGGGACTATGGCAACCTCGAAATAGCTGGTAGGGAGGGTTACAATCCGATAACTATTAAGCCAGAGCCAGCTCTGTTCAGCAACTACCCTACGACACAGGCAGGTTCCGGTGGGCGTACTGACATTGTTAGAAGACTGACAAATGCCGGTGAGGACGCTTACCCAACAGAGATTGTCGCAATACTCAAAGAGGCTGGCGTAAAAGACATCCACAGCCTTACCTATAGGGAGCTGCAGGCAAAGGCTACAGAGGCGCTAGAAGCGCTGACCTTTATGTCTGCAAGGCTTTCTTCAAAGGCTGTTACAGCCAAAGCCTTCAACGCTAAACTAGGCCAGCTAAATCTCGCAGACTATATCCAAATCCCAACCAACAAAGTTGCTGCTGACCTTAAGAGGATTGAAGACACTGCCGCCCAGCTTTACCCTGGATTTGGCCAGATGTCAAAAAAGAGAATTGACCAGCTAGCTAAGGAGCTAGACGGAGCATTAACCGCGCACGTAAGCGCATACAGAGATTTGCCTGCTGAGGTCAAGAACTCTGGCCTAGAGGCCGTCGGCTCTAGTGCTGGCAAGATTCGAGGCATCCGCGATGCACTCACAAGCACAGGCCCAGAGGGTCTAGAAGTAGACAACACAGCTGAATTTATCGCTGAGGCTTACAGGGTCAGCAGGCTGAAAGGCTCTATTGATGGTGGCCGTTTTGCTGACTATGTAGACGAAGTTGTTTTGCAAGGCGCAGAAATGCCTAAGATTCCTGGAGAGATTGAAACCCTGCTGCTAGACAGAGCTAGCACTTGGGACGGTGAGGGGCTTACCGTTGGCCTCCTGACCGATGTAGCCCGCAACATTAGCAAGGGTGGCGAGAAAGCCCTAGGCACAAAGAACCGCGGCTTCAACACCCTGAGCGCTGCTTTGATTGAGCAGGAACGTGCCAGGGCGCTTACTGTCATTCAAGACAGAATTGACTTCAAGCTTGCCGATGACATTATTGATGACACAGCAGCCGTCTTAGTAAAAGACGATGCAGAATGGAAAGCAGTTGTAGCAGGGCTATACAAACTAGAACTTCCACTTCTTCGCAGAATGGGCGTTGTGCCAAAGGTCAGCCCAAATCTAAAAGGTAACGAGCTTACCCTCGCTAACCAGAACGCTAGAAAGCGAGTTGAGGCCCTGCTTAAGGCCCCAGCTAGCGAGCGCCGATTTAAGTACGCTTGGGCACAAGAGCTGAAGAATGCTGGCGTTCCTCTTGGTGGTGCGCTAAAGAAGTACACAGAGGGCGTATCTAGGCAAGCTCAAGTGCTTGGTAAGAAGGGCGCTACAAAGCAGAGAGCCGAAGAGTTCCTAGATGCCATTTGGCCAGCAAGGCTGACAAAGGAAGGTGCTGCAGAGGTTGCCACCCGTACTTCGCCAGAAAAGGCTCGTTCTGCCATGTTCGCAGAAGCCATCATGGCTAGGTTTACAGTTGGTAGGGACATTGAGTCTCGACTGCTAAAAGAAGCTCAGCTGGAGACCACTAGGTTTAAGACTGCCGACGGTCTTCAGAAAGAGAAGCAGGCATTTGAGGCAACCCTTAAGAAGGTTGATGCTTCGCTAGCCAAGAAAGGCTTTAAGCGTCCAAAGAAGGGCGTAGAGAACCTTGAGGTTGCCGATGTAATTGTCAGCGAAAACCCCAGAGACTTGCTGCGCAAGATTGCGACAATGCGAGTCGTTACCGACGAAGAAGTTGGCGACTGGAGACTGCTGGTCAATGAGCTGCTGAAGCGCAGAATAGAAGGCGGCAAGACTCCTTTCAAGAGGGGCGTTGATGTTATCGAGGCTTTCAAGCAGCGTTCTTCTGAAGTAACCGCAGAGCAAGTTAGAGACGTGCTTGCCAATTACAATTACGGGCCAGCTGTGGCAGCTGCCAAAGCAGGCACAATTCCAAATGACAGGAACCTGCGGAACTGGGTTCGTAAGACTGAAGAACTAATCACTCAAGCTGAGAAGCAGCTTATGGAGCAGGATAATGCAATCGCTCGTGCTGGCTTCCATCCAACAGATGCAGACGAAACAATCCAAGCTCTTGCTCAGCTTACTCGGGAAGACCGCCTTGAGTTCCTTAATAACTTTAAGGCCCAGTACGAAGACCTAATTTCTATGGCCCACTCTCGCGGCTATGGCTGGCTTGTGGACGAGGCTTTGGTGTCACTTGGCCCTGGCTTTAGAAACTTCTTTGTTGAACGGCAGAATGCGGTCAAGGTTTACCATGACGACCTCTACGGAACAACCACAAAGGTTGTTGAGCAGGGCGACAAGAAGATTGGAATCAAGGAAAGCTACGAAATCCTTAGCCAGTACACAGGCTTTGGTCAGCTAATAACAAGAGTCAAGGACTACGTAGAAAGGTCGAACATCGCAAATAAGGATGTTGCAATCCAAGACTTGACCCTGCACGCTATGAGGATTCAAGAAACCTACATGTTGCTTCGTGGAGTAGTCCCATCTGCAACTCCAATGAAGCGCGTTGGCGGGCAGGAAGTTTACGCTGCACTAGGCAACAAGCAGATAGCAGAGCAGCTGGCTGAGATGAACTACATCCCTGCATTTCTCTTCCAGGGCGACATTCTACAAATACTGCCAAGTCCTTTAGCAAGGGATGTCTGGTTTTCTGGCAGGGCCGAATCGTTACCACCTAGCGCGATTGGCGAGGGTGCCAGAGTACTAATTTCTCACATGAGCAACCTAAAGCCAGGTGAATGGTTTACCCCAGAGCAGTTCCAGACTGTGTACTACCACATGACTGCAAACATGATTGCGCAGGCTAGGAATACGAAACCGTTTCAGGGCAAAGACGTTAACTGGTTGGCGCTTAATGGCGAGGCTGGTATCGAAAAGATTGACCGTTACGTTCGTTACTTGCTTTCAGATGACACTGCTGGTGGCTTAGAAGCCCCCTCATTTAGACTGTACGAAAGCCACCGTGAGAACATGGCGTACGCCAGCATGGTGCTAAGGCAGACTGCTCCAAATGGCAAAATTATTGGCGAACTCCGTGAAAAGATGGAGCGCCTTATGGCTAACGGGCTGGTTACAAAAGAAGCCAAGTTTGCTGCAATTAGAGAAGCTGCAGACGACCTAAACCAGTACCTACAGATTGATGAGCTAGGCACTGACTTTGCAGACTTCCTAGCTGCCCACGATGCAATGGTCAACATCTCGACACAGCTTACTCGTGACGACCTTATCGACCTTTCCCAGTCTGCAGCGCTGACATCAAAGAAGCAGCAGATTGCAGACCTTAAGAAGCGCAAAGCAAAGCCAGCAGATATTAAAGCTGCTCGTAAGGCATTTAGCGAGGAAAAGAAGCGCCAGTACATGGAGACTCAGAACGCTCGTATTGACCTTCTCTTAGACATCTACATGCAAAAAGCAAATGGCATGGTTGATGCTCAGCGCCGATTTGGTCAATCTGCAGCTTACGATGTTTTTAATGACACCGTTACAGAAGGCGGCAATGTTGCTTGGTGGCTTCGTTTTGCGGACAACGTAGGCAAGAAGCTTTCGTTTGATTGGGGAATGGAGAATCTTCGCTCAGCTGTCGGTGGCGCTCAAAGGTTTACTTTGCGCCAAGACAACATATTTACAAGGGGCGCATCGCAGCTAGCTGTAAAGTGGCAGAAGCAGCAGCAAAAAGATGGCGTAGAGTACGTAACTAGCTCTATAGAGACATTAAAGAGGGTTCCTCAAGAAAACATTCCTCAACTGCTAGATGACCTTGACCTCTTGGCAAAAGGAATGGGGCCAGGCGCTAGGCAAAACGGAATCTCAGAGAAGCTAGGTGGCGAAGTCTCTGAGGCACTAGAGCGAATTAGAAACATCACGGATGAGTCCGGCGCTCGCATTTTTGACAACTTTGATGACATAAAAATGAATGCGCTAATGGATGTTGTGCGCCCTCTGCTAAGAGTCTTTGATGAGCTAGGCGAAACTATGCCCGAGCCTCAACTTATAAACTTCTACCTCAAGCAAGCGGGCGAACTTACCCCTGCTGAAAAACAAGCAGAAATGCCTATTGGCGATGCGGCAGCAGAACAGCAGGCGATAAAGGACAGAACCGAACTGGGTGCTCAGCCGACAGAGGCCACAGGCGTAGCGCTGCCGCCTAATCTTGAGCCAGAAAACTTTGCCCAGTCATGGCGAGACATGGACTGGAGTAAAGGCTATGAGAGCCTAAATTCGCTTCGGTTCGCACTAAGCAAAGCAGAAGAATGGTACATGATTGCTGGAGAGGCAACTCGCCTTTCTGGAGCTAAAAAGCTTACGGACTTTGCCTCACCCGAAGCTGCTGCTGCTGCTGGTTATGTCAGGCTAAAGGGCATTGACGAGTTAAAGCTTGGCAACGAGCTGACTGGCCGTGAGCTGCTTTACTTCATGGATACCCAAAATTATGTTTACCCCGAGTGGATGATAGGCGAAATTAAAAACCTTGCGGACTTCCTTGGCGCTCCCTACCGCAAGGGCCTAGGCGCAATTACTCAGGGCAAGTTCTTCCGTCGAGTCAATACAGTTCAGAACTTTGCAAAAAAGATGATGACCAACTACAGACCTGGAAACCATTTAATGAACTTCATGGGTGCTGTGCTCATCAATGACGTTGCCGGACTGCGCAACCCAGCAAACTACCTTTACTCTTTGCGATTGCTACTCGCTGCCGGTATAAAAGAATCTGAGCTAGGTGTTTCTAGAAAAGCTGCTGAGTACTGGATGGAAAGGTATTTTGCCGACCTTAAAAGAACTAGCGGTTTGCAAATTAAAGAGGTCTCAGACCCCACTCTTCGCAAGGGAGCTATTGGCTTAACGCTAGAAAGCAAGCTCAACTACGTTGCCTACGAAGACCTAGCCTCAATGGTTATGAAAGAAGGTGGCTTTGTTCCTTGGCAACAGAGCGCAAACCTAGATACCTTAACCGCGGCTTCTTCTTCTCCGAACCTGCAGGCCTTTAAAAAATCAAATGCAGCAAAAAGAGCTTACGGTCGATTTGATGAGACCGTAGGTTCATGGGCGTCTCACCGCGACGACTTTACTCGCATGGCCCTGCTTATTGACATACTAACAAAGGGAAATTGGTCAAGTCTTGAGGATGGGGTAAAGAGTGCCCTGCGAACGGTAAACAGATACCACCCCCAGCCACAGGAGGTCAGTAAGTTCAACAGGGACGTAACTCGACACCTCATCCTCTTCTTTACTTGGAGAGCAAAAACGCTTGGGGCTATCGTTGGTGATTTGCTAGATAAGCCTGGACGCTTGACTGGTTGGGAAAGGGCTTACTACAACTACCAAGCTGGTCAGGGATATCAGCCAGAGTACTTCGGTAGCCACGACCCGAAAGACGAACCAGTTCGTAGCTGGCAGCAGAGCACACTGGGTATCTTGACTGGTGGCAACGAGTACAGCATGTCTATTGCTCACCCAATGTGGGACTTGATGGGTAGCGATGGCTGGCTCTCACAGATTAAGTGGGACAGCAACCAGAGCGCTGCAGCTAACGTTACAGGTGCGTTCCTGGGAACAAGCCAGCAAGTGCTTTATGCATCCGCTCCGCTAATCGAAAACTTGTTCGTCAACTGGCTAGCTGGTCGTACGGCCAATGGACAGGACTTGATGCGCGGTGGCATCACAGACGAAGAAATGCCAACCTTCCTGCAGGAAGTTGCAAATGGATTTGGTCTAAACGTTGCTCACGCTACGCTTGCTTACTTCTATCCAGAGCAGATTACAAAAGCTAACTGGGACAGACTTTCACCAGATGAGAGAACACAGGAGCTACTACGTTCTTGGTTTAACTGGGCAACTGGTGCTAGAGCACAGAAGTACCTGACTCCAGACAATGTAAAGAAAGCCAATGCTGAGCTAAAGACTAGCCTTAGGCAATTGGCACAACGAGGTGGCCCTACCTTACAACCAGGTGGCGAAGATGCTATTGCCCAATTGCTAGATTATCTAGAAAAGTCTGGGCAGGGAAGTTTAAACGATTAAGACTTCTTCGGAGTAGAAATGAGTGCATGAGTGGCAGGTCTTCGTTTAGCTGCAGTACTGCTGCTCGCACTTTTATTTATACCACTACCCGCTAATGCGGCAGTAGTTTCAAATGTAGACATTACTTGCGCTAAAGATGGTGTTGAGCAAACATTTACAACTGGTTGGGATAGCGACGATAGTTATTTTGAGGGTAAAGGTGACATTGCAAAATACTATTGCGAAGGCGGGCATTCTCCTATGGGCGAAGGAGCAACTTTTGTCTCCGATACGCTGCAAGACGAATCTGCCAGGTTCTATACAGGTGAGCCAACAGCACCTGAGCCAGTGGTTGAGCCTAGTCCCGAACCGGAACCAGAACCAGAGCCAACTGTAAGCCAAGAAGTTTACGACCAGCTAGTCAAAGAATACGACGATTACAAAGCTTGGGCAGAGCAGGCTATTGCTGACTACAAAGGCACAATCTCAGGACTAAATAAAAAGATTGACTCAGTTAGCGAAGCTCTGGCTAGCAAAGACAAAACCATAGAGGAACTGCGGTCAGCACTCGACGCTTACAAGTCTCAAGAAACAGAATCAAAAGACAAGATTGCATCTTTGGATAAGCAACTGTCTGAGGCGCTACAGGCCTTAGCCAAGTCAAAGTCTGACCTAGAAATACAGGCAGCGAAGAGTGTCGACTTAGAGAAGCAGCTCAAGGCCTCACAAGAGCGTGTTGCCGAATTAGAGGGTAAGTTGTCCAACCTAGAGAAACGGGTTGTTGAATTAGAGTCAAGCCTTTCCGACAAAGACAAGGCATTACAAAGTGCCCTAGCGGAGATTGATACTTTGATACAGCAGCTGAAAGATGCCAAGGCAACAATTAGCGAACAACAAACTAAAATAGAACAGCTCAGGGCTGTCACTAGCGACGAGGGTGCTCCACAGAATCTAGACCTGGCTCAAGAAGTCAAAGACATTGGCATCGCAAAGCTCGCTACTGCTGAAAAAGATAGCGAAGAATACGAAGCTGGCTTGGCACTGCTAGCAGTCGCAGCCGAGGCTGACGACCCCGACTTGCCAGAGGCAGTAGCGGTCATCCCAATCGTCGGAGCTGTCGCAGGCCAAGTCCTAGAAGCAATGAATGACTTGGGCAACATCGGTGCAGACATTTCGCCAGAAGTGCGTGAGCGTTCTGAGGAAGTCGTTA
>Ga0181577_10002557_pt1 | contig 14234 bp, 17 predicted proteins | sample 101ome_21_FD_132468 | JGI IMG/M metagenome (GOLD analysis project Ga0181577, IMG submission 132468) | Coastal salt marsh microbial communities from the Groves Creek Marsh, Skidaway Island, Georgia - 101413BT metaG (megahit assembly) | ecosystem: Environmental > Aquatic > Marine > Intertidal...
GCAAGTACGCCTTGCTTGACATCCTCAGGCCAGGGGAGAGACTTGGTAGCAGCAGCAAGACTGAACGTGCTGTAGTTCTTTTCAGCCGAAACTGTAGACTGACTTGCCCAGTTAGCAAGCAAACCCCACCTTTCTTCTTCTCGCTGCTGCCAGTTTTCGAGTGGACCAATGAATGACTTTCCACCGTAGATGATGTTAGTCTGGGAAGAACCACGGTGGTAACGTAGCGTGGGAGAAAACTGTTCCTTCACGAGGAGGTCTTTGTAGGCCTGAGGGGACGTGTCGGTGATTTGTTGGCCCTTAAGCTGCTGAGCCATGGAAATATCAGGGGAGCTAACGAACGACCTTTCATTGACAACCCAGGTGTTATCCAGAACGTAGGCATACTGGTACTGCTGCTTCGCCTCTTGGTTAGCGGCGAACTCCTTCATTTCAGGAGTCATGACAAGCTCCTGGTGCTCTGTGATTAGCTCCTTGCTTGGAGTTTCATTCATCCCAGGGTTGTAGGTAGGAATGTCTGGCAAGTACTTACGTACAAGCACACCTGCTTCAGCAGGAGTCATCGGGAGGGTAGCAACGTGGTAGAGGAGCTTCTTGATGCCGCCCGTACGCATGTCTGCTTGGTAGATGGAGACCTTGGTAAGTGCGGGGGCACCCATGCTTGCGGAAGTCGAGTCACCAAGCTGCTCGAAAACAAGGCGATGGGATAGCATGTAGGTCCAATAGCCAGAGGGTGTCTGGTGCATGTACGCCCTGTGGTAAAGCTGATTCACAATTGCGAGATTGAGATGGTTGTACTCACCAGGCCTAAAGCCATTGTCGTAAATAGAGGGGGCGTAGTCCTGGTAGACGAGAACTCCTGTAACGCCCAGCTTTGCAATAAGCTTCTCGAACACGTACCTGGCGCCGGCGCGGTAGTTACCCCCATTTTTGGATGCAGCCCAGTAAATGGAGCCTGAGCGGTTACTCTGGAAAGACCCGTTTTCGACCAATGCCTTGAGATTGTCTTGCGTGCCTTTGTGGTTAGCTTGGATGTGTGCGCGCAAGCCATCGTGGTCTCCGACGAGGATGTCAAAGGCTGCGTTCGCCCAAGCAAAGGAGTGGGTAGTCCACCATCTGTTCTGGGTAACGTCGAGTGGTTTGCCCCAGTAGCTACCCATCGCTATGTCGTAGAAGTACTGGAGATTCGCAAAGGTATCGTAACGGGGAATTTCTCCAGAAAGAAGAGCTGCAGCGTACTCGGCCACTATGCCTTTGACGGCGCGAGAGCTCTTGTAGGAGTCCTGGGCTTTCTTGAATTCATCAACAATGTGCTCGACTTGCTGCTGCCCCATCGGTCGCATATCGTAACCGCGTGGGTTAGCAGCGAACTTGTCCATGATGACTTTCACAAGGGTGTCCCTTGGCATGTCGATAAGCATCGGGTTGGTGACGAACCCTTCTATGTAGTCGCCCTTGGAAAATTCAAGGGCGAACCACGGACGCATGTCGTAGAAGTCTGAAGGGACGGTAGGAAATTCTCCTTTACTTGGCCGAACTGCTCCACCGCTGATGTAGAGCATCGCAAGCTCACTGTGGTAGCTTACCTTGGCAAGGTTAAACCGGTGTGCCTCGATGTAGGATTCCACTTTCTTGTGGTGCGTCTGGAGAGGACGCTGCGGAAACCTGGAGGTGTCGGGCATCTATGCCCACCTCAGATTTGTCCGTACATTCCCTGCTGGGGCATCTGCTGGGGCATCTGCTGCTGGGCAGGTGGCAGACCAAGCGAGCCGCGGATAAGAGAGGAGCCGAAGGAGCCGAGTGCAGCACCCATGCCGGGGCGCTGAGGCTGGCCCATCATCTGCTGCTGCATCATCTGCTGCTGCATCATCTGTTGCTGCTGCATCTGACCCATCATCATGTTCTGCTGGTGGCCGTTCATCAACTGAACTGCCTGCATGTCCCCTTGTTGGATTTCCATCTGGAGGTTCTGCGCGGGAACAGCCTTGGACAGCGCACTCTGGATGTTTTCATCGGTAATCGACGAGTACTCCGCAAACTTACCAGCTTCGGGGTTGACCTTCACGTTGGGGATGAGGTCGGAGTTGAAGAAGGCAATCAGTTCCTTGCGGATGATGAGCGTAATCGCGTTCATCAGCTCGGGGAGGAAGCTTGGGTAGTTGAGGAGGAAGAGCGAAACCTGGTTGGGGTGCGCGGCCATGAGCTGGTAGAGCAACTGCACCTGGTCTTCGTTCTGCATGCCTCCACTCGTTGCCTTGTCAATCATTCCCATGCCCATCTGCGTCAAACCGGACTGCTGCGCTGCCGCAGCTGCTTGGTTGAACAAAGCCGCTTGCCCAGGGGAAGGGCCTCCGCCCACACCCTGAGGGGTCAAATTGTTAGGTGTCTGCTGGGTACCGAAGAGTCCCATGACCTTCTGGAGGCGGATGGATGTCTTGAAGGTTCCTTTACTGAGTCTCTTCTTGGGCCATGCGTTCAACCATGTCGTAGTACTGACTCACGCTCATGTTGCTACCGAGAGTGGTATTCTGTGGCATAGTGTTCTGGAGTACACGGTTATCGAACACGAGCATCGTGATGTCGTTCTCACCAGTAATCGGGTTCTTGTAGTGAACGATGGGGATTCCATCTCTCTGTGCTTCAATGAAAGCAGGGGTCCACTTCACAATCAGTGGGTGCTCCTCCTTCTTTGGTCCTTTGATGATTGGGACGAACTTCACGCCCTTCTTCTTCATGGCCTTGAAGAAACCACGCTCGTTTTCCTGTGCTTCTTGTTCCATCCACTCTTGCAAGAGGTGGTAAAGCTGCATAGCCTGAGGGCAGTAGGTTCCGTTCCGCTGCCTTCCCTTTCCTTCGTACACTCCCGATCATGGGCGGAAAGGACGAGCCTTGAGGGTGGCGGGGTCGCGGAAGTAGATGTTGAACAAATCCCCGTAGTCCATGTTGCGGCAGTCCACGCCAGTCACTACGCAGCGGAAAGCAGCGTTGTTGTACTTGTAGCCAAGGAAGCCAGTCAGACGCTTGACAGGCTTCAGCGTCTTTACCGCGCTCTTGATGTTCTGCTTCCTGGCCTTCACAGGGTCAGGGTGCTCACTGAACTGGAACTCAATGACAGGCATCACTGCGTCCCATTCCATTCCTCGGTTCTGGGGCAAGTTGCCCATCAGTTCAGCCATTCTGGTTTCGCTCATAGCCATTTTATCACCTACAGGTCGTTGAATCCCTTCATCAGTGCGTCCTCTACATTCCAGCCGACGGACGCGGCAATCGCATCTACCCTTACTGGGATGTGGAGGCGCTGGAGGTCAAAGAGGTACTGGCGGAAAGGAAGGAAAATGGGGTGTTCTGAAATCAGCCCCCTCTCCCACTGAGAGTACCCTTCTTCATCGAGCCACAAGTCTGCCTTATTCGCCAGGATAAGGATGCGCTTAGGCTTCCAGTGACGAGAACGAAAGCGGCTAATCAGCCCGATACCCCTGGGAGCCTTTCCTTTCTTCAGGTGGTCTACAATGTAGCCAACCGCGAGCTGATTGTCTGTGTTGTTACGGTCAATGAGATGCCTGTGGTCAATGATGACTACGAGAGTCTCTACCCTACGCTTGTGCATGTCCTGGAGCCACATAGGCATGTACTGGTGGTGTCCACCAATGTCACGAGTCACAATGGTCTTCGACAGGCCTTCTGAGCGCACTCGCTTGGGGGACTTATGCGGCATCTGGTAGTGTTGTGAAAGGAACTTCTTACGGTGGTGCGTACGGTCATTGTCGTCAAGTGGAGCGACATAGCCCTCGGTCATGAGTTGACGGTCGAGCGTGGTCTTACCTGCTTCGCTACAGCCGTAGACCCCAAGGTTGTGCGTCACGAACTTGCCGGCGTAGTCCCAGACTCGCCAGAAACCGTGAGCTACCACGATGACTGATGCAGACACTGGGTCAACCAAGCAACCACCCGATTACGCCAGCATTTCCAGTCCACTTGATGATGGCGTAGTCAACAAGGAGAGCCGTCGTTCCTGTAGCCAAGCTCGCTACAGTGCCCCACAGGTAAGCCTTGATGCGATAGATGCGAAACTGCCAGGTGTTGCCGATGGCGATGGATTTCAGGAGCGAGTCTTGTTGGTCGTCGTAGTCATCACGAAAGATTGCTCCCATGCTGCCAACACCTCCCTTCCTTTACCATCCGTTGGCAGGGTTTCCCTGCAAGTGTAGCAGCACCGCACCTCACAGGTTCCCGGCTGCTTCCTCCAGTGCCTGTGCTTCCTGAAGCACCACTTGGTCCTGAGTCCCCGTTGGCTGCAGATTCAAGACGTTCGATGCGGCGGAGGAGCTCTGCGTAGGCTCCACTGTCAGCTTCGGCCCCACGGGAATGCCCATGATTCGGTGACGGTCGATTCCCAGCGATTCCGGCGTCAGTGGCGCTGCCTGCTGAGGGGCTCCTGCTGCCTGTCCCTGAAGTGCTTGGAGCTGCGCCATGAGGGTCTGGATGTCTTGCAAGTTTCCCCCAAGCACCTCCGACTCTTGGGGCGTAATGACGTTGTCAGCGAGGGCTGCAGTGAGGTTCTGCTGGTAGAGTCCCATCTGTTGGTTGAGGACAGCCTGGAGTTGAGCCTTTTCCTGTTGGAACTTCAGTTGCCCCATCTGTCGGCGGTTGGAGTTGCGCATCCGCTTGAGCTGTCGGCGGTGAGTCTGGGAGTCCTCGAAGACTGCCCTCCAAGTGAAGTAGAATGCAGCCTGCACAGAGAAGCCAGCCATGCCGTAGAAAAGCGCCGACTCGTAGGTGCTACCGAAGTGACTCCACTCCCATTCGGTGTAGAGGACAATACACGCAGCAAGCACGACTGCCTGGACAAGCATAGTCCCGAGCAGGTTCAGCTCAGATTCCTTCTGCTTCTCCCTGTACTGCCGCATCTCCTCGGTTTCCTCGTCCATGTTGTCGAACATCATGGCGTTCAGCAGGGGGTTTTTTCCAATAGGGGCAATCACTTCACATCAGCTCCTCGATTTCCGGCTCCTTGGCCGTGATGATGTCGTCGATTCGGAGTACCATGACTGCCGTTTCCGTCGCAGATTCCATCGCTTGGCGAACCACGCGGAGGGGCTCAATGACTCCCTCTTCGGCCATGTCAACGACGCTTCCGCTATAGACGTTGAGGCCGAAACGTGCAGAATCGCCCGCATGGGACTTCCTCAACTCCATGAGCATGTCGATGGGGGAGAGGCCAGCGTTCTCTGCAAGCGTCCTGGGAACAATTTCCAGGGCTTCGGCAAACGCTTCAATGGCGAGCGACTCGCGACCGCCAATCATCGGGGCCGTAGTGTTGCGCAGGTGCATGGCGATGTCCACCTGAGGCGCACCGCCACCTGCAACGACTTCTGCTTCCTTCTTGGCGAGCCACACAACACCCATCGCGTCGTCCATCGCACGGCGAATCTCGTGAGCGACTTCCTCAGTAGGGGCGCAGATGATGAGAGAAGCCGTGTTAGCGGCAGGGGTGTTGTGGAGGAGCATGAAGGGTGGCTGCCCCTCTTGGATGACTTCCTCACACCGACCTGCACTTCCAAGGTCACCAGCTTCCAGGTCTTCCCACCCAGAGACAATCAAACCTTCAGTGGATTCCGCGATTGCTTCGAGGTTGGATGCAGCGCAGCGGCGAGCGGCCACCACCTGCTTCTTGGCGAAGTACTCAGCAAGCCAGGGGTCAATGTTCTTCGTAGTCAGAACCACGTTTGCTCCAAGGCCGAGGATGTGGTCGGCCATTTCTTTGAGCTTGGAGCGCTGCCCTTCCCTGTACTCCTCTGCCTCCGTGTAGGAGTTGAGGTTCAGGTTCACTCCAGAGCCGAAGCCTTCGAGTTCGAGGCCACCGTCAATGAGAGCGAGCTTCACATCGAGGACTTCCTTGGGCATGGCGTTGTGCATCTTCTGCCGCCCAATGACGATGCCGTTGGGGGAGAAGGAGTCGGAGATGGGAGCGCCGGTACGTGTCATGATGTGAACCGACTCAGGGCGAGAGGCGTCAACAACTTCCAGGCACAACTCAGCCAAGTGGTCGCGCTCACCTTCGGCTGACTTTCCGGTCATTGCGGTCTTTGCGACCTGCAAGAGGAGCTCGCTGTCGGGAATGATGGCCAAACCTTTGAGGTGCTCCTTCGCGTGCAGCAGAGCGGCCCGGTAGCCCTCGATGATGGTAGTGGGGTGAACGCCGCGCTCGAGGAGGAGCTGGGCCTGCTTGAGCAGCTCGGCGGTGAGGATGATGGCGGTGGTGGTTCCGTCGTAGCACTGTTCTTCCTGAGTACGTGCCACTTCAACAATCTTCTTCGCGATTGGAGAAACCCAGTTGACGTTCCTCAGAATCGTCGCACCGTCGTTGGTAATGGTCACACGTCCGCCCACGTCTGCGAGCATCTTGTCGAGTCCCTTGGGACCAAGGGTAGAGCGAACGGTGTCTGCTACAACTTGCGCGTGGGCGATGTTGATGGCGAGGGCTGATTCGGAGTTCTGCTGGGACGCGTCGGTTACTGACATCAAACCCTACTCGCTTGGGAGTGAGGATAAAGGTGCCTTAACAGTCCGTAGCCCCAGAAAAGGCCGTGAGGGTCTTGAGGTACTCGTAGCATTCCTGGACTACGTTGTACTGGTTCTGAGATGAAGAGGTCGTGTCGTAGGTAGTGGTGTACCATTCTTTCTTGATGGGTGCAGCGCCGTTGTTCCTTGCAGTTTGGCTGAAGTACGTGCGTACCTCAAACTTCAGCCCCCATCCTGAGGGAGAATCGAGAACCATGACGTCAGCCACGCGGTAGTACGCAGAAGAAGAAGAAAAACCAAGCTCGCTAAAGGAAGTGGAGAGCTGCAGACCCATCTAATCACCTCAAGAGAATTTCAATGACACCAGGCTGGGAGGTTGTAGCGTTGCGAATGACGCGCAGAACATGGTAGTCGTTACCGGCCACCGCATACCCTGACGAGTGCGCACTACACTTGGACCCTGCGGTCAAAATAGCAGCACTACGAACGTAGAGCTTGCCCAAGAGACCAATCGTTGCCCACTCTTTCCTATTCCTTCTCGGAACGTAGTCCATTGTAGGGTTGTAGTTTGGATTCGCCACTGGGACGAGCTTTCCTTCCACTCTTTCAAGCTGCACTCGACCAAAGTCATCAGTGAGGTACTTCTGTGACCAGCCGAGTTCCCCGGCGTCACCAATTACGACAGGACGGGCCGAAACTACACCGATGACGTCTGAACCACCGAGCTGAATCTTGTTACCGTTAGTCAAAGACACAAAGAAGCCTACCCGGTCTTGATTAGAGGTATTCCCATCGTCCCACTCGAACATTTCAGCGTAGTCAGCAGAGCCACTGTAGACGCCTCCACCTTGGAGGTAGACGTTACCAATACCAGTGTTACCAGTAACAAGAGTCGCTGGTGTGGGAGCCCCCAGTGGGCCAGCATACTGAGCCCCAGAGTCGATTACTACCGTGTTGGCACTGTGAGCCCCACCTCCAGGAGGGGAACCGTTGTTCAGCGCAATTACCGGTGCACTGGCGTAAGAGGTGGTTTCTGCCCTATCTCCAACTGCGATTGATTGATTGGTTACGACGTTTGAAGTACCAACTGCAAGCGCTTGCCCAGAGGCAGAGTTGTTGGTCCCCACTGCAAGTGACTGTGTTGAAACCTGCGTGTTCCCACCAATAGCCATCGAGGTGCCATCGAAAGTAGCTGGAACGGAGGTGGCGAGGGCGAGACCTTTGTTCTTGATATGGACCGCAGCTTGGCTACCAGCAGTTCCTGGTTCCAAAACAATGTTCTGACCTGCACCTGACTGAACCGTAACGATGTTGTTACCAGCAACCGTAAAGTCACCAGCGGAATCCTGACCAATGGTCGAGTTCTTACCATTCGTGAGAAGTTCGATTTGTGGGGTTCCACTGTTTGTTGACTCGATTTTGACGGCGGGGCTACCTGCTAAATCTACGTGAATCGCCGTGTCAGGCGTCCCACCAACACCAAGTCCTCCTCCTCCCTCAATCTGCACGTTTCCCGTGCCGGTCATGCGGAGGTCGCCGCCACTGGAGATTTCGATGTCTCCAGCATCTGCTACAATGGTGCGACCTGCACCAGAGCCCCCGCCATCGTAAGCATCATCGAGGGTAGATGCTCCACCGCCACCGCCACTGCCTGCAGGGGGTGTGTACTCTGGCACTGGACCACCTCAGACGGCAATCCAATAGACATACTGAGTAGCAGCAGTGGAGTCAAGGAAAATTTCCGACCCATTGGTGATTTCCAGCGTAATTGATGCACCGGCAGCGAGGGGAAAGCCAATGAACGCGGAGGCGTCGGTGTATTTGTCTCCAACAAAGACTGTCCCACCGTTACCACTGTCGGCAAGAAGAGTGATGGAGCGCTTAGCGACAATGTGCGCCATATTCGAGTAGTCGTTGCGCACGTTGGCCAGAAGGTCATTGAGGCTCGAGGGGACGTTCTGTGCGACTTCGAGTTGGGTGAAGCCACCTGCTGGACTCGCACCTTGCTCTGCAGTGTTCGGGAAGTGTGAAACCCCCGTGTCGAAGACCTTGAGCTGCCCAGTGGTCTTACCAGGCTGGACTTCAACACCGACGGGAATGTCCCCGTGGCGGGTGTCAGACGGACCTTCGATTCGGCTCATGGCTTCACCCACGCTACCCTTAGTCTTCAAGCTTCCCGAAGGGTAGCTTGCTCACGCTCAGGTAGAGCGTCAGGAGGAGCGTAGTGCTCACTCGGGCTTTGCGAGACCGCCGGAGAGCGACGAGAGGAGGGCGACTTGCTTCGAGAAGCTGTCAATGCCCTGCTCAAGGTTGACGTTCGAGATGACGCGGGTCAGCGTCGTCTCGATGCCGTTGTACGTCAGCGTCATCGTCACGGTCGTTTCATTCATTTCCTTTGCCATCTGGTTCACCTTGGGGGTTCTTCTTGGGTTTTCGGAATTTGGGCATAGTCTGTTCATCGGCATTGGGCTCCCACGTAATCGTAGTTGGCTCATCCTTGGCTATGCCTTCCTCCCTACTGTGACTACGCACGTTCCTCTTGGCCTTATACGTTTTGGTCTTGAGCTTGGCGTCAGGGTCGTACTTCTCACGTCCCTTCCTAAGTCCGACTGCGTGCTCATTCGACCAACCGATAGCATGGTGCAGTTCTTTGGACCTGTGAGCTGGACGGTCTAACCCGTCTCCCATGATTTCATCCCAGGGTCGGCCGAGACACGGCACAGACCCCGCAACCTGCTGCCACTTGCATGACTGACACTCGATGGTTCCCTGGTGCGTCCAGAGCTGAGTGTGACCCGTCGCGGATGTTCGTCCTGATTCGACGGCACCGATGCGCCAGAAGAAGCGAATCTCCAGGTGACCACACTGTGGGCAGAAGAACGGTTCTCCCGTACCAGGGATGAGAACCTGCTCTCCTTCATCAGTGATTTTGCCGGCCTTTACGTCTTCACAGACCGGGCACCTCTTACTGAGGTCCCATTCCTTTCCTTTGACTCTCTCATCGTGCGCCATCAGACCAACCTCTCAAGGTTATCGCCCATGTCTTCATCTGGGACTTCGGACTCCATCAAGACTCGCATCTTGATGAGTTCCGTCATGTAGACTACCCTGTCCGGTTTTCCGTAGACAAAGGTGAGCGACCCGTCTACGGTCCGGACTCCAACAATGAGGGCTTCCGCCCCTTCTAAGCGCAGAGACTCTGCGCAGTCGTCAATGATGGCAGCAATTGTGGCGCTCACTTCGTCGCCTCCTTCACTGCTTTCCTAAGGTCTTGAATCATCTTCACGGTTTCAGGTGGGCACTCGTGGGCAAAGCCGTAGTAGTTCCACTTCGTCATGAAGGCATTGATTCGTCGGAGACTGTTGGAAGTGTTGTCGAGCCACTCGGGGAGCGACTTCTCAAGTCGCTTAGTGGCCTTTTCTCTGAGAGGAACCCAGCACTTGTGGCACATGCAGGATGCGTCGTTAAGACGCTGGTAGCGGATGATGAGGTTCTCCTCTTCGTCCTCGTGCTTCTTCCTTCCCTGGTACTCTTCCATCTCGTCTTCGATGAGCTCTTCGTACTCTTCGTAGTCGGGAAGTTCGAGAACGTGGCTACGGGTAAGAGCACCGCATTCAACGCAAGGAGTGGCCTTGACGTTGAGCTCGGGGCGCTGAACGACCTTCATGATTTGTAGGGAGGTTCCCTACGAGGATAAAGGAGTTCACTCAGTCCTTGATGACGACGTAGCCCAGCATGCTGGCAGCAATAATGCCAGTGGCTGCACCGAGCGCGGCGTTGCGCTTGGCGATTTGCTTGCGGGTCAGACCACGCTGGAAGCCCGTAAGGTAAAAGGCGAGCTCTGAATGAATGAGAGCGCTGACCGCGAAGGTAGCAGCAGTCACACCGACAATGACAGGGGTGCTCACGGCCAAGCCGAGGGCTTCACGACCGGTCAAGCGGCCAAAAGAACCCAGACCGCTTCCGCAAGCGGGGCAGCCAGGCTGACCGCAGCCGCAGGAAGCGTTGCCGAACATCGAACCTGGGAGGTCGAGGGCAGCACCGCGAGCGCGGGGCAAGCTGCCAAACACGCCGTCAGGCAAATTGGTCGGGGCAACGTAAGGGACATTTCGCTTGCTGCGGGGTGCAGCTCGGTAGCCAGCTCCGTAATCGTACATCTTGTTCACTTCCATTTCACAGGTAAAGGTTGTCCGTGCCTTCAGGGTCGGCTTCTGGGACCATGCCAAGGAAACCGAAGTGCTCCGAAACAGGCAGCTCTTCGGTCTTCTCGTGGAGTTCCTGACCAACGGTACCAAGGCCCTTGGTCAGGTTCAAGGAAACCCTGCGCCGCAGGGAGGGTGGGCCACGCAACCAGGACTTCTTGTTCCTGGGCTGGCCAAACATAGGGAGCTTTTCTCCTGGAGAGGATTGGTTGTCCCACGTAGTCAGTGCTGGTTGCCTGGGCATAGCACCGTGGGAGGAAGAAGTCGAAGTGGTGGTGGAGGTAGAAGCACCAAGAGCGCGGTGCTTCATGTAGTCGTCCACTGAGTTGATTCTGTCCCCAGCAGTGTAGATGTAGGACTCGGCCCAGTCAGGGACCTTAGCAGACGTGTCAATCTGACTTCGGAGGGACCTAACATCTTCTTCCATCGCAGAAAGCGTGGAGCGAGTCATGTAGTTGGGGGCGTAGGCGTTACCAAGGTGGGGCTTACCACCGTGGCAAGCGCACATACCGCTTCCACACTTCTGGCACATTCCAAGTCCATTCCAGTACGTGCTAAAGGGACTCTGGCCAGGTGGGTTCACGAAGGAAGCCCAGACAGTACGCCCGGCCTCAGCGGCGACAAGAGCGATAACAACTGAAGCGTACGGGTGGTCCTTAACGTATCGACCGAGCTCGGCTCTTGAAGGGAAAATCGCCATCACTCACCACTTCCTGGAATGATTCCCCTTTGTCCAGCCATTGTGAGTCCGTGTGCAGCTGCGTAAAGTACGCCAGCGCCAGTACCCCATTTCGCTGCATAGACGAGACGCTTGTTCATCGGTTTCTTTTCTCGGTACTGGTCGTAAATCAACCATCCAATGGTAGCTCCGGCTATGAATGAAACAGTGGTAAAGCTAAATCCACCAAGAACTCCTGCTTGGGGGAAAGAATCCCAAGTAAGGGCGCCAAGCTGGGAGTTTTCCATGTAGTCATGGGGGCTGTCAATGTGAGTGACTTTCTTTTCAGCGGGGGCTTCACTGTGAGCAGTGAGGGCCTGAGCTTCAGGAAGCTGAGCTTTCGCTGTAGCGAGCATCTTCCTACGGTGAAGAACACCCAGGTCGCTACTCATTCGCATGGTATCACCTCAGGCGGTCAAGCCCTCCGAGTCCGGCGAAAGCACTGCTTTCACTGATGAGGTCAACAACGCTTTGGTTCGCTCCAGGGTAGTTGGGAGTGGTGCCACTGTCGCTTACGTACTTCTTCCCTTCAACAGGGGGAGCCACTGAAGCGCCACGAGACATTTCTCTCTGGGACGCAATCGGGTTAGCGATGTTCTGCCTGTCAGGGTAAATCTTCCACGTGTGCGCCGTGTCACGGTAGAAGTCGCCAGGGTTCTTGCCTTGGCCCGCTTGCGGGGCAGACATGGTAACAATGTTGTACGCACCACTGTTGCGAATCTCATTGAATTTTTCGTTAGCAGCCATGAGGACAAACTCTTGCTGCATCTTTCCTTCATCCGCCATCTGCTGGTAGTGGTCGTGGACTTGCTTGAACAAAGCCGCACCTGTAGTGGGTTTCTTCGAGGGCATAGGCAGGTCACCAAGGTAGGCAATAGCAGATGAATCTCCAGTGCCTACCATTTGGTTGGTTGCTTCGTCAAAGGGAGAACCAGGAGCTGCACCAAGCGAGCCAAGGTCCGGGCTTCCCGTCTTCCACGTCCTTACCGTTCTTCCGATGATTCGGGCAGGGGCCGAGAAGACCAAGGCAGAGCCGAAGAGAGCGAAGAGGACAGGGTGGTCGTGCGCCCACTTCACAACTGGATGCTTGTACCTAACCATCGTGGCTCACCTCCAGCAAGTACTTGATTTCGACACTCTTGAGGAGAATCTTGGGGTCGGTGTCAGCAGCGGTGGTAATCGTGCCGAGGTTTGCAGTGGTTCCACCACTCAGGCCACCTTGAACGGAGCTTGGGACAGATTGGAGCCCAGGGCTGACAGTGAATGCGTGAGAAGATTCACTTCCGGTCACCGTGCTCGAGCCTATGAATTCGGCTGGGAGCGTCGGACTCGTGTCCCTGGCGGTAATGATTCCGGGGAAGTGCAAGGTGCCGCCATCTCGAATCATCATCCTGTCCCCTACGGCAAGGTCAGATGTAATAGACGCACCAGCGCCATCCGAGATGTTCGACACGTAGATGATTTGAGACGTGTTAGGGAAGGTACCGGTGGGGTCAGCGAAGAAAACCGTTACGTCGGTACCCGTACCAACTGAAATTGCGCTCTCAGTAAAGGTAGGCTTCCCGGCTTGTCCCACGAATGGGTGGTCCACTCCAGGAATCGCTGCGATGTTGTCGATGAGAGCCTGGTTGAACACCGGGGCATCGTAAAAATCCCCGAAGTGAGGGGCGGCCATCGCGTTGAGGAGCGTAGCGGTAGAAGCAGAAGCGAGCAAAGGAGCAGAGAAGCTCGACCCTCCGGCGAAGCCGTTGTTGATGGGAGTAGGGAGAGGAGAGGGCATGGTCTGGCGAAGGTTGTTGCCGTAAATCTTCGTCTTAGGGAGACGGTTTTCAACAACTACACGGAACCTGCGCTCAAAGCCTTCGGGCCGTTGTGGGGTGTACATCACAGTGTAGCCCTTAGCGGGGTCTCCACCTTCCATGGCGTAAAGCCCGTAGTCCATCTTGCCGGTTCCACCGTAAAGCAGACCAGCAGGCGACTCACCTTCGTTGCGCCAGTCATCGATTTCCAGAATGACGTTCACGTAGGGGTTGTCGGTCACAATCTTGACGCTCATGACCTTGCCTACACCCTTTTGGTCAACGAGGCGAAGGCTACGGCCATCACCCACTGACGTCAGAAGGACGTTAGATTGGCGAACGGTGACAACACGGCGGTCCTCACGAAACTTCGTAGACTTCATCGAGGTCTCATTCTGGGGAGTGCCCAGGTAGATGAACTCGTTGTCCACTCAGATTCCCCCTCACTTACCGAAGGGTCCACTGAGAGAGCTTGAGGTCGGGATGCCTTGCGGGTTGATGATGCTGAAGGTCACCTTGCCACGGGACTGCAGCTCGGAGAGCTGGGACTGGCTCAGCTCAGCGATGGAGTACTTGTAGCCCTGGAGACGCAGGCGACCGTCGAGGATGTACTCCTCGGAGTCGTTGACCATGCGGAAGGCAGGGAGGTTGTTCTCACCGTGCTCAATCCACATCGAGTACGCCCAGTTGGGAGCACCGACCACGCTGATTGAGGAGTCAATGAACCCGTTCACACCGAGAATCGAGCCAACCGCAGCGGAACCCGAGTCACCTTCAGGAGCTTCATCGAGCACACCCCAGGGAGAGCCCACAGGGTGCTTCAGGTAGCACTTCGCGGACACCATGCCCACAGGGGTGTTGCCGTCAGCGGTGATGAAGCCATTGGGGATTCCACCGTTGGAGGGGAGCAGGTACGAGCCACCAGTGTCTGAGTCGCTGATGAGGAACTCACCACTTCCGTAGTCCACGAACTTCGGCTGGAAGGGAAGCGTA
>Ga0181577_10002558_pt1 | contig 14233 bp, 13 predicted proteins | sample 101ome_21_FD_132468 | JGI IMG/M metagenome (GOLD analysis project Ga0181577, IMG submission 132468) | Coastal salt marsh microbial communities from the Groves Creek Marsh, Skidaway Island, Georgia - 101413BT metaG (megahit assembly) | ecosystem: Environmental > Aquatic > Marine > Intertidal...
AACGCAAACTTCCCCCGCATGGAATGCAGGAAGAATGTGGCCCTCATCATCACGAATCGTCAGTTCAACTCCCTTCACTGGGCGCCCAACCGAACGCATTAGCCCTGGGTTGGTAAGCCCAATTCGATGATCTTCGGGCAACAGAAATGCGACACTTCCCGATAATTCAGTCATGCCGTAGCTCTGAGACAATTCCAGCGGGGTGTTCTCCAGAACCTCGCGCATCAAATCGAGCGGCATAGCTGCGGCGCCGTAGCCAATCGCTCGCACCCTCTCGAAAATCGCGTAGTCAAAATCGGGGTAATCAACCAACATCGACAGCATAGTCGGGGCCAGTGACATGCTCGTAACCTTACCAGAGCGGCACAACTCAAGCACCGCATCCGCGTCAAACGATCGCAACAAATAAACACACGCCCCATGTTTGTGTTGCAAAAATACGTTGTGCGCCGAGACGTGAAATAGGGGAAAAGGGTAAAGGTAGCCATCCCGCGGGTGAACTGGCCTGCCTTGCTCGGCCGATTCTAAGCCAGCTAGAAACGAGCGATGCGTCAACACCGCGCCCTTTGGCTTGCCAGTCGAACCGGAAGTGTGAAGTATCCACGCCGGAAGATCTGAATGCTCAACCTCAGCAGCCACCTGCGGAACTTCAACCGATTGTGAACCCTGCGCGATCAGTGACTGATACTGATTAGCGGCGACATCAGTATCACCCAAGCCCGCACTGAACTCGGATAGACCCATCAAAACCGGCTTCGCCCCACTCCCAATATCTTCAAATTGCTCGACAAATACCTCATCCAGAAATAACGCGCTTGCACCAGTCGAATGCAATTGATAGTCCCACTCCGTTCTCGCCAATCGCGTATTCAAAGGCACTAGGATCAAACGCGCGACAGAGGCCGCGTAGATCAAAACCAGATAGTCGGGCGAGTTCCAAGCCAGGACGGCTACACGATCCCCTACCCGAAATCGCGAAGACAACTCAGCCGCACAGACCTGTACTCGCTGCCACAATTGCAAATAGTTGAGTGTCGCTTCAGAGAAATACAATGCGGGTAGATCAGGGTGCCTCAAGGCACTCTGTTCAAGCACCTCGTGCAGATAAGACAACTTCATAAAAAATACCGGGGTGAACTAAGCGGCCAGCGCACGATCCCGGCCAGTATCTTTAGCCAAATACAAAGCGCGATCGGCCCGCGATAAAAGACGATGACGATTGTCGTCTTCAGGGCGTCGACTTGCAACCCCCACACTGATGGTGACCATGGGCGAAACCTCAGAGGTTGGGTGAGGGATAGCGAGCTGTTTCACCGTCCCGACCAACTTCCCCGCTTTCGAGAGCGCCACTTCAAGCGGCGCTCTCGTTAACACCACAAACTCCTCGCCGCCAATGCGCGCTCGCGTTTCGGGTCAACTCGAACGAATCGATCGCCGCTGGCGGATAGAAGCAATGCAAGTTGAAATCAATTTAGTAATGCCCCAGAGGCCATACCGCGCCTTGATCGGGCACTGAGCCAATTCGAGGATTTTTGTGTGGTTACGCAAAGTGTTCGCGCGGGAATCGATGTGAACGTATCGGTCATTGCACCAGATGGCCGAGTCTTAAATTGACAAGGCCTCGCCGTGACGGGGCGGCGCCTCCAACGTACTATGCCATGCCGCAACCGATACCTACCACAGCGCACGTAGGTCTCTGCAAACGGGACGTGACTGCTCTCCGCCAGATGAGGCGACGGTTTACAAGGCGTATGGCTAAGTTTAAATAGCAAGGGGACTGCTTGACGAGCGCCCACTCAAAGCCCGAGCTCATCAAATACGGCATTCGCCATTTCGCTCCAACCGCGGTTCGCCGCGGGGCTTGCGGGGCTGGGATGGGGCATTCGGCTAACTGGGTAACTGCCACACACGGCAAGGGCTTTCTGTTCGGCAAAAGCACCGACACCCACAATGCGTTGGGGCTGGATCAGCTCAACCATCTCAGCGAGAAGCTGGTCGCATATCGCGTATACTGAATCACGCTCCGACTTCTTTAACTTATCGGGCGTGATATTACGTCCGGTATCGGCCATAAACACCAAAGGGCAATAGTTGTGCACAAAACAGACATCAAAGAAGCGTTCAGGGTTACCCCACCTCGCCTCCGCCCAACCCCAGAGTCGCCGTCCTGAGACCTCACTCCGCTTGCAATTAAAACCCTCAATTGGGCGCTTCGGATGTTCGACCGCAGGCTTCGTTACCTCCGCCGTAATACCAAGCCAGTCTCGAACGGCTGAGACCTCACCAAAGGGAACACCGGTCTGAGCCATACCGTAAGGCCCAGGGTTCATACCTAATAGCAAGGCTTTAGGTCGGTGCTTGAGAAATCGATCCAGATAAAGACGGTGGGGTTCTTGAGCGTACTCTAAAGGATTGTAAACATGGGTTACCGGCGTATCGAATACCAACTCATTCAAGGCACTATTCGCTCGCGCTTCGATCTCCATGGCTTGTTTGACTATAAGGGGCATAGGAGGCCTCTTTCAACACCATATCCCCTGAACGAGGTAGCAAGATAATGGCAAATCATACTTTTACAGAATTAACACACGATGCCGATTCAGGCGACTCCCAACTCCAATAGCCGCTCATTCAAGTAGCTGTTCGCCGTGTGTCGCGGTGACAGCACCACGTCGGGTCGGGGATGCAAAAAGAGCGGGAGTGACATGCGGCCTTGCGCCATGTCATCTCCCGTGGGGGTAGCAACTCGATGCGTGGTGGATGGGAAATATCCGGCTGAAACCTCTTGCAACATATCGCCAATGTTAATCAGCACTTGATCGGGGCGATTAGGAACGCTGATCCACTCACCATCTTGCGACAAAATTTCGAGACCAGGGCCATCTGCCGCGGGCAGTATCGTCAGAAAGTTAATGTCCTCATGCGGTGCTGCTCTGGGCAACTGATGCTGCGATTCGGTCATCGGTGGATAGTGTAGAACGCGTAGCAAGCTCTGCTCGCTCTGTTCAATCATAGCGCTCAATGGCTCACTGAAGCACTGAGCTACATCACTCGGAGAATACTTTTCCACCCAAGTCAGCAGGGTCTGCGCAAATTCAACCGCCTGCTCATAGTACTTCGCCAAGTCGGCTTTTAAGGATTCAGGGCAACGGCCCCAAGGGTAGTAATGGTAGTATTCTTTGTAGTCACGCAGAGCGAAACCTTTTGCGTGTTCCGCCTGCTCCAGCGAAAAGTAACCGTCTTGCTTATCACGATCCATGACATAGTCTGACTTTTCCCCTTCTTGAAAGAAGGCGCGCCAATCGCGATAAATACGCTGGATTAATTCGACATCCAACGGATGATTGGAAAAAGCGGCAAAACCGAAGGTTTTCAGCGAAGCAACGAAGGCCTCATCACAGCCTGCGGTCCCGTACTCAAGAACAGGAAGCGCGCGTGCTACCAAATTATCCGTCATACCTACCCCCCTAGGCGATCGAAAGAAAGAAGCCTGCCAGTGCGGCGCTCATTAAGTTAGCGAGTGTGGCGGCGAGCAGAGCACGCAGGCCCATTCGTGAAATGTCGTCACGACGATTTGGCGCTACGGATCCAATGCCGCCGAGCAGGATAGCAATCGAAGAAAAGTTAGCAAAACCGCACAAGGCAAAAATCACAATAGCTTGAGATAGGTCAGACATCTGCGCGGAAACATCAACAAACGACACATAAGCCACAAATTCGTTGAGAACCAGCTTTTGGCCAATCAAACTCCCGGCAAGTTGCGCCTCACTCCATGCGACACCCAAGACCCAAGCGAGTGGTTGGAAAATAAAGCCCAGGACGGTCTCAATGGTCAGCGATTCGTAACCAAACAAGCTACCAGCCCATCCCAAAATCCCGTTTGCGAGCGCAATCAGGGCAATAAAGGCAAGCAACATAGCGCCAATAGCTAAGGCCATCTGCATACCCGCCATCGCACCCGATGCTGCCGCATCAAATACGTTCACATAGGTTTCGTCGGTAGTGTCATCGGCACTGCCGGGCTCCACGGGTTTAGCCGTCTCAGGCACCACGATTTTCGCCATCATCAGGGCGCCTGGAGCTGCCATAAAACTGGCGGCCAATAAATATTCTAAGGGTATGCCCAAAGCAACGTAGCCAGCCATCACGGATCCGGCAATCGAGGCGAGCCCGCCGACCATGACAGCGAATAACTCGGAGCGGGTCATGCCCGCGAGATAAGGCTTCGCTACCAGCGGGGCTTCTGCTTGTCCCACAAAAACGTTGGCGGCAGCCGACAAGGATTCGGAGTGGCTCGTACCCAAAGCCTTACGCAAGCCACCACCGATAAACTTGATGACCCATTGCATCACACCGATGTGGTAAAGCACCGCGATGAGCGACGAAAAGAACACCACCACCGGCAATACATTGATTGCAAAAATAAAACCAATTGATTCGCTCGAGGTGAGCCCCCCAAACAGAAATTCGATACCGACCCTCGAGTAACTCAACAGCTCACCCACACCAACGGCTAAGCTGGCCAGCCCCTGCTTACCCCAGGGCACAAACAGAACTAAACCGCCGATGGTGGCTTGCAGGGCAAAGGCCACACCCACTGTTTGCCACCGAATAGCGGCTCTATTGGTCGATAAGGCGTAGGCAAATAGCGGAAGTAAAAGTATTCCAAGCAGGCTCGTCATAGTGTTATGTGACCTTTCAGCGAATTTTGCCCATCTTCCGGGCGAAAGATGGCGCTAAGGATATAGCATCGGTTAATAAAAGGGTAATTTTGCTCCCAAAGTGTGGAGCCTTGTCGGGCCCACTTTATTCATGCCTAACTATTAATCCAAAATACCGTAGAACAAATCGAGTGACTCGGGGTTGGCCAAAGCCTCTGTGTTGCTTATCGTCTCGCCATGAATCGCCTTGCGAACAGGAATTTCAGCAATCTTGCCTGAACGCGTTTTGGGAATATCCGACACAGCAAGAATCACCGCAGGCACATGCCGGGGCGAAGCACCCGAACGAATCTGCGCTTTGAGTTGTTTGATCAACTCATCCGTAAGTTCAGTGCCAGCTTGCATAACCACGAAGAGCACAACACGCACGTCATCGCCAAGACGCTGACCCACACATACGCTCTCGAGGATCCCCTCTACTTGCTCCACTTGGCGATAGATCTCCGCCGTACCAATCCGCACCCCACCGGGATTCAAAACCGCATCGGAACGCCCGTAGATTATGTAGCCACCCTCTGGAGTCTGCTCGGCAAAATCGCCATGAGCCCACACGTTAGGGAACTGGGCAAAGTAGGCCTCGTGGTAACGCGAGCCATCAGCATCGCCCCAAAAGCCAATGGGCGCAGAGGGAAAGGGGCTCGCACACACCAATTCACCTTTTTCAGACACCCTGTGCTGGCCCGAGTCATTCCAAACCTGGACATCCATCCCCAAACCCGCGCACTGTATTTGCCCCGCGTAGACGGGCAAATTTGGACAGCCCAACACGAAGCTACTGACAATATCCGTGCCGCCCGAAATCGAGGCGAGACACAGGTCGGCTTTGATATCCCGATAAACATACTCAAAGCTCTCGTGCGCCAGAGGAGAGCCGGTCGAGAGTATGATTCTGAGCGAGTCAAGATTGAGCCCACTCGGCTTGTAGGACTCTTGCTGCAGAGCCGCTATGTAACGAGCACTCGCGCCAAAAGCCGCTACCTGCTCTTTAGTGACCAACTCAAATAGAGACGAGGCCTTGGGATAAGTCGGGGCACCATCGTAAAGCACCAGAGTGACATCACTCGCCAAACCCGACACAAGCCAGTTCCACATCATCCAGCCACAGGTGGTGAAGAAAAAGAGTCGATCGCCCTTGCGCAAATCGGCGTGCAGCTGATGCTCTTTCAGATGCTGTAATAAGGTACCGCCCACGCTGTGCACGATGCACTTGGGCTTGCCGGTGGTGCCTGATGAATAAAGAATGTAGAGGGGGTGGCCAAATGGAACAGGAGTAAAACGCAGTTGGTGTGCCGCTCGCTCAGCGACGATCTCGGAAAACTCAAAACAAGGCCGTTGACTGATCTGGCCCTCATTCTGAATACGACTGATGACAACCGCTTTGACCGAATCCAGCCGCGCAACAATACCGTCTACGCGCTCAGTGATATTGAACGACTTACCGTTGTAGTAATAACCATCACAACAAAACAGAACCTTCGGCTCGATCTGACCAAAACGATCGAGCGCACCGTCGGTACCAAAATCGGGTGAGCAGGATGACCAAACCGCACCCAGACTCGCGGCCGCCAGCATCGCCACAACTGTGTCGCTGGTGTTGGGCACCATTCCGGCCACGCGATCTCCCGCCTCCACACCCTGCTCCTGCAGAAAAGACTGCATAGCGGCCACTCGCGATCTCAGCCCAGCAAAGCTAAGCTCCGCTCGAGCACCGTTCTCAAGATGTTCTATAATCGCCAGTTGATCATCGGGCCCCTGCAAACAGTGCTCGGCAAAATTGAGCGTCGCACCCTCAAACCAGCGAGCGCCGGGAAACAGATGTTCATCAATCAATACATTTTTTGCTTTTGCGTAAAACTTTACGCCCGCAAAATCGGCCAGCGCCGACCAAAAATCCGCTTTGTTGGAGACCGACCAAGTGTGTAATGCCGCATAGCCAGACAAAGCCAAACCGTATTCTGAGTTTACCTCCTCGGTAAATCGGGTGAGCTGCGTGTTATCCAACCACGCGTTGGAGGGTTCCCATAAGGCTCTCATATTGATTCCTACACTTTTTTTAATGAATCGCTGCAGCCCGCGCTGTCTGGCACGAGCCACAGTGGGGTTTTATTCCCATAACCACCTTGGCTCAGGACAGCGGCTCACAGCCAATCATCAAGGCCAAATCAAACTCGCCCCAAGCGGGATCAAACAAGGTCTCGCCGGCAGGCCCTTTTACGATACAGTCCACAAAGGTAATCGCTGTCAGCACGCTCTCGCAGCGCAACCAGTGCTTAATCTCACCCTCTAAAGTGACACCGCTTGGGTAACACCACTCTATGCGCTCACCCACCTTTATACCGGATCGCGCCAGATCGGCGTCGCTCAACTGTTCCCAATCACACCAGGGTAGCGATTCTGGCATACCCACGGGAGAGCCAAAGCCTTCAGAGTGTCGTTCGACACCATGCCCTTGTACCACCTCACCCGCCCAGTACCACGCTGTCGCGCCACTCGCCTGGAGATAATAAAACTCGTCGTTTTGAGTCGAGTGGCAGTCTATCTCTGGAGCGGCAATGACTAAGCCGGAACTCAATCGATATTGCATATCAGCCCCTCAATCACGGTAACGTTTAACAATATCGCCATAGGCATCGATGCGGCGATCACGTAAATACGGCCACCATCGACGCACCTGTTCTGTTCGATCTAGATCAAGGGTAGCGAGTACCTCAGTCACAGATTCCGAATCCGCTTGCGCGATGAGCTCGCCCTGCCAACCCACAATCATACTGGCGCCCCAAAACAGGCTGCCCTCTGTTTGGCCGCTGGGATCAGCTTCAAAGCCAACTCGATTGGCCGAAAGCACCGGCAGATTGTTTGCCACCGCGTGTCCACGTTGCACCGTAATCCAGGCCTCTTGCTGCCGCAGCTGCTCTGCCCTGTCGTCAGCGGGATTCCAACCAATCGCAGTCGGGTATAACAAGATCTCGGCGCCGGCTAAGGCCATCAACCGAGCCGCTTCGGGGTACCATTGGTCCCAGCAGACCAACACACCCAGCTTCGCAATTGAGGTCTGAATGGGCGTAAAGCCAAGATCGCCAGGCGTGAAGTAGAATTTCTCGTAGTAGCCTGGATCATCGGGGATATGCATCTTGCGATATTTGCCTGCGATGCTGCCGTCAGTATCCAGCACCACGGCCGTGTTGTGGTAAAGACCCGTTGCGCGCTTTTCAAACAGCGAGCAAACGATCACAAGACCAAGCTCTTTCGCCAAATCACCGAGGGTATTCGTGGTCGGCCCGGGAATGGTCTCGGCCAAGTCAAAAAACTCGGTGTCTTCGACCTGGCAAAAATACAGACCCGTATGAAGTTCCTGCAGAAGAACAAGCTGAGCGCCTTGAGCGGCCGCTCGCCGAATACCTGCGATACTGGCGTTCAAATCAATTGAATACTCACCACTGTTAGCGTGCTGCACCACGGCAACACGAATATCACGACTCACGGGACACCACCTCTTCTGGAATTTGCATAGTAATACAGTGAAGGCTACCGTTCTGTTCTATAAGCGCACGACAGTTAATGGGCACTATAGCACGTTCTGGGCAGGCCTTGCCCATCACTCCGATCGCCTGCGCATCCGCCTCTTCATCGCCATACACGGGTAGTAAAATGGCGCCATTCACCAGCAAAAAGTTAACGTAGCTCGCCCCTAGGCGACGCTCTCCCGACTCAATCATTGCAGGCATATCAATCGGCACTAGCTGGTAGGGCTCGCCGTTCGGTTGCCTCATTAACTGCAGCTCGCTTTCCATCGCCTTGAGCTCGTCGAAATGCGAGTCGTTAGCATCAGTACAGCGCATGTAAACAATGGTTTGCTCATCAACAAAACGCGCCAAGGTATCGATATGGGCATCCGTATCATCGCCCTCTAAGCTACCGCGAGTGAGCCACAAAATATGTTTCACACCCAGTGCTGCACTGAGTTTTGACTCAATATCGGGCCGACTCAGCTCGGGGTTGCGATTGGGATTCAGCAAACAGTACTCAGTAGTCAGCAGCGTGCCCAAGCCGTCCGTTTCGATACTGCCGCCCTCAAGCACCCAGGGCTGTGACTCAAATCGGTTCTGCTTGAAAAGGGCTTTGACCGATAGATTTTGATTAATTTGATCGTCCGCAGAGGATTCAAACTTGCCGCCCCATGCGTTGAATTTGAAATCGAGCAGGAGTGGCTTACCTTGGTCAAATACCGTAATAAACCCAAAGTCCCGAGCCCAAGTATCGTCGTACTGCATTGTCTCGCAATAAACCCGAGTGAGGTCTACCCCGCGGTCTTTGAGAGCAGATTCAATTTCTGCCTGATGACCTTCGTTCAAACAGATAATCAAGACGTTTTCGAAGCGCGTAATCGCATGAGCTAACTCAAGATAACAGGCCTGAGCCTCGGCAAGGTTATCAAACCAATCGGTGTCCTCATGCGGCCATGCCAGCATAACACCCCATTGCCGATGCCATTCCGGCAAAAACTGACGACTCATAGTACCCCCCAACGCCTCGACACGCCCCCATTAGGGCGCCTTTATTCTAACCGACAATGTACCCACGGTACCTATCTAGTATTTCAAAAAGTCGGATTGCACCTCGAGAATCCGGTTTTTAAATGCCGCCGGAATCGGAATGGATTTTCGCGTCTGCCGATCGACAAAGACTTGTGTGAACGACCCTCTCGCCAAGATCACCCCGTTCGCTTTATTCTGCATGACAAATATGACATCCGCACTGCTGTTGCCTAAACGCGAATAACCAACCGAAACGGTCACCGTGCCGTTCGGTCTAATTTCTTCTATGTAGTCGATCTGAAGATTAACGGTAAAGATATAACACGGTTCAGGTTCGATTGACTGAAACCCAAGCTCGTCCATAAAAAAGCCCGTGACCTCGTCCGCAAATACCAAATAATTTGCGAAGTAAAGATGGCCTTGGCTATCCGTGTCGCGAAACCGTACGCGCATATCCCCTTTAAAGGGAAACAGACCGGGGTCAACTACGGGTAAAGGCATAATGGGCTCCATGAGTTTCAGGGATAGGCATCATAACCACTTGCGCAGGCATTGCGAACCCTTCATGGGACGAACACAAATTCTTGTGACGGCAGGCCTTCAGAGCTACGATAGTCTGACTAATCGGGGGATCAACTGTGCAAAACGAACTCATAGCGCTGTGGCAAGAAAATCAGGCCACCGTCATACACGTAGCGTATCAAGTACTTCTCGCACTGGGCATAATCGTTATCGCACGAGTGCTGGCAGGCGCCGGCAAACGGACTTTGGTGAATACATACAAGCGTATGGGCAAAGCAGACGAGCTGCTCATTCCCATCATTAGCACCACGATAGGCTACCTGGTTTACGTCGTTGCCGGCGTGGTCATACTCGACCTTTTCGGCGTGAACACGGCCAGTATCATCGCACTTTTGGGTGCGGCGGGTCTGGCAATTGGTTTCGCGCTAAAGGATACGCTCAGCAATATTGCGGCGGGCATCATGCTCTTATTTTTGAGACCCTTCAAAAGCGGCGATTACATCAGCTTCGGCTCAACGGTCGGTACCGTTGAAGAAATCAATCTCTTCACAACCGTACTGCGTAGCTTTGATGGTCTATACATCAGCTGCCCCAACAGCACTCTGTGGGGGGCCGACATCACGAATTTTACCCGCAACGGCAAACGCCGTCTGGATATTACTGTGAGCATTGCCTACAGCGACAGCATCGATACTGGCTTGAACGTACTTCGCAACATAGTTAGCACGGAGCCTCGTGTTTTGCAGGAACCCGAGCCACAGACCATCGTCTTTGCGCTCGGTGAAAGCTCCGTGGACTTGCAGCTGCGCGCATGGACGAGCGTAGACGATTTCGGTAATACCCGCTGGGATTTAAACAAGCGGGTTAAAGAAGAGATCGAAGCCGCAGGACTCACCATCCCCTTTCCCCAGCGCGAGGTGCGCGTGGTGTCCTAGCGGACACTCAAAGAGCTCAGAGCCACATTCAATGCGCCTAAGCGAGTACCGGATAGGCGCCATACACCGGCAGTAAATCTAAGTCCCAATGAACTATGAACTGAGAACTCGCAACCCAGAGCTCATAACCCAGAGTCCAGAGCCAAACAATTAGGCGGTTAATCCCAACATTTAACGGGTTGGACTCTGGGGTTCGAACCGAAACTAGCGATTATCAAGCACCGCTCGGGCAATGAGCTCCCGCATAATTTCGGATGTCCCACCATAGATTCGCTGAATACGCGCATCTACGAAGGCACGTGCGATCGGATATTCCTGCATATAACCGTATCCACCGAACAGCTGAAGGCAGCCGTCCACCACCCTACACTGGGCTTCCGTGGTCGCGTATTTCGCCATTGACGCTGTGGCCGCATCGAGTTCTCCACGGTTGAATGCATCGATACATTCATTCATAAACGCCTTATTCAAGCGAAACTCGGTATACATCTCCGCCATCTTAAAGCGGGTATTTTGAAGTTTCGACAGAGGAGCACCGAAGGCCTGACGCTCGTTAACGTAATCGGCGGTCAAGTTGAGGGCGCCTTCTAAAGCGCCTACCGCGCCCACAGCCAAACCCAAACGCTCGCGAGGTAACTCTTTCATCAAACCGATAAAGCCACTGTTTAGCTCGCCCAAAATTGCGCTCTCGGGCACGCGCACGTCCTCAAAGAACAGCTCCGAGGTGTCGGCCGCATGCTGACCAATTTTTTCTAGGTTCCGACCTCGACTGAAGCCGGACAAATTGGTATCCACCAATATCAGACTGATGCCACGTGAACCTGGCGCATCGGGATCGGTTCGAACTGCCGTTATGACCACGTCACAGTGCTGCCCATTGGTAATAAAAGTCTTAGAGCCGTTAATGACCCAATGATCTCCGTCCTTTTTAGCGCTCGTTCGCAAGCCTTGTAAGTCACTGCCTGCACCAGGCTCGGTCATGGCTATCGCTCCAACGCAGTCGCCACTCACAAACTTGGGCAGGTAATGCTGCTTTTGAGCTTCTGTCCCCATATTCAGAATGTAATGCGCAACAATGTCAGAATGCACACTCATATTGGAGCTCAAAGCAGCATATCCGGCTTTCGAGATATCGTAGGTAATCGCCATAGACATATCAAAAGAGCCGCCAGCGCCGCCGTAAGCCTCAGGTATATCAACCGCCAACAACCCGGCCTCGCCCAACTTATTCCAGAGCCCGCGCGGCACTTTTTCGTCTTTTTCCCACTGCGTGTAATGCGGTTCCACTTCCGTTTCTAGAAATTTCGAGAGCATATCTTGAACCAACAAAATGTCGGTTCGATCAATGGATGCGACAGCGTTCATAATTAGATCTCCTCCGTGATGACGATAAGCATACTGAATTTACTGCGAGAAGACAGCCGACAGCCCAAAGACAACTGTCTAATTGACGTAACTACATTCCCTAACAGCCCGCAACCTGCTTGATAAGGAAAGCCTAATCTTCATTCATTAAACTGAAAACAAATTGAGCTCCAAATGAGAATGCTTTTCATTTAGAGGAAAATGCGGCATAGTTCTTGGGGAAAATTTTTCATTTTAAAAAAGGAGAGCTCCATATGCGTTTCAAACTTCTCGGTACCGCCTTAGCCTTAATGTCTGTCGGTTTTTTGAGTGGATGTAGTGAAGAACACGGTTCAACTCAGTGCACCCAAGCACCAGAGAGCGAATGGCTGAACGTGAATGATTTTCAAGCAAAGCTATTGAACGAAGGCTATAAAATCAACGAATTCAAGGTAACCGGCGGTAACTGCTACGAAATCTACGGTTTTGAAGCCGATGGCACCAAAGTCGAAATCTATTTCAGTCCGGTCGATGGCAGCATCGTGAAACGCGAAGAAGACTAAATTTGTGCTTATCTGGGATCGCCTCGTACGCCTTTGGCACTGGTCGCTCGTATTGACCGTGGTTTTGAATCATTGGGTTCTGGAAGGTGGGAGCGATCCCCATAATATTGCAGGCTACGTCTTATTCGGGCTTCTATTGGCTCGCCTAAGTTGGGGGATTTGGGGCGGCAACCCACTGGCCTTATTCAAAAATTTTATCCCCACGCCCAACGCTATCAAAACGCACCTCGCCGAAGTAAAATCCAAGACCGTACCAATTGGATCAGGGCACAACCCGATCGGTGCGCTTATGATTTACTTTACCTTCATAGCGATAAGTTACCTGACCGTCACAGGCTTTTTACATGAAGAGGTAGATCGATTCTTCGGCAATGACTTTTTGCAAAACACACACCGATGGGTTTCGGACGCGCTAATCATCGCAGCGTGTATTCACGTAACGGGCGTAGTCCTGATGCAAAAAATAACGGGAATTCCGCTGATAAAAACCATGATCACCGGCAGACGGGAGATCCAAAATCAGTAAGCAATAATCACGACGCCGGCTACACTCTTATCTGGCGCCAACCAAGGTGCTACCCGTAAATTCACTTCGACAGTTTGGCCGTCTTTATCGATATATCGATATTGACCGTGCTGCTCACTTCCATCGATAGCGCGATCAACCAGCTGCTGAATGGGGCGCCGCAGTTGCGGAAAGAGCTGACGATGGTCCTTACCGATCAAACGCTCGGCGGGAATGTTGAAGTCTTTGCACCAGTGTTGACTCACGGCTAAGTAGCGATAATTGCGATCCAGCATAGCGATCGAAATGGGCGCTCGGGACATGAGCAAGGACAAAGCGGCATCGCTTTGCGCCGCATTCCACTGCGAGCTCAAACCAAAGACCTGAGAGATGGCTCGCTGCCGCATAAGGCGCAAATAGAACCAAGTTAAGATGATCCCAAGTAAAATATCGCCAAGGGCAAACAACAAAATCGTGGGTAAAGCGATGCGCGACACCTGTTTATCGAATTCGGCCCTGGGCAAATGGATTGCAAAGCCGCCTCGCTCAGACAAAGCGTACTGTGAAAATCGCTCTCGACTGGATATCACTGCAACCGACTCTTCACCAGTAATCACATTTTTCGCCAACAATAGGGACGGCGCATCAACCCACGTAGTCGGTTCGTAGATGAATTCGTCTGAATGCCTTAGCGCCATGTCAGGGGCTAGCTGGAAAGCAAAGGCCTGTGCAGGATCTGGATGCTGAATGTAGTAACCGTCTGCCAGATAGGTGTAAATTTGCCCACGTCCAGGAAACGCGCTCGTTATCTCCGATAGAACCACATTCGCATCGTAGTTGATGATTAAAAAGCCCCAAGCTTGGTCTGTAGAATCACCCAGCACCCGCGCTCCGCGGATGACCGGTCTGTGGGGGCGCTCTATCTGACCGCTCTCAATATTCAAATCAATGGGCGTCCAGAAAATTTCACCCGGGGCCTTATTGCGTAAGGCTTGTACGTAATATCGATCGGCTTTACTTTGACGCTCTTCCTCAGGCGATACAAACACCCGATCCGAAATACGCTCTACGCGGATCCATTCATCTGCTCTTTTGTTGTTTAGGATCA
>Ga0181577_10002562_pt1 | contig 14221 bp, 5 predicted proteins | sample 101ome_21_FD_132468 | JGI IMG/M metagenome (GOLD analysis project Ga0181577, IMG submission 132468) | Coastal salt marsh microbial communities from the Groves Creek Marsh, Skidaway Island, Georgia - 101413BT metaG (megahit assembly) | ecosystem: Environmental > Aquatic > Marine > Intertidal zone...
CTATTGATTAGGAGTAATCTTATATCTGTAAAATCCATTTTATTTTTTTCTTTTAAGTGATTTAACTCTACGTGGTTTTCCTGCTGGTTGTCCTAATCTTTTCTTTTCTGCTATTTTTTTTCTTTTTTCAGAACTGCTCATTTCAGATGCGGTTTTAGGGGTTTTGCTGGATATTCTTTTACTAGGTCTACAATACGGCACGCCTCTCCCGTCACCTTTTGTTCTACCACAAGGTTTACCGGTTCTTACATCTACCCATTTTTCTTTAAACCAACGTTTAAGGCTAGCTCCTTTTTTAGTTTTCCTTACAGCCATTATTTCTTTTTACCTCTTTGTTTTCTACATTTAGCTATAGCGCCAGATGCGTACGCTGATGGAAATACTTTGTATTGTTTTTTTACTTTGTGATAACAGTAATCTTTTGGCATAATTAATTAATTTTAGTTTATAATTTAGCTGGTTTAGCTTTTCCTAACTTTGTCTTGGATTTGTTTGATTTATTTTCATTATTATCCATCATACCTAAACTCCATTCATTCCAACCTAATGTTAAAGCTACAGATTGCCAGAATTCTGTTTCTTCCTCCATAGCTGTTCTTAAATTATTAATTTTATATAAAGCCCTATCTCCTGGTAAATTTGCTAATGCTGATAATACTTCTGATCCAGCTAATATTGCAGGATTTTTAGTATCAAACCCAAGCTCTTTCATTTTTTCAAGCTCTTGCCTGTATGTAAATTTTCTACCAGCACTTCTTAATTTCCTAAATTTTGAATTTAATGGTGGTGATAATGAAGATAATTCTTGTATTACATTTGTGTAATCTGGCCTTTTTTCTTTATTTTCATCAATTAATTTAAATATTGTATTTTTAGTAGTTGATGCAATTGCGCCAAATATACCAGAACCTCTTAATATTGAATCAGCCATACCATTAACAACATTTGCATATCTTTCTTTTTCTTCTTCTTCCTCTTCTTCATCAAATAATAACGCAAATAATCCTTGTTGCATTGCGTAAAATATCATATTTTGTACCGCACCATAATAAATTATTTTACTTAAATTTGTTTTCCAATCGCCCCTGCCATTCGATAAATCTAATATAGCTTTTTTCATTAATCTGTTGTACTGCATAGGGGTATTTTGAAATGCTAATATAACTCTTCCTAAAAAGCTAGCTTGCTCCATAGATATTTTATCAGGCCTTGATGATTGTTGTGCTTCTTCTGATAATTCTCTCCAATCTTTAAAAGCTTTTGACTCTGCTTCTTGTTGAGTAAAACCTTGATCTTTATAAGAGTTTATTCTATTTCTGTAAAAACTTGCGCCACCAATTGATATTGCAAAACTATCTGCGTATTGTGTAGGTAAAAATCCTTTTTTAAGTATTGCTGATAATACAGCTCTTACTTTATTTGTAGAGCCCTCTGCAGCATCAGCTATTTCATCTGCATTTATATCAGTTCTTAAACCAGATCTTCTTTGTTTTAAATAATCAGAATTAAATAAAAATGCAAAATCATTCCAAAATTGCTTTTGGTTTGACCACGCCTGGGCTTGTTTTAATGGATTGTTATCTGTCCAATTAGTATAGTTAATAGCAGATATAGTTTGTAATATTGCTGATCTTGTATTAAAGAACATTATAGTACCAACAGAGTCGTTTAACCAATCTAATGCAATATTCCCTTGCTCATCTAATTTATATGATCTATTTCTTCCTGTACTAATTCTATATAAAGCACTTTCTAAAGCTTTTATAAAAGTATTACCATATATACTTCTTATTTTATTTGTATTTTCTCCAGATAACTTACCAGTCTGTTTATCAAATTTACCGAATATTTGATTTATATTATCAAAAAATGGTTCTAAAAATTCAGATCTAGTAACTGTATTTACATGATTAAGTAATTCTTTTGTAATTGTTGTTGTTAACCATTCCGGGGTTGGCTCAGGATAAATACCTTCAGGATATGATTGTTCTAAAGAATTAGCGTATTCTAATACATTTAAATTTTGCCTTACATATCTATCTATTTCTCCTATTTCTTTTGCGCTTACACCTGGAATATCGTATTTATTTTTATTATATAAATGTATTCTTATAGCTTGATCATTATTATAACCTAATACAGCTTCTTTACCTAAATCAATTTTAGCCGCTTTAATATTTTTTTTAGCTTGCTTTAAAGCATCATTAGCTCTTTTTTGTGCTGCATCAAAACCAATTAGCCCTTTTGATAAAACATCTGTTATGTTTTTCTTTATCCATGCTAAATGCCTGTCCCCTTGTTTACCTTTTCCTGCAAATTGATATAATAAGCCTAAAAAGTCTTCAGCTGTATAAGGAACAAACAATTTAATTCTTTCTGCTTTTTTACCTTTAACCCTTGAGCTAGCCTCTGAAACAACTTCTGTTGCGGCTATACCTTTTGTTTCTTCAAGTATTTCGTTTATTTCTTTTGATAAATTTTCTTCTTTTTGTATTTCACCAAAATAATTTAACTTATTTTTATTTTCACCGTATCTTACATAAATATTATCTCCAAGTTTCCATCCTTCCGGCATTGCTTGTTTTAAACTTTTATCAATTTTAAAATTATTTAATGAAACTTTACTTTCATTTAAAATACTTTCAATATCTGAAACTTTAGCATCTAATGATTTGTTGGAATTGATTACATCAACCATAAGCTCTCTTATAACAGCAATAGGAATTATATGCTCATATACAAACCCTTTATCTATGTCCTTCTGATAAGAATCAATCCTACCCGCTAACCTTAACGGGCTATCTGACCATTCGCCCCATGCTTTTAATAATTGAATTGCCTCAAATTCTTTTTTCCTTTCAATTAAATCTTTTAAGGTATTTACAACCATTGTTTTATTTTGATCAGCCCTAGTATTTACATAATCAATATTTCTTAATAACCCTTTAATACCTGAACTAAACCCTGTTACCGGTCTAAAATCATCCGCTATTATTACCTTGGTGCCATTATAATAATATCCATTTTTTTGTTTTTTATCCGTAACTACTTTTATTTGATTTAAAATATTTTCATCAAATAGCTTATTATCTTTTATATATTTAAAAGCAACTTTATAATTAGCTTGGCCTTTTTTAAAAGCTCCTGACCTTCTTAGCACTGGCTCAATATTAGTGAGCCACCATAACATATAATTTAAATTATTTGAATTAGCTTTTGCTTCCTCAGTATAAAAATCTAATACAGTTTTATTAGCAATTACTTTTTCTTTATTAGTAATTTTAGTAATTACTTTATCGTATTTTAATTGATTTTCTAAATCTTTTTCATTTTTAAAAGTTGCAATAAGATCCGCTGCAAATTCTTCTGCTAATTCAGTCTGATTTTTAAATACAGGTTTAGTTTCTTCTGCAGCGCTTTTTATAGCATCAAATATACTTTTACCAGCTTTTAATCCTACTTTTACAGCTGTTAAAAATGTAGCTAATGCTTTTGTAAGTAATTTAGGGCTAATTAATGTTGCGTATAAATTAGTATCGTTTTCTGCAAGTTTATTTAAATATTCAATTTTTCTATCAATAACCTGAACTATTTTGTCAAGAAAATCTACAGGTACTTCTTTGCCTTCAAGTTCTTGTATACTTTTAAATTTTTGTGCAACTTCAGGATCCGATATAACATCAACGACTTCATCTCTAGCTAATTGATCAGCAATTTGTTTTGCTATTGAAGTTTTTCTGTCACTTTTTGTACTTGAACCCATTTCCCCAAGGAAATAATCTAGCCATTCATTTTGAATTTCAGCATAAGGTTTTTTCTTAAATATATTTTTACCTTCTTTAGTAGCTTCTCTTAAAGGTTTACCTGTTACTGGGTCTAAAACTTTTTCAACAAAAGGCTTAAATGTTTTAGTCATTTCATTTAAAGGCAACGATTCATAAATTTCCTGCGCGTTGGCTCTAAAAAAATTATTAAACTCAACATTGTCTTTTCCAAATATTTCTTTATTTTTAACTAAATCAGTTAATTCATTTTTAAATGCGTCAGTTAAGCTTTTCTTAAATTTGTTATCTGTTACAGCAGGCAAACTAGTCCCTAATACTTTTTTAACAGCTGTTGCAATTTTATTTATAGTTGAATCTTGTAGTTTTAATGCTGTTTTTAATTTTTTAATTGTTGGTTTATCAATTTCAGCTTGCTCTACAGTTTCTTCAATTTGTAATTCTGTAACATCTTGTTTAGAAACTATTTCTTTTTTGCCTGTTTCTTGATCAACTTTTGTTTCAACTAATTTATCATATATTGCAGGAAGTCTTCTTGGCAGATTGTCAGCCGCATAGGCTCCAAATGGTACGCCTGAATCAATTTTATAGGAGTTTATAAGTTTTGCAAATTCAAGACTAATAGAAGCTTTTAAATCATCTTTTGTTAAATCACTATCTAGCTCAGCATTAAAAGCTTGATTAGTTATTTTGTTAATCATTCCTTCATTTAAAATAGCTAATTTATTTTTAGCTGATTCTATCTGTGCTTCGTTTGAAAGCGGATCTTTTATAACCTCAATTAATTTTTCATTCTGCTCAGCAATTCTTACATTTTTTGCAGAAATATCTGATACTTTATTATTAATTAATTTTTTATTTGTTTCAAATTCTTCAAATAATAAAGCTTTTTGATCATTAAATTCTTTTTCTGATATTTTTTTATTATCTCTTTTAAATCTTAATTCTGTTAAATCTGAATTTATTTTTTTAGATAAGTCTTGAATGGTTACTAGCTCTTTTAAATCCGCTTCCGATGTTTGATTTACAAGATTATTGCCTTTGTTTATAATCTGTTTGTTTTCTTCTTGTATTTCAACAATTTTATCCTGTAATTTCTTTATTGATTTAGGATCTTTACTAGATTTTAATTTTTGTTTAAGATTATGTATTCTATCAGAATTATCTTGTATTTGTTTTTCATCAGCTTGACCTCTTAATCTTGACGCTGCATTTCTTATATCCCCAAGCGGTATTGAACCCATTAATAATACCGCATCACCCCCTAATGTTCCAGCCGCTGTAAGACCTGCTGTTGCAATTGCTGCTTCTTTAGCTTCCTGTCGATTTAATGTGCCTACTGTAGCTATACTTGTACCACCAACCATTCCTTGTAAGAATGATTCAAGCGCTTCTTGTGAAAACATTTCATTTACAAGATCACTACCAATTTCATCAATAGATTTACCTTGTCCTATAGATTGTTCAACCTTTTCTGTTAATGTTTGACCATATTCAGTAACACCTTCTGCTGTACCCGCTGCAAGTCTAGTTGTTAACCTAGCTAATCTTTTTGTTGGCATTTTACCAGATAATGTTTTACCTAGCTTTCCTAAACCGAATTTTTCTAATTTACCAGCAATAATACCCGTAACTAAAGGTGTATTGTAATCAACATCATCTGCGTATTGATCTGAAGTAACAAATTCATTTAAAGTTAATCCTCTTGCTTTTGCTCTTTCTTCATTTACATTTATAAAAGCACGAGCATAAAAATCTGTATATATACCAGCCCCTAAAGTAACAGCATTTACAGCAAGACTTTCTCCTACTGAAGTTATACCATTTATAACTCCAGCGAATATTTCACCAACATCACCCTGCTTAAACCCTTCTGTAATTTGACCTGTTTCTCCTCTTAATGACTCTAGCTTTTTTATTTCTGTTACGGCTTCAGTCATATCTTCATCGGTTAAACCTTGTGACCAAAATTCAGATTTACCTTCTGCAAATTTATCAACAGCCTCATCACCAAATATTTTTCTAGCTAATGTATAAGTAGCAATATTTAATCTTTCATCAAATCCCTGTATGCCTAACTTTATATTTTTAAAACTATTTAATATTTTTTCACTTGTTGTTAGCTCTTTTGGTGATTCCAAAGAAATATTCTCCGATTTGAATTCCGTATCGGCTGCTTGAGGTTCTGGTGTTGCAGCCGCAGCCGTTTCTACAACACTCGCTTGCTTTCCCACTTCTGCCTTTTTAATATTTGGATTTTTTTGAAGTAATTCGTTTAAGCTATAACCTTTTTGTTGTGCAATAAATTGTATTTCATCTAAAGTATATTCTTTACCGTCTATTAAATATTTTTCCATATTAATTTAATCCTATGCTAATTTTTTGTAATTCTAATTTTTTTAAAAGCTCCTCTTTATTATCCGATAAAATTTGTTCTTTTAATTCTTCTGCTGATATTTTAATGCCTTCTGCTTTTAATCTATGCTCTAATACATCAAAAATAGTAGTTTTTCCAGATTCAATTCTAAATTCTTTTGATACGCCCGCTTCCGGTGTAACCCCTAAATTTTTATCTAAATAAAATATACTAAAAAGACCAGCTCCTTCTATATCTTGAAATACTGTTGGTTTTATTGTTCCATCTGAATTTCTTTCTATATTATATCCTAATTTATACAATATAGATGCTGTACGATTAATAGTATCTGGATTGGTATTTAAAACACCAAAATCTTTTTGTGTTTTAGGAATAACAGTTCCAGCATTTTTATCTATAGCCACTTTAGCATCTTGAGAAGCTGTATTCATTTCTAATTGCATTAGTTCTTGAGTTATTCCTGGTATTGAACTTATTAATTCTTCTTGAGCAAACTTTTTATTTATATCGTCTTCATCAGGCTTTAAAGGCTTATAAGCTGTATAATTTGGTTTTTTGTATATACCGTTTTTAGTATTATCATAAAATATAGAAGATTCTGGATTTGATAAAAACATTTTTGTAGTTAAACCATCACGAGCTATATCTCTTGCTATTGTTCTAACATCAACGTCCTCTCCTAAATCATTTTTTATAATTTGACCTAATGCAAATGGAGATTTTAAAGCTACGGATAATTTTTCAGTGTCAGATATATTAAATTTTTTTCCATATTTTATAGCGTCTAATTCTGACTGCTTATCGTTTAATTTGTATCTTTCATCTAAAATATAGCTTTTTAATGTATTCTCAGTTATAGCATTAGAAGCCATTAACTCTAATTTTGCATTTTGAAACGCTTCGTCTTTATTTCTTAATATATATGATGTTTGTTGCTCAACAGTTTTCCCATTAATATCGGGTGTAAATTGTTGCCCTTCTGGTTTAGTTGGATCATAATTACCTCTAATTTGTGGTGAAGCAGGCCCTGCTATAATATTATTTTTATTAAAATTTCTTCTAAGTACAGTGTTTAATGTTTGAGCTAAAGGCCCTTGATTGTAATCATTTTGCAAAACAATATTTGATTTTTTAATTTTTTGCAACTCTTCATGCGTATAATCAACATTTTCCCCGTTTAAATCCTTATATTGGTATATTGTTTCTCCTAATTCATTTTTAGTAATTTTAAATGATCTTTCCGCGGGGTTTGTAATAGCTTCAATTAATCCAAAAAATTTAAAATCTGATGCTGCAGATATATTTTCTTTATTTTTATCATAATACGTTAAAACATCACTTAAATTTAAAGCCACACCTTTTGTATCTTTTAATTCTTTAAGCAATCTTTCCTGCACAGTTCTATAAGTTTTAGCATCACGTTTTCCTGCAAGTTTGAGTGCCTCATTTTCAGCCCATTCATCAACATTAAGCATGGCATTTTGCTCTAACATACCTTCTAAAGTACCTAATTTTTCATCATATGTGTAATCAACTAATTTGTTATATTCTTCTCTAGCTTTAAAATCAGCATCCTCTAAAAGCTCTCTTTCTTTTCTTTTTTTATCAATAGCATTTAAAACAGGAGATAAAGCTGATTGCACAATTGATTGCCCATACGCCATATTTCTTGCGAATATTTCTCCATAATTAGGAGGTGTTATTATTTGTGGATTTCTATAACTCATATAATTTATTTTAATTTATAAGCGCGCTCCCAAGCGAGCCCGCAAATTGCAATAATCCCCCTGTTAAAGCACCAGACTGAGCAGCTCTAGCAGCTTGTGCAGCCTGATCATTTATTGAAGCTTGTGTTTGTAAATTTGCTAATCTATCTAAATTTCTTTCAACCCTGTCAAAAGCAATTCCTTGTTGATATTGTATTCCCTGTATATCTGCTTCTCTTAAAGCTTGTCTTTCGCTTAATTCAGCCGCTTGTTTTCTCAATGCTTCAGAAAGCTGAGCTTGTTGAATTCTACCAGCTTCTCCAAATTTACCTTCCTGTATCCTTATTCCCTCTCTTTCTCTTAATTCTTCTAATCTTAATCTTTCTGAAAAAGCAATGTCTTGCAATCTTTTACTTTCACTCATTCTTATTTGTTCAACCTGTTGTTGCCCTCTAGCTCTAAGCTCATTATTTCTTGCTTCTTCTTGTTCAATTTGAGCAGTTATTCCTAATTTACTTTGTAATGCCGCTTGTGCAATCGCAGTAGCTCCCGCTGCACCAAATCCGCCTATTTGCATTTGCTGTAATGTATTAGCAAGAGATTGGTCAGCTTCTTCGGCTTTTAATTTAGCAGCTTGTGTTGCAACTTGTAAATCGCCAAAAGTATTAGAAGCTAAATTACTTGTATCCGTTGCTAACCCCGAAAAATCTTCAGCCCCTCCTCTTAAATTTTGCAAAAATCTTGTCCTGTCATTAGCTCCTGTAAAAATATCTGATCTATCAACTATAGAATCGTCAACCCTTGTATATCTTGCAAAAGGATTTGTTATATTAGAATTTGGGTATAATTGAGTTATTGAATTTAAACCTTGAGCATATAAATCGCTAATTGACATTCCTTTTTGTGGGGATGATTGTGTAGCGGGTGTATTATTCATAAAATCAAGCCAATTGAATTTCTCCGAGCCGTCCCCGTCTGAGCCGCCTCCGCCGCTAGTATCTGTTGCTGTACCAGTTGTTGTGCCTGTTGTTGCGCCTGTTTCCGTGTTGCCTCCTCCAGCGCCATTTATTCCTGCGTCAATCGTTCCGTCAGCATTTACTTCAGCACCAACCGCCGCAGAGCCATTCTTTCCTGTATTTGTTGGTTCTGCACCAGTTGTGTCTGTACCAGTTGTGTCTGCAGGTGTTGGTTCTGCATCATCTGTGTCTATATCAGTTGCGTCTGTACCAGTTGCGTCTGTACCAGTTGTGTCTGTACCAGTTGTGTCTGTACCATCTGTTTCTTGAGTTCCCGTGTCTTGTTTTACAACATTTTCTGTAAATGTATTAAGTTCATTTTGCAAAATTTCAGGTGTATTTGCTAAAGCATCTGCAATTTTTTGTAATGATTCATCAGATAATCGTGCAACTGTATTGCCAAATTCATCAGTAGTATAAGTTATTGCATTAGCTTCTTCTGCACTAGGCTGTGGGCCAGTAAAATTTGCAGTAGAATTAAAATAAGCACTATTAGGATTTGTTGATTGGTAATTATTTTTTTTTGCCCATTCTTGAAATTTTAAATCAGATTCCCAGAAAGGCACCTCATTAGTTCCGTCTAATGCATTTAAACCGTTTAAAACTGCATCTATTTTTCCTGCGTCTATATTTAAATTAGCGAAATCTCCTAGAGTAAAAGCGGGAATAGTAAATGGAACACCATCTAACCCTACACCTTGATATGTGTTTGTAGTTAAATCTAGTTTAACAGGTGTTGTTTCTCCATTTGGAAATCTAAATACCACCCCGCCTTTTGATGCATCATAAATCAAACTAGCCCCGGGGCCGCCCGCCGCTCTAATAGCCTCAGCGGTTACTTGTGGTGTAGTATTTGCTCTATTTCTATCTGAAAATCCTGTATTTAATAAATTTCTAGTCGGAGTATTTGTCATGTCCAATTGTATATTAGTTGATTGAGGGTTAATATTTCCCCCTGTTGTTTGTGAGTTTTGCAATGTTGTGGAGTTTTCAGTAGGATTAGCATTTGCATTATAAAGGTCATAATGGCTTTGTATTGAATCAAAATAACTGCCTTTACTAGCAAAATCAACATCTTGAAATTGCCCTGGAATATACCCTCTACCCCTCATATTTTGTAAATTAAAAACCGCGTCAAAGCCACCGTTGTCAATTCTATTTAATAAATCTTCGGTTGTTCCGCCTTGAAAAGCAGGTATATCCCATTCACTCGCATAATCCGCAAAATCTTTTCTTTTTTGCAGGTATTCTTCTCTTGCCTCTTCTTCTAGCTCTTTTAACTCCTTTCTTTCTTTAATACCCTGGTATATACCACCTAGAGCTGTAAGAGCACTAATAATTGCTCCTATTGCACTATACTGCAGATTGTCTGTAGCCTCTAATATTGTATAAATTTGTTCCATATTAATTTGTTAATAATTCATAATCGCTTGATACCGCAAATAATTCTTTTTGATTAGTATCGGAAATACTTAATGTTATTTTATTAAAAAATCCTTTTATACCAGAAATATCTTCTCCATATATAATTTCATTTCTACCTGGAAGGGATTGATTCATTATAGAAGAATAATATTTATTATTTTTCTTTTTAAAGCCAGATACAATTAAATCTTGCCATGTGTTTTCTATTGCAGCACTTGTTGTTACATACGCATCAATAGGCTTAGCAGTATCGCTATCGGTTACCATGGAAGTTATTTCCCAACCTGTACTTCCTTCGTAATTTACTGTTTTAAAATATTTATTTATTGAAGGTGGTTGATTCATAATAACTTCGACCGTTGAAGCGTTTGAAGTGCCACCATAAAAAGAATTTCTATTTGCAGCTAAATCATAATGTTTATATAAATCATTACTTTCTGCGTATGTATAAAAGTCTGCGTCTAAACTTCCACCAAATATTGGTTTATAAGTAAAGAACGAACTCCACCCATTTATTTCTTCATCATAACATAATGTTTTAAATCCACCTGCAAAATCTCTTAAATAAACAGTTATTGTATCTTGTGAGGCAGGTGCATTTGTAAACGTAACAACACCTGTAGATGCATTATATGTATAATCAATATTTGGTACTAACGCGTTTGCCCCACTAGCTATTGTAAATATTTCAATTTGCGATATACTTGTTGGATCTGGTAAATTAACGGTATTAAAATTTTTATCCACTATAGTAAATGCTAATGAAAAAGCAACATCACTTCCATTGCCAACAAATGTATTTACAATATCAGTTTCTTGTAAAGATAAAACATATTTTTTCTTTTGATTATCCCATAACCCTATTATGGTATCTGCTAATTTTAAATTAGATTTAAAATAATCACGCATACCATAATTTGAAATTTCGGTAATTCCATCTCTAGATAATCGTAAAGCTACACCATTATTTTTATCAGTAAAATATTTCCTACCTGCATGGACTGCAAAACTTTCAGGGTTTTTACTTATACCATAATTACCTTGATAAGCAATAACTTGACCTAATACTTGGTCTGATTGGCTTATTGTTCTTTCACCTTCTGCTGTAAAAATAATATCTTTATCTATAAGTATATTATGTACTTTGTTTTCTTGAAAAACAATTAAGTTATTGTCTTCCGCATATAATTTTTGTATTGACCCAAATGCCGAATCAATAGATTTTGTGTTTGGTATTGCAGGATTGAACTGGTTTATTTCATTTGTTCTGGTTCTTCCATTGTAAATACCAGAATAAATTAAAGAGGCTTCTCTTGTTTCTTCCGCATATTCGGGGTCTGTTATAGCCGCTCTTACTCCTAAATCAACAGTTTTGCCATTGAAAGACCCTTTTATTCTTGATTCTTCTATATGCCAGTTTTTTACTACTACTAGTATTTCTTTGTCAGCATCAGGCGGAGATGTAAAAGTTATTTCTCGAATTCTATTTTTATATACGTATTCTGTAGCGGATTGAAGCTCATTATTAAAATAAACCTGAAAATCTGCAATTGAATTTGGGACAGCATATATTGTATTACCGTTTGACTCAGCAATAGTAAACGCAGTTGTGCTTCCATCACCTGTACCAATTATTTGGTGTGTAACTTCTGAACTCTTTATAACAAAGGTGTTAAAATATTTTATTTCTAACGTTACACTCATAGATTTATTATTACGTTTTTTTGCTTATTATTAAAAGTCATGATTTAATCCACAGCTTATTTGCCCTGGAGTAACAATTTGACCATTATTGTCTATTTGCACATAAAATGATTGACTCCCTATTGGTATATATACATTACTGACGGTGTAAAAATATATACGACGTACTTTATAATATAAACTACCTCCTTGAAAAACTTCTCCTTGTTGAATTGTTTGGCCTTGTTTAGCCACGTAAGCGGCTTCGTCTGTTGTATAAAAAGTATCTCCTACATTATAATTTGATGAAGAGCTATATATTTGATCATTACCAGAACTCAAATCACAAATTGCTGGATAACCATCAGCTTGAGTTGTACCTGGCGAAGCCTGTCCGTTTGATTTATCAATATAATACCCTCTTATACCAGACGTGCCCCCATCTGTTACTTTTACATGCTGAACCGTTATACTATACGCTGTGCCTCCCGTTGGTGTTGCTGTTAAAGTAAATGTACCACTTGAGGCTGCTGTTCCTATACTAATAGTTCCACTAAAATTACCATATCCAGAAGTTGTGTTTAAATTTGCAACTGAGCTTCCTAGACTAACATTTGAAACAGCTACACTAATATTTCCAGTTCCTACTATAGAAAAATCAATTGTAGTATTAGCTTGCCCAGCAATAGGATTTGCTGAATAATGATACCCTGTTTGCCCAGAATTTACTTGTATTCCGTGGATTTTAATAGCTGATACACTATTAGTAACCCCTGTATTAGGGACTAATACTACATTTGCATAACCACTTGTATCCCCTGATAATATATTTGCAGTACCAGATATTGCTATTTCTGTATTATTATTTTGTCTTGACGCTGTTAATGTAAAAGGATTACCGCTTGAATGACTTGTTAATTGTATGTAATTTGTAGCAGTTGGATTTTGACCTTGATAGTATATTACAGGGTCAGATGTAAATGTTCCGCTATTTGATGCCGTAATAGTGGAAGTGTTCATAGACACATTATTTGTATTAGCAGGCCCTGAAGCACCGATAACACTAGGGCTAGCTGTATACCCCGCGTTTGTCATTGTAAAACCAACAGCTGATGTATAATTTACAGATGTAGTAATGGTTATATCAAAAGAATAATTAATATTATTATTTGCAGATTGATTTGGATTTGTTCCACTAAAACCTATTGTTATACTATTATCACCATTTTCTGTCACTACATATGAAAATCCACCTGTATTACTTACAGAAGATACCATTCCCGAAGTTAAATTAATACTTGCATGGGTAAAGGTAAATTGCATTTGGTTTGTAAATGAACTACCAATATCCGATGTATTATATGTATAAGTTTTTGAAGATGCGCTTGAAAGCGAAACTCCTGACGCTAAATTAGAACCGCCAGAATTAAAAGACATCGTAAGACTAGCTGTTGGTGACGCGCAGGCTGTTACTGATAAATTAACTGTTTCAGAAAATGAATTTGTGCCCGCTTCCGTAGGAGACACCGCCGCTGTACTTCCAGCAACACTACCATCTGTCACAGCTTTTTCATTACTTGCTTTTATCACAATACTTCCCGCTGACGTTGTACCTGATATATCGGTACACGAACCTTGCCCTATAAGTTGTAGCTGATAATTATTTACAATAGAAGCGCTAATTAAAGAGCTTGTTGCATTATTAGATGTAATTTCAAAAAATTTACCAGATGTGTTACTATAATAGTTTCTTAAATCAATTGTTTGTGATGAATTTATTACAGTTGACTGGCTAGGTATCCCTGTACTTGCAACCTCTCTACTTGGCTGTACAATATTAAAATCATAATCAGCTGCTAAAGGATTTGTAAAACTTCCACCTGGGGTTATATTTAAAGTTAAAGTTCTTAAAGTTGCTGAATTTACAACTGATATATTAGTTGATTGGCCAGTAGTCAAAGGATTCCCATCTAAAGAAACACTATTTAAAGAATCACCTTGTTGAATTGTTCCTATTGTAAATACCCCTGTTGGCGAAATACTAAATCCACTTGGAACAGCATGCTGCGCTATTGTATAAGTTCCTCCCGTTGAAGCTGGTTGTGTTACTGTTCTTACAGCTGTATATAAATATACATTTGCCCCTGAATTTGTATATCCTGAAGTAGGAACTTGAATTCTTATAGTATTATTACTATTTCCATAAGTTGCCGCATCACCATCTGCTCTACC
>Ga0181577_10002568_pt1 | contig 14198 bp, 10 predicted proteins | sample 101ome_21_FD_132468 | JGI IMG/M metagenome (GOLD analysis project Ga0181577, IMG submission 132468) | Coastal salt marsh microbial communities from the Groves Creek Marsh, Skidaway Island, Georgia - 101413BT metaG (megahit assembly) | ecosystem: Environmental > Aquatic > Marine > Intertidal...
ATCGGAGACGGTCTCCGTCCCGGTTCAATCGCGGATGCAAACGACCGGGCTCAGTTCGGCGAACTCGAAGTGCAGGGTGAATTGACAGAAATTGCCTGGGAGAAAGGCGTCCAGGTGATGAACGAAGGCCCCGGCCACGTTCCGATGCACATGATCCAGGAGAACATGGAGAAGCAGATAGAGTGGTGCCACGAAGCTCCTTTCTACACGCTCGGACCTCTAACGACTGACATTGCTCCGGGCTATGACCACATCACCAGTGGAATCGGTGCCGCCATGATCGGTTGGTATGGCTGCGCGATGCTTTGCTACGTGACTCCAAAAGAACACCTCGGTCTCCCGAACCGCGAAGACGTTCGCGACGGCGTGGTCACTTACAAGATTGCGGCTCATGCTGCCGATCTTGCGAAAGGACATCCGGCTGCTCAGGTTCGTGACAATGCACTGAGCAAGGCTCGTTTCGAGTTCCGTTGGGAAGACCAGTTTAATCTCGCCCTCGATCCGACCAAGGCGCAGGAGTTCCACGATGAAACTCTGCCGCAGGACGGCGCAAAGACAGCGCACTTCTGCTCGATGTGTGGCCCGACTTTCTGCTCGATGAAAATCACCGAAGAGGTTCGCGAATACGCGGAGAAGCAGGGAATGACAGAAGAGGAAGCCCTCGAAAAAGGTATGGAGGAGAAGGCGAAGGAATTCGCTGATTCCGGCGCGGAAATCTACTCCTGATACCAGGAGCCGCCTCCCAACAACCCCGACCATGATGAACCATCCTGGCTCGGGCAATGTCGGAACAAACTACTTCTGTTCCCTGCTGCCGAGCCCACCAATCAGGGTGGAGATAAGAACGGCATTGTAGAGAACTCCCGTCAGGCAGTTGAGCATTGGATATTCGCCCAGCAAATGGAGAATGAATCTCGGTGCAGCCCAGATCCCGCTCGGCATCAGTGATGGCAGCTTTGGCAATATGAACGCCGGTCGGCGCGGCTTTGCGTTCCGCGTCTGCACTGAGCACGTCGTATTCCGGGACGGCTCCGCTCCCTTCGAATACCTTCTTGAGCTTCTTCTAACTCGTCGTCGTGATTTCCAGATCCGCTTCTGCCTTTGCCAGATTGCCCTTGGCTGTTTCAACTGCCGCTTCAAACTGTTCGGGTTCAATCGTGAAAAGCAGTTGGCCTTCCTTCACATATTGACCAGCATCAAAGTGGGAAGCTGGGAGAAAACCCTTCACCCGGGCGCGAATCTCTACGCGAGCAGAACCGGAGGTTCGCCCCGCATATTCTGAGTAAACCGTCGTCGTCTCAATCTGCGGTGATTCCAAACCAACCTCGGGAGGAGGTGGAGCAACGAACTCATTTTTTGGCAAAGCTGGTAGCGGCCAATGCTGCGACAACCGTCGCAAGGAAAAGGGATGGCTCATCATCTTACTCTTTCAAATCTGCGTTTTCAACCTTGGCTGGGATTGCTGAGGCAAAAGGTGCCGGGCGCTTTTTCACCCAGCCTCCACCCGGCTTCTCTTTTACCGAAAGCAAAGCAGGTTCCTCACAGGCAACACCCCCACCGAGAGCTCGATAGAGCGCGATATAATTCCTCGCCAACTGGCCTTTCGAAAGAACCGCAGTGTCTTCGCTCCGGAATTTCGCTCGCTCCGTATCGATAACCCGCTGAAAATCGACCAGCCCTTCTTTATAATTATCTCCGACCAGACTAACCGATTCGCTCGCAGCTGATACCGCTCGGCGCAAAGCCACGAGCCGCTGTCTTTCGGTTGCCACTCCCGCCATCGCCGTCTCGACTTCTTCTACGGCCCCCAACACGGTCTTTTCATACGCACCGTAGGCCTGCATCGCACGAGCCTCCTCAACACGAATCAGATTTTTGATCTTCCCACTGCTGAAAAGATTCCATCTCATCGATGGCCCAAAGGAATAGGCGGCGGCTCCTGCATCAGGAAGATTGGAGATGTTGGACGCCTGTAGCTGCAATTGACCAGCTAACTGGAATTTCGGATAGAGTTCCGATTCTGCGACACCGATTCCAGCAACCGTCGCTGCCAACTGTCTTTCCGCACGACGGATGTCGGGCCGTGCACGCACGAGATCAGCAGGACAGCTCACCGCATAATCACGACCCGGCTGAGGAACTGATCGCGAGCGAAGCAACGTTTCCGACACAGAATGAGGATACCCTCCCGTCAGCGTAGCGAGGCGATTACGCGCAGCCGCGAGCTGGCCCTGGAGCTGTGGAACGAGAGCACGGGTCGTCTCCAGGTTGGTTCTCGCCTGAGTTACATCGATTTTGGAAACCAGACCAGCGTCGAGACGGTCCTGGGCGAGCTTGAGTGATGCCTGCTGGATCTTGATATTCTGATTCGCCACATGGATTCGTTCATCGAACGTGGTGTAATCCACGTAGTTAAGCGCCACATCAGCAAAAAGAGAAACCAGCAAATCCCGGTAGTTTTCTACTTCGGCCTGATAATTGGCATCGGCGGCTTCGACTCCCCGCTTCAGCCCTCCAAAGACGTCAAGTTCCCAACCCGAGTTCAAACCTGTCGTGTAGATATCCGTCGGATTAATGGCAGGGGCAAACCCAACTCGCTCACTCTGCCTGTTTCTCGTGTAACCCGCATCAGCCGCCAATGCGGGAAGCATACGACTTTTCGCGACTCCTCGCTGAGCTCGCGCCTCGACGATTCTCTGGATTGCGATTTTGAAATCCGGATTTTCTGCCCGCGTCCGTGCAATCAGCTCATTTAAGACAGGATCATTGAATCCTTTCCACCACTCTGTAAGGCAGGCACCTCCGCTGTCGAGATGCGGCTGCACACTCAAAGTCCACCGATCGGGCACACTTGTTTTCGGGCCGGAATAGTTGTAACCGACTGTCTCGCAGCTTGTGAGAGATGCTCCAGCCAGACAAACGGACAAAGGAATTGATAGTGAAACGTTTTTCATGACAGTCTACAACCAGCAGACGTCGAATAAATGCGTCAAACGGGCCCCCATTTAAGGACGGTAGTGCCGCATGACGCAAGCAGTTTCCTTGCCTCTGGTGCCTATTGAAGGATAGGCATACGGACATTTCCCACACCGTATCTTTCCTGTAAGCTTCCAACCAACCTCACATTCCCCCTATGAACGATTCCATCAACACTGCCCCAGACTTAACTACCGCCTATCCACGCAGTCCTCGCGTGTCGCTCGGAGGATACGTCGTCGCCGCACGCACCCTCGACAAGTGCCGCGCCGAGATCGCCGGAACGCTCGGTGAATACCACTTCGATTGCCCACTCGACAATCTTCTTTTTGATTTCACGGGAATCTCCGCAGAACAATTCCGGGAGAAAGTTTCCACCGGCGTATCGGATGAAGACTTCGGCGATTGGCTCCGCGAAACCTCCCAAGTGAGAGAGGCTCGCGAGATCATTCAATGGAACAACGATCTTCGCTTCAAGCGGATCAGCGAAATGCCCATCGAATTGCAGGAGTTTCTCGAAAGATACATCCCAGAGAACCTTCCCACCGGTCGCATTGTCTATTACTGGTTCGACGTCTACGACATCGAAGAAGAGCGGATCTAAGGACGGCAGAGAAATGAGGTAGAGCGGCCATTCACCCCTCTTGGCTCCATCACCCGTCCCTGTTAAGTGCCTGGCCTACCCCTGTTGGATCACAATCTCGGTGATTTTCCCTACCTTAGCCCGTTGACTTTCTGGAATTCGGGCTTTAAGTGCGCGCTCCACACCAATTTCTCCAGCTATGGCAGTACCAAAACGTCGCACCTCCAAGATGAAGAAGCGCCTCCGTCGCACCGGACAGCGCTGGCGCGCCCGTAAACTCAACGTTTGTTCTGAGTGCGGAAGTGCAGCCCCTTCCCATATCGCCTGCCCAAGCTGCGGCTACTACAAGGGCCGTCAGGTGATTACTGTAGACGAGTTTTAATCCACTCGTTTTATACACACTTTTTTGATTTCAAAGTCACCTCGAAAGAGGTGACTTTGTTGTTTTCAGGGTTGCAACGTTCCTTCACACCCCTCTAGTCTGTCGCGAGAATATCACCATGAAAATTGCATTGGATGTCATGGGGGGCGATCACGCTCCTGCTGCTATGATCGAAGGAGCTATGCTTGCGCTGGAAGACAACGGTATCGATGTGGGAAAGCTCTTTCTGGTTGGTGATGAAACAACTGTAGAAAAGGAGCTTACACATCTTTCTTATGCTCATAGTAAAATTGAGATCGTGCATTCCGAGCAAGTCGTCGAAATGCATGAGTCGGCGGTGAAATCCGTTCGAAAGAAAAAGAAGTCCTCGATCAGTGTTGCTGTTGATCTCGTCAAATCAGGCGATTGCCAGGCCATTGTCAGTGCAGGCAATACCGGAGCTGCAGTCGCGGCTTCGACGATCAAGCTTCGTAATATCCCCGGTGTGGAGCGCGCCGGAATCGCTTCTCCCCTCCCCAACGAAAATGGCCCCTGCAATATTGTCGACGCGGGAGCCAACGTAGATTCTAAGCCATCTCACCTCCTTGGTTACGCCATCATGGGCAGCGTTTACGCCCGCCACGTCCAGGGGAAAGAGAATCCCATCGTCGGTTTGATGTCGGTTGGCGAAGAAGACTCGAAAGGAACTGATTTAACTCGAGAGGTCTTTGGCTTGCTGAAAGAATCGGGCCTGAATTTCATAGGAAACGTCGAAGGTCACGATCTTTTTGAAACTCCGGTCGATGTTGTCGTTTGCGACGGATTTGTCGGAAATGTCGTTCTCAAATCCTGCGAAGCAACAGCCAAGGCGATGTTTAAGTGGCTGAAGGAAGATATCAAAGCAACCCCGATCCGACAGATGGGCGCACTAATCGCCAAAGAAGCTTTTAAAGCGACCAAAGAACGAGGAAATTACGAAACCTATGGCGGCAGTCCCTTGCTCGGCGTGAACGGAATCTGCATCATCGGTCATGGATCGAGCAGCCCTCGTGCTGTAAAGAACGCAATCCGAGTTGCGTCTGAGGCAGTTAGGCACCATGTAAATCCTCATATTGAGGAAGAAATGGCTCGATCTGCCAGTCTCCTCGGGTAAGAGTTCCCTATTCCTTTTTTCGCTTTCCGTTCCCGATTCGAAATGAAGAACGCAGCTGATTCGCCAGACCAGAAAATGATCCCGGTCCGCATTGCGGGCACCGGAAGCTATTTGCCTGAGCGGGTCATGACCAATCAGGAGCTGGAAGATCTCGTCGACACTTCCGACGAATGGATCACCAGCCGCACCGGGATTCGCGAACGCCGGATCGCAGCCGAAGGCGAACACACGAGTCACCTCGCTGCCAAGGCTGGCAAAAAGGCATTGGAACAGGCAGGCCTCGATGGCGCCGATGTTCACCTCATCATTGTCGCGACGATCACTCCGGATACACTCACCCCGGCGACAGCCTGTTATGTGCAGCAACACTTGGGTTCGCAACGCGCCGTAGCCTTCGATGTGTCGGCTGCCTGCTCTGGATTTCTCTACGCTCTCGAAATTGCTCGCGCTGGCGTTGGATCGGGAGCTTTTCACAATGCCCTGATCATTGGCGCAGAAAAGCTAAGTGCCTTTGTCGATTGGAATGATCGCAATACCTGTGTTCTTTTCGGAGATGGCGCGGGTGCAGCGGTGATACTTCCTTCCGAAAACGGAAACGGAAAAGTTCTTTCCTGTGCCTTGGGAACCGATGGAGCACAAGCCGAGCTTCTAAATATCCCTGGTGGCGGTTCAGCTTGTCCTCTTAGCCTCGACGGACCGAACGAAAAAATGGCTTACCTCGCGATGCAGGGCCGCGAAGTCTTCAAGCACGCCGTCAATGCGATGAAAAAAGCTAGCATCGACGCGATCGAGGCTGCTGGGTTGACTTCGGCGGACATCAAGCTGCTTATCCCTCACCAGGCAAACCTTCGTATCATCGACGCGATCGTTGAACGTCTTGAGATCGACCGCGACGATGTCTTCATCAATCTCGACAAGTACGGCAACACCTCTGCCGCCGCTGTCGCCATTGCTCTTGACGAAGCAAATCGTCAGGGCCGCATGCAAAAAGGGGACAAAGTGCTTCTCGTCGCTTTCGGTGCCGGATTGACCTGGGCCAGTGCCATCATCGAATGGTAAAATTTCCCGAGAAAAAGAGCCCTCATGGCAACGCTATAAAGGTAGCGCGATGACTCTCCTCGCAGAAACATCATTCTCTCTGGCTAACCCGTGGGCGCTGCTCTTGCTGCTGCTCATCCCCATACTCGCGCTAATTCGAAGCCGGTCAGGAAGACAAGGCACCGTCGTTTTCTCTTCCCTGCATATTCTCGAGCGCCTCGGCCCGCTATCGAAAGGACGTGCTGGCGGCTTTCGTCTTGTCTTTCTCTTCCTCACTCTCGCAGCCGTCATCGCTGCTCTCTCCCGTCCTCAGTGGGTCAACAAAACCGAATCGGTATCGGAAAGCGGAGTGGAAATGATCCTCGCTATCGATGTCTCCCTTTCCATGAAGGTCGACGGTGACGGTTTCACGATCGAGGGCCACCCTGTCAATCGGCTGATGGCCGCGAAAAAAGTGACCCGAGATTTCATTCGTGGACGCACCACGGATCGCATCGGCATTCTCGCATTTGCGGGACGCCCCTATCTCGCCAGCCCACTCACTCTTTCAAAATCCTGGCTCGAAGGGCCACAAGGACTCGGCCGCGTCCAGATCGGACTCGTCGAGGACGGAACCGCAATCGGCTCGGCAATCGCTGCTGCTGCCCGCCGCCTCGACAAGCGTCCTTCCAAGAGCAAGATCATCGTGCTTTTGACGGATGGAGTGAACAACTCTGGAAAGCTCTCTCCCATCGAGGCCGCAAATATGGCAAAAACGCTCGGGATACGCGTCTACACCATCGCTGTCGGGTCATACGGAAATCATGTCATCCAGACCCCATATGGACCGCAACGACTTCGTCAGGAATTCGATGAAAAAACGCTCAAGGAAATTGCGACCATCGCCGATGGAGAATACTTTCGAGCGGAAGACACCAGCGGACTGGAACGAATCTTCGAACTCATCGACGAGATGGAAAAAACGGAAATCCTGCGACAAACGCGTGTCGAGACCGATGAACTTTTTCACTGGTTCGCAGCCGCAGCTTTCGTTTTCGGTTTGCTAACTATCACAGGAGACGAGACCTTCTGGAGGCGGTTCCCATGAACGAAGCTATCACTACAGGAGTAACATTCGGGCATCCAGTTTGGTTCTGGAGCTTGCTCGTGCTGATCCCGCTTCTCCTCCTCCGGATTCGCAGTCACTTCACGGCAACCCGATCGCTACCTGGTCTAGTCTCTCCCCGCCTACGCCAGCAGCTCGTGACAGGCCGTGGCCAATTCGTTCGCTGGACTGTGTTTTTCTTTCAGGCAGCTGCAATCGTTTCCATCGTATTCGCTCTCGCCAGACCTAGAATTGGGTTCGAAGAAATTGAAACGGAAACGGAAGGCCGCAATCTCATTCTCGCGATCGACACCTCGCGAAGCATGCTCGCAAACGACCTGCAGCCCAATCGTATGGAGCGTGCCAAGCTCGCAGCGATGGACATTGTACGCGCTCTACCCGAAGATCGCGTCGGGCTGATCGCATTCGCCGGCCGTCCCTTTCTCCAGGCACCGCTCACCGTGGATCACGAAGCGATTCTCGAATCACTCCAACAACTCGATACGGAGATCATTCCACGCGGAGGAACAAATCTCACAGCCGCCGTCAAGCTCGCCACCGAGACTTTCGAGGAAGGCAAAACCGAAAAGGGCGCTCTCGTCATTTTCTCCGATGGCGAAGCTCTTGAAGGAACCGCCGAAGTCGAAGCCATCCGCTCTGCTGCCGAGGCAGCCGGAATGACAATTCTCACCATTGGCGTTGGAACCGCCTCAGGTGCGATCATCCCAGAGATGGATGATCGCGGAAATATCATTCCTGGTCAGTTCATAAAGGACGATAATGGCCAGGTCGTCCGCTCACGCCTCGACCCGACCGCGCTACGCTCTCTCGCGAGCAAAGGCGGAGTCTTTATCCATCTTAGTGGCAGCGTTTCGCTGACACAAATTGTGGAACGAATCAAATCCGCTATCGAAACCTCCCGCGAAGAAAGCGAAGCCGCAATGCGCCCCATCGAACGTTTTCAGTGGGCTCTCGGATTGGCTGCCATTTGCCTTTTTCTCGCTCATGTCATTCCCGCTCTTCTTCCCGCTTCCCGAGCGTCATCCAGCGCCCCGGGACTGGGTGCTCCTTCACAAAAACGAAACTCCATCACCGCAGTGATCGTCGCATTTTTTACGACTTTGTCAGGATTCGCAGACGATCCCGTTTTTATCGGTCATAAGAAGTTTGCGGAAAACGATTATGAAGAAGCAATCCGCGTTTACGAAGGTGCCCTTGCCGAAAAAGTTTCTGAAGCTGACCGCGTTCGTCTACAAATGGGAATCGGGGCCTCGGCCTACCGACACGGTGATTTCGAACGCGCTGCCGACGCCTACGGCGGGGCTCTCGTCGGAGCAAAAATCGGCCTCCGCGAGCAAGCCCACTACAATCTCGGCAACACGCTTTTTCGCCAGGGAGAAACAGCAGTCAAAAGCCTGCAATCATCCCGGAATCCCGATCAGCCCCAGACTCTTACTGCGCCCGCAGAAGTAATTGAATTCACGATCGAAACCTGGGAAAGCGCAATCGAACACTACGAGTCGGCTCTTTCACTCAATCCGGAAAACTCCCGTGCCCCGCACAATATCGAGGTGGTGAAAAATAAAATCGAGGAACTGAAAAAACAGCAAGAAGAGGAGCAGCAGGACCAAGAGGAAGAGGAAGAGGAAGAGGAAGAGGAAGAGGAAGAGGAAGAGGAAGAAGACGAAGACGAAGACGAAAAAGACGAGGAAGAGAAGAAGGACGAAGAGCAAGAGCAAGAGCAAGAGCAAGAGCAAGAGCAGGACGAAAACGAGAATCAGAAGCAAGACGAGAAGGACCAGTCCAACGAAGGCGACAAGTCCGATCAGAACGAAGATCAAAAGCCAGAAGAAGATCAGGAAAACGAATCCGATCAAGAGCAGGACCAGAATCAGGATGGTAAGCCTGATGAGTCAGAATCGGAAAACGAATCGGGTGACCCATCCGAAAACGATTCGGAAGAAGGTGAGAAAAACGAAGCCGACCAAAAGCCGGGAGAAGACGAACAACCCGCCCAGCCCGAGCCATCCGACCCTAATGAACCAACGGAACCGCAAGACGGTGACCTCGACCGGGAGTCAGGAAAATCAGAACAGCAACAGCCACAAAATGGAAATCCGGGTCAGACCGGCGGACAACCCCTGGAGCCAAAAAATCCGGAGACTGGCTACTCCCCCAGCGAGGCACGCCAATTACTTCGTGCCCTGTCCGATGAAACCGAAGTCCGCCCGATTTTGAAACCTTCACGAGGAGAAAAATACAAGAACTGGTGATGCGCTTCTTTCCCCCCAGATCAGCGGTTCCCGGAATTTTAGCGATACTCTTCGTTGGATTGGCTTCCTCGAATACAGATGCCCAGCAGCAGGGTTTTCAGCCTTCGGTGACAGCGACCCCCTTGAGTAATCGAGTTGCGATCGGCGAGATCGGCGTACTCATGATCAAGGTAAACGGGGGCAACGCCCGTGTTCCCGAAACTATTTCAGTGGAAGGTCTCGAGGTCGCACAGACTGGTCGTGAGTCGAACATCGCAATCCAGAATGGAGTGCGAACAATGCAGACGATCTACTCCTACCGCTTCCGTGGAAACGAACCGGGAACCTACACGATTCCCTCAATTCAGGTTCAGGTCGGCAATTCGACCATCGCGACGAAACCTGTCACGATCACCATTTTTGAGCGAAACGAAGATGAAGCGATCGACGCGACCCGCCCTCTCTTTGCCAAGCTAGAATTACCGAAGAAGGAATTCTACACCAACGAGCTCATTCCCTTCACCGTCACCGCCTACGTGCGCGGTCGCAACTCACTCCGCGATATTGGTCCTGTCGTCTTCAAACACGAAAACCTGATCACGAGCGGGTTTGAAAAAACAAACGGATCCGGCGGCGAGATTGGCAGCACCTACTACTCCTCTGTTGCGATACCTTCGACCCTCTTCGCTCTCAAGCCCGGCTCGTTTCGCATCGGCCCGGCCACGGTCGGCCTTCGCCTGCTCGACGAGGCCAGCGGTTTTGGATTCCCCTCCTTTTTTACACGGACTGTCGCAAGGGAGATCTCGACGAACACCGTCAACATCAACGTAAAATCGCTCCCCAACAATGCCCCGATCAGCTTCACCGGTGGGGTCGGATCTTTCAAACTCGCTACGGTTGCTTCGATCACCGACGTGAGCATTGGCGATCCCATCTCCATGAAATTTGTCGTCACCGGAAAAGGCAATCTCCAGACCATGGAAGCTCCCGTTTTCAGCATTCCCCAAACCGGTATCTGGAAAACCTACGACCCCTCGAAAACTCTCGAGAAAGAGCGGGACTCCGACGGCTTCAGTGAGGGAGTAGTCGAATTCTCCCGCGTCATCATTCCCGAGGCCAAAGTCGACAATATCCCAACGTTCGAACTCGCCTATTTTGATCCCGATAAAGGCGAATACGTTACCCTGAAAAGCGAACCCATTCCCGTCACGATTCGGGCCGACGCCACGGCTGCACCGGTCGTGGAACGTCCCAGAGTCTCCAACATGCCAATGGATAACGATACCTCCTTTTCCGCCGCTTCGCGACCAACAGCTCAACACGAAGACATTCTCCACATCCGCACCGCAAGCCCCCGCTGGATCGCTGCCAGCGAGGTCGGGAAACGCGGTATCGAATTCTACCTCGTTCAGATACTATTTTCCGCCGCCTTTTTTACCATCCTCGGATTCGGTGCTGTCAGATGGTGGAAGCTTCGCGAACAGAATGAGTCAATAAGTGCCCTCACATTCCGCAAAGCAGTGAAAAAGCTGCCTGGTCCCGGATCGAACCGAAGGGGATTTTTCCAATACGTCTTGGAAGCCATCGAGATCTGGCACGAGGAAAACCCGGATGCTCCAGACAAGCTGCGCGACATCGTCTCCGAGGTCTCTGACCGTTGCGGCGCTGTTCTCTACAGCGGAAAAACCCAAACCGACGCGCCCGTCTCTCGTGACGAAGCTTCCGAGTATCGCTCCATCCTCGAACGCCTGCTGCAATCGTGAAACGCATTTTATACATCCTCTTTTTCCTCTGCTCCCTTGGATTCAGCCCCGCTTCCGGAGCAGATCGAGACGTCCAATTTCAGGAAGCCAATCGCGCTTTCGAAGGAGGCGACTTCGAGGCCGCTATTAAAACCTACGAAAAACTCGTCGAATCAGGGGAAAGCTCAGCCGATCTCTACTACAACCTCGCCACCGCAAACTACCGAGCCGGAAAAACCGGAGAGTCAGTCCTCTGGCTTCGGCGCGCTTCGCTACTCGATTCAACTTTGCCTGAAGTCAGACAGAATCTCGAGTTTCTTCGAACTCGCGTTGCCTTTCTTGAGTTTGCCGACAGCGGGTGGCAGCGTTTTCTCAGCGAATTGCCTGAATCGTTTTTCCCCTGGGTTGTATCCCTGCTTCTCTGGCTCGGCCTCATTCTTGGTATCCTTGGTTTTTGCCTGCCCAGCCTTCGTCACTTTCGATCCTGGGGAATCAACCTCGCCATTTTTTTCCTGATACTTGCCTTTGTCATCAATCGACTCGGTAACTACCGCAAGAGCCGAATAGCGCCGGAGAACTTTGCCACCATCATCGCCCCGGGCGCTTCTGCCGTCACCTCCCCCACTCCGACAGCCAAACCCGTCATCGAACTCCCGCCCGGCTCCCAGTTGCGCATTCTCCAAGCCGACAAAAACTGGGTCTACGCCGACATCCCCGGTGAACTGAGAGGTTGGGTCAGGGCAAAAGAAGTCGAGCAGAACTGGCCCGTTTTTCAGATTTTGGGAGACAGAATCCCAGATTCAGCTTCCTCTTCCAACTGATCTCTGTCGCCCTCCCTCCTGAAACATCACTATGTCCGCTCGCCGCTGCGCTCTTGAAGCCCTTACTGAATGGGAAGATACTTCCCGCTACGCCGAAGAAATTCTCGGCGATCTTGCGAAAAAATATCGTCTCTCCTCCGCTGATCGAGCTCTCGCAATCGACATTCTCTACGGTACCATTCGGAACCTCTTTCTGCTCGATGGAATCATCGACGAGCTTCGACGCGGTAACATGAAGCCCGACACCCGCGACCTGCTTCGCATTGGACTCTACCAAATATTCCTCAGCGATATTGCCGAGCACGCAGCCGTCAACGAAACCGTCTCTCTGGCCCGCAAACACGAGCGAGGGCTCGTGAACGCGATCCTCCGCAACAGCCTGAGGAAAAAGGACGAGCTCGAAAAAGCTATCCTGCGCTGGCCGCTCGAAGATCGCTTTTCTCACCCCGGCGAATTCATTGATCGATGGACGAAAGCCTTCGGGGAAGAAAACACGATCAAGCTTTGCGAGTGGAACAACACACCACCCCAGAACTACGCCCGCATCAATAATCTGGCGGAGACAAGTGAGGCATTCGACAGTGTCAGGTCCGAGACTCAAGAGGGTATGGTCGGAGACAAATACCCCGACTTCTTTGCCTTTGACGGGGCACCCAACTACGATTGGATCGAGCAGGGACTAATCTACATCCAGGATCCCAGCACCTCGCTGGCCTGCCGCCTTCTCGATCCGAAACCCGGTGAAACCATTCTCGACGCCTGCGCCGCACCCGGAGGCAAGACTGCTTTTCTGGCTTCGCTCATGAACAACGAGGGCACCATCATCGCGACCGACAACTCCGAGCACAGGCTGGAGAGAACTCAGGAAAACCTCGATCGCCTTGGCGTGAAAAATGCAAAACTGCAGGTGCACGACTGGACCTCAGACGAAATCGGTGACACCAGCTATGACGCCATTCTCCTCGACGCCCCGTGTTCCAACACCGGAGTCATGCGCCGGCGAATCGACGTCCGTTGGCGCCTCCAGCAAAGCGACATTATGCACCACGCTGAATTGCAGAAACGCCTCCTTGAAGGAGTCAGGAAAGTCCTCAAACCGGGAGGCCGCATCATTTACAGCACCTGTTCAATCGATCCAGAGGAAAACGACAAAGTGGCAAAGGCCAGCGGTTTGGAAATCGAAAAGACCGTCGACTCTCTTCCCTGGCGAGATGGATTCGACGGAGCGTATGCTGTTCTGCTGCGGGGGTGAGGCGAATTTCGCGAAGGAAGGTTTTCGTTCCGAAAGTCTCTCGCTATTCGTCGGTTGGCTGGTGCTTTGCTCGGGAGTGCTATCAATGGCAACCGTCTCGCACGCCTTTGCCTTCTATGTCCTGGATGCCACCGAAACCGCATTTCCACTGGGCAAGCATCGGCTCGCGGCTTGTTTTCTCTAAGCGATCGCACTTATCAACTTTCGGGGGATGCAGTTCACGTCAGGATTAAATATTTTGGCGACTTTGATCGAGGCATCTGGTCTACTCCTTATCCTGATCGCAGGAATCGTTTTCGTGGCTCAGATGGGACCATCCCTCCATTTCTGAGGCCACCACCGCAACTGGCGAAGTCGAAACAATCGGGATGACGGCAATTCTCCGAGCGACCGTGTTGGCCCCCTCCGTTTTCATTGGGTTCGAGGACATCTGCAACCTAGCCGAGGAAGTCAAGAACCCGAAAAGAACACTCCCTGTAGCAATTTTGACCGCCGTCGGAGTAATGGAAGTGGTCTATCTCGTCGTGTCGCCTTGCGCCTGCGGGAACATGAACCGGCGAAGGGACAATTTCGGATCCCGCCGGCCATTCCCGTTATCGCTGTTTTTCCCAGCCTTGGGTTGCTCGGCTTCGTCCCTGCCGAGTCAATTCTACGGGCAGGCGCATTTGCTGCTGTAGGTTTCGGTTTCGTGCCCTTCCGACTTCTCCGGCACTGATCTAGCAGGAAAAAAGTGGCGGAGAGGGAAGGAATCGAACCAACCCCGGTAAGGATCACTCACCGACAACGGTTTTGAAGACCGCGGAGCCCACCAGGTGCTCATCTCTCTCCTGATCGCAGGGAAACTTTACGCAATCGGGCAAAAGGTCAATCAACTAGACGTCAGTGATCGCGGAAAGTTACTTGGGGATGAGAATACTTTTCGCCACTCTTTCGGCA
>Ga0181577_10002573_pt1 | contig 14190 bp, 12 predicted proteins | sample 101ome_21_FD_132468 | JGI IMG/M metagenome (GOLD analysis project Ga0181577, IMG submission 132468) | Coastal salt marsh microbial communities from the Groves Creek Marsh, Skidaway Island, Georgia - 101413BT metaG (megahit assembly) | ecosystem: Environmental > Aquatic > Marine > Intertidal...
ACGGTCCCAGTGGTCAAGCTGGTCCTTGCCGAACCAGTTCGCCTTCATCGCGTAATACCTGTGCGACAGGTCGGCATATGATCCGGTTACGGCGGCGTTGAGCGCATCGACGACCTCATCCTCGACCTGGTTCGCCAGATTGCGGGACGATTCCGCACGCGGAAAATTGCGCCACCGGTCCTCGATTTCCTTGTCCTTGGCCAGCGTGTTTGTGATCAGCGAAAACGTCCGCGCATGCCTGCCGAGCTCTTCGCCGAGGGTTGCCGCGGCCGCTTTGCGCACAGCTTCGTCCGGGTTGGACAACATGTTCATGACTTCTTCCGAGGTCAGCTTCCGACCATCGTGGTCGAACCGCATATCGGCCATGGTTTCGTCGAAAAGCCGGTTCCAGGCCGCGCGGCCCGCGACGCGCTTGTCGTGCAGCAGGCGCTCCATCTCCTCGCTTAACTGATGCGGGCGGAACGACCGGGCATCGTCCAGCCACGGCCTGTATCTGTCGGCTTCCGGCGATTTGAGCTGTTTGGCGACGGTTTTGTCGTCGATCTCGTTCAGTTCCAGCGAAAAGAACAGCACGTCGGCAGAAATGTCGTTCACCCGTTCCTGCATCGACTGATAGAATCGGCCGATTTCGGGATCGGACACGTTGCCGGCATAGACCAGCTGGGCGTAGGACATGACGCGACCCATGATCTCGTCGATCGCTTCGTATTCGGCAATCGCCGCGCCCAGAGCGTCACCCGCAAGCCCGGACAGCCTGCCCTTGTAGCGGTCGGAAAAAGCCCGGGACGCGGTAGCGGCGCGATTAAGATCGGTCTCCAGTTCGGCGCTGTCGGTCGCAGGATACAGATCGGCGAGGTCCCATTCGGGCAGGTCGCCCAGCGAGGCGTCTTTCGGCATGTCGGCGGTGGAGGTGGTCATCTATGGTTCCCTTCCTGTCCCCACGATATAAGTTCTTCAGACGAATACGCCAACAGGGTGAACGATGGATTACGATAGCTTGACCAGCCTGCCGGCCATGTTTTTCGCCAATACCGCGGAGATCGGCGACCGGCCTTTTTTGTGGGCGAAACGTGATGGTGACTGGCGACCGACCACCGGTTCGAACGCGCGCAACCAGGCAGCGGCATTAACGAACGCCCTGATCTCGCTCGGCGTCTCGAAGGGCGACCGGGTGGCGCTGGTCGCGGAAAGCCGGCCCGAATGGATGATCGCGGATATCGCCATCATGGCGACCGGCGGCATCGCGGTGCCCGCCTATACCACCAACCAGGTCAGCGATCATGTTCACGTCCTGCGAGACAGCGGCGCAAAAGGCGCTATCGTGTCCGGCCCGGCGCTCGCGAAGAACCTGCTGCCGGCGGCGGCCGAAGCCGGACTCGATTTCATCGTCGCGATGGAACCGTTGACAGAAGCGCCGGACGGCATCGCCATCCATCTGTGGGACGATGTGATCGCGGCCCATGGCGGCGATGCGCCGGATGCGTCCGGCGTCGCCCGCACCGATACGTCCTGCCTGATCTACACGTCCGGCACGGGCGGCGTGCCGAAGGGCGTGATGCTGAGCCACGGCGCCATCATCTCCAACTGCAAGGGCGCCTACGACCTGCTTCTCAACCTGGGGCTCGACGACGAGAAATTCCTGTCCTTTCTGCCGCTGTCGCATTCCTATGAACACACGGCCGGCCTGATGTTCCCGCTGTCGATCAAGGCGCAGATCTACTATGCCGAAGGCGTCGACAAGCTGGCCGCCAATATGGAAGAGGTCAGCCCGACGATCATGACCGCCGTTCCGCGCCTGTACGAAACCATGCACGGACGCATCGTGCGCGGCGTGCAGCAGAAAGGCGGCCTGTCGGAAAAACTGTTCATGAAGGCGGTCGAGACGGGGCGCAAGAAATACGAAGGCAAACGCCTCGGCCTCGGCGAAGCGCTGCTCGACCCGCTGCTGACCAAACTGGTCCGCAAGAAGGTCGCCGGGCGGTTCGGCGGGCGGCTGAAAGCGATGGTGTCGGGCGGCGCGCCGCTGAATTACGACATCGGCACGTTCTTCAAGGCGCTCGACGTGCCGTTGCTGCAGGGCTACGGACAGACCGAATCCGCGCCGATCATCAGCTGCAATCTGCCGCACAGGAACAAGATCCACACCGTCGGGCCGAAATTCGTCGATGTGGATCTGAAAATTGCGGAGGACGGCGAAATCCTCGTCAAAGGCGAACTGGTCATGCAGGGCTACTGGAACATGCCGGACGCGACCGCAGAAGCGATCACCGACGGCTGGCTGCATACCGGCGATATCGGCGAAATCGACGAAGACGGTTATCTGATGATCACCGACCGCAAGAAGGATATCATAGTCAATTCCGGCGGCGACAACATCGCCCCGCAACGGATCGAAGGTTTCCTGACCCTGCAACCGGAAATCGCGCAGGCTATGGTCTACGGCGACAGGAAGCCGCATCTGGTGGCGCTGATCGTGCCCGATCCGGATTTTATGGCGGACTGGGCCAAAGCGAACGGCAAGCCAAAGGATGTCGCGGCGCTGGCGGAAGACGAAGATTTTCGCAGCGCGATCGCCGCCGCCATCGACCGGGTGAACGAGGATCTGTCCGTGATCGAACGGGTGCGGCGCTTCATCGTGGTCGCGGAGGCGTTCTCGATCGAAAACGAGATGATGACCCCGTCGATGAAAATTCGCCGTCACGTCATCAAAGACCGCTACGGCGACGCGCTGGAAGCGCTGTACGTGCGGTAAATTTCCTGTGACAAAAAACGGGCCTTTGCGGGTTTTGCATTTATGATTCCCCGTAAAGCCTATCTATAGGGGGTAAATCCGGTGGCATTTCCATGTCGCCACGTCCTAGACTGTCCACAAGGAGCCCAGACCGTGATTCCATTGCCCCGATTTGCCCGAGTTATTGCCGCTGCCGCCTCGATGGCCGCTCTCGCCGCCTGCACGCAACCGTCGGGACTGGTCAACGTCGCGTCCTCTCCGGCGGAGGACCGGTCGCTGCAGACGCTGCGCGACGATGCAGCGATCACGCTCGACATCAACGAAGCCCTGGTGGGCAAGCAGTACAGCGATCTGGTCGCCGAGATTTCCACCGATGTTTACGAACACGTGGTCATGCTGACGGGCACCGTGAAGTTCGCGCAGAACAAACAGCGGGCCACGGATCTCGTCCGCGGCATCAAGGGCGTGAAACGCATCGTCAACGAACTGCAGGTCACCGACGATTACGGGCCTGCCACGGCGGCCAACGATCTGTGGATCGAAACCAAGCTGAAAGTGAAACTGCTGGGCACCAAAGGCATCCGGTCGATCAATTACCGCTGGCGGTCGGTCAACGGGGTCGTCTACGTCATCGGCGCGGGCCGGTCTCAGCAGGAAATGAACACGGTGCTGAACGTCATCCGCACCACGGAACGCGTCAAGAAGGTGGTCAACCACGCGTGGGTCAGGCCGCCCAAGGCGAGCTGAAAACATCGGCCGCATAGGGCTGGCAAACGAGGGAACAATCAATGGCGAACAAGGAAAAGGCGCTGATCGTCGGCGCTGGACAGGGATTGAGCGCGTCGCTGGCGCGGCTGTTTGCGTCCGAGGGCATGGACGTCGCCATCGCCGCACGCAATACCGACAAACTGTCGGCGCTGTGCGACGAGACCGGTGCGAAAGCCTATGCCTGCGATGCGGTCGACGCCGCACAGGTCGATACGCTGTTCGCCGCCGTCACCGCCGATATCGGCGAGCCGGACGTGGTGGTCTACAACGCGTCCAACCGCGCCCGCGGCCCGGTGCAGGATCTCGACCCCGAAGCCGTACGGACGGCCATCGAAGTCAGCTGTTTCGGCGGGTTCCTGGTCGCCCAGGCGGCTGCCAAACAGATGATTCCCCGGGGCAGCGGCACCATCCTGCTGACCGGCGCATCGGCGAGCGTAAAGGGCTATCCGAATTCATCTTCGTTCGCGATGGGCAAGTTCGGCCTGCGCGGCCTCGCGCAGTCGCTGGCCCGCGAACTGCAGCCGCAGAACATCCATGTCGCCCATTTCGTGATCGACGGCGGCATTCTGCAGGGCCCGGACGACGGCCGCGCCGCGGAACGCGGTGAAGACGCGATGCTGCTGCCGGACGAAATCGCGAAGGACTACCTGCATGTCCATCGCCAGCACCGGTCGTCCTGGAGCTGGGAGATCGAGCTGCGCCCGTGGGTGGAGAAGTTTTAGAGTCCTGCTTTTCCATCGTCATTCCCGCGCAGGCGGGGATGACGCGAACGAAAAAGGCCGGTCTGTGACCGGCCTTTTGACACGATTGTTGACGAGCCTTATTCCGCCGCTTGCACCGACTCCATTGGCCGGTCGAGCATGCCGAGCGCGGAAAGATAGGTGTCGAGGAGAAACTCGGCTTCCTGACGGTCGCTTTCGTCCATTTTCCGCAAGCTGATTACCTTGCGCATGGTTTTCACGTCGAAGCCGGTACCCTTGGCTTCGGCGTAAACTTCCTTGATATCGGCCATCAGGGCCGTTTTCTCTTCTTCGAGCCGTTCGATCCGCTCGATGAACGAGCGCAGCCTGTCCTGCGCGATGGGGCCGCCTTCAGCCATTTTGGTACTCCCTTGGTGTCCCGTGATACTGAGGCCGAGACTACGGAGGGGCCCGCGAATCGGAAAGAAACGAGGCCGCCGGGTTATCCACAGACGCCTATTTTCCAGTGGAAAACAGGCCGCACCCCTGTGGATTAGTGGATTTATATTATGACTGGTCCCGCCAACTCCCCGTCCCGGCCAACCACGGGATCGTCCTTATGGGTGGCCGGGACCAGGAGTGGGCTGGTGCGGCACCGATTGAGCGGAAAACAAATCAATGTCCCTTGTTTGCCTCGGCGAACTTGGCCTGCTGCTCCGGCGTGGCTTCGGTCTGGTACTTGTCGCGCCATTCCGAGAACGGCATGCCGTAGACGATTTCGCGCGCCGCGTCCTTGTCCATGTCGATGCCCTTCTCGTTGGCGGCTTCCTGGTACCAGCGGCTGAGGCAGTTGCGGCAAAAGCCCGACAGGTTCATCAGGTCGATATTCTGGACGTCCGTGCGTTCGCGCAGATGGTCGACGAGGCTGCGAAATGCGGCGGCTTCTAGTTCGAGGCGTGTCTGGTCATCCATGAGGGTTCTCCTTGGCAGTGTTCGGGCCTGATATAGGACGGATCGGGCCGGCTTGCAAAAGGCCGTTGGAGCCGCGCGCCGCAGCCGATATAAGGCGGCCCATGACCGCCGTTTCCGACCCTGCCCGCCTCCGCCGCGAACGCATCGCAATACTCGCCATATTCATCGGCGCGGTCACGATCGCGTTTGCGCCGATCCTGGTCCGCCTCAGCGAGCTGGGTCCGATGGCGACCGGATTTCACCGGTTTCTGCTCGCCATCCCGCTCTACTGGCTGATCGCCGCCGCCCTGCCGCGCCGGGAAGAGCCGGCGGGCAGTGAAACGCCCCGGTCAGTGCGGGATTTTCTGCTGATCGGCATGGCCGGACTGTATCTCGCCGCCGACATCATGGCCTGGCACTATTCCATCCAGATGACGACGGTCGCCAATTCGACGTTGCTGGCCAATGTCGCGCCGGTGTTCGTGGTGCTGGGCGGCTGGCTGCTGTTCCGCACACGGGTCACCGGCACGTATCTGACCGGCCTCGCCGCCGCGATGACCGGCGTCTTCATCCTGTCGCGGGCCAGCCTGTCGCTGAGCGAGGATCATTTTTACGGCGACCTTCTGGGCGTGCTGACGGCTGTGTTCTATGCCGCCTATCAGATGTCCGTCGAACGGCTGCGCAGGCGGTTCTCGACCATGACGATCATGAAATATGCGATCCCGGTCAGCGCGCTGTGCATGGTGCCGGCGGCACTGGCCAGCGGAGAAGAACTGTTCCCCGTAACCCTGGCGGGGTGGGCCTTTCTGATTGCTCTGGCGGCCGGACCGCAGGTTTTCGGACAGGGCCTGATCGCCTGGGCGCTGGCGCATCTGCCGGTCGCCTTCGCCTCTGTCAGCCTGCTGCTTCAGCCGGTCACCGCGGCACTGGTGGCCTGGATGCTGTTTGACGAAGTCATCGGACCGCAGCAGGCGGTCGGCGGCGTGATCGTTCTCGCAGGGATCATGCTGGCGCGCCGCGGGAGCACCCGGCGATGACGCTGCTGGATCCGAAGTCGTTTCTCCGCGATCTGTTCGACACCGCCGTCGCCGCCGCCGATCCGGCGAAAGTGCTACCGCCCTTTCTGCCGGCGCCGCCAAAAGGGCGCACGATACTTCTGGCCGCCGGAAAGGCGGCAGCATCGATGGCGCACGCCGTCGAAGTCCACTGGAACGGCGACCTCTCCGGACTGGCGGTTACCCGATACGGACACGGCGTCGCCTGCGAACGCGTCGAGGTGATCGAGGCCGGACACCCATTGCCCGACGATGAGGGCCTTGCCGCTGCCGGACGGTTTCTCGATCTGGCCCGGGATATGACGAGTGACGATCTGTTACTGTTTCTGGTTTCGGGCGGTGCCTCCGCCCTGTTGGTGCAGCCGGCAGACGGGCTCGCGCTCGAGGACAAGCAGACGATTACGCAGGCACTGCTGCGATCGGGCGCACCGATCGACGAAATGAACTGCCTGCGAAAACATCTGTCGGACATAAAGGGCGGGCGGCTGGCGGCGGCGGCATTTCCCGCCCCTGTGGTGACGCTCGCCATATCGGACGTGCCGGGCGACGATCCGGCCGTCATCGGTTCCGGACCGACCGTCGGCGATCCAACCACCTGTGAAGAGGCGCTGGCGGTCGCGGACCGGCGCGGCATCTTGCTTCCCGGATACGTGCGCGGGGCGTTGCGCCGGGGCGATTGGGAATCGATAAAACCTGATCACGCTGCGTTGGCGGATTCCGAATTCGAACTGATCGCCCGTCCCTCGAACGCGCAGGATGCAGCGGCCGACGCCGTACAGGCGGCCGGGCTCGAACCCACACTGCTGGGCGCCGATCTTGAAGGCGAAGCCCGCGATCTCGGTCGATCCCATGCCGCGCTTGCCAAATCGGCGTCTCCCGGCGTGATTTTATCGGGCGGCGAAACGACGGTCACGGTAAAGGACGGCCAGGGACGCGGCGGGCGCAACTGCGAGTATCTGCTGGCACTCGCCATCGCGCTGGACGGAGCGCCCGGCATACAAGCCATCGCCTGCGACACGGACGGCATCGACGGGACGGAAGACGCCGCCGGCGCGATCATAGGTCCCGATACGCTGGCCCGGGCGGCAGCGGCGGGACTGGACGCCGCGGCCATGCTCAGCGCCCATGACAGCTACACCTTTTTCGACACGCTGGGCGATCTTGTCCGCACAGGTCCGACGCGTACCAATGTCAACGATTTCCGAGCGATCCTGATCTCCGGTAGCGAACGCCCGCCGCCTGCTCTATAACCCGGCACATGAACCGCAACCGGCGCGCCAAGATCGTAGCCACGCTCGGGCCCGCGAGCGACCGTCAGGAACAGATCGAAGAACTGTTCGTTGCCGGCGCGGATGTATTTCGCTTCAACTTCAGCCACGGGGCTCATGCGGAACACAAGGCCCGCATGGATGCCGTCCGCGCCGTCGAAGCCAAACATGGCCGGCCTATCTCGGTGCTTGCCGATCTGCAGGGACCCAAGCTGCGCATCGGCAGGATGGCGGACGGCGGGATCGACCTCGAACAGGACCAGTCCTTCAGGCTGGATCTGGACGATAAGACCGGCGATCAGGATCGCGCGCCGCTGCCGCATCCGGAAATTTTCACGGCCCTGAAAGAAAACACCCAGATTTTGCTCAACGACGGCAAAATCCGGCTGCGGGTGACGGAAATTGGAGACGGTTACGCGGACACGGTGGTAGAGACCGGCGGCCTCCTGACCGACCGCAAGGGCGTCAATTTGCCCAACGCGGTACTGCCGGTCGCAGCGATGACAGACAAGGATCGCGCCGATCTGCAGTTCGCCCTGACACTGGGCGTTGACTGGGTCGCGCTGTCCTTCGTGCAGCGGCCCGAAGACGTGGCCGAAGCCCGGAAGATTATTCAGGGCCGCGCCGCGGTGCTTTCAAAACTGGAAAAACCGGCGGCGATCGACCGTCTGGACGAGATCATCACCCTGTCGGACGCCGTCATGGTCGCGCGGGGCGATCTGGGCGTCGAACTGCCGCCGGAAGACGTGCCGGGATTGCAGAAACAGATCGTCCGCCATTGCCGCGAGGCCGGAAAGCCCGTCGTCGTCGCGACTCAGATGCTGGAATCGATGATCAGCGCGCCGGCGCCGACCCGGGCCGAAGCCTCCGATGTTGCCACCGCGATCTACGACGGGGCGGATGCGGTGATGCTGTCGGCGGAAACGGCTGCCGGCGATTACCCCGTCGAAGCTGTCTCGATCATGGGCCGGATCATCGCCCGAACCGAACGCGACGAGGCCTATCGCGCGATCATGGACACCACCCATCCCGACCCGGAAAGCACCGCGCCGGATGCGATCACCGCCGCCGCCCGGCAGGTCGCGGAAACCATTGGCGCCGCTGCGATCGTCACCTACACCACCTCCGGCTCGACGACGCTCCGCGCCGCGCGCGAACGGCCGGACGTACCCATCCTGTGCCTGACGGAGAGCGAAGCGACAGCGCGGCGGCTGGTTCTGGTCTGGGGAATACACGGCGTGATAACCCAGGATGTCAGGAATTTTTCCGATATGGTCGACAAGGCCTGCCGCATCGCGCGGGACGAGAAACTCGCGCAGAAAGGCGAAAGGCTGGTGGTCACCGCGGGCGTGCCTTTCGGCACGCCGGGCGCCACGAACATTCTGCGGATCGCGTGGGTGGGAGACTAGATCCAATTCCGTTTATGCGGAATCGTACCGGTCGAATATCAGACGCTCTCGCGCGACCAGCGGGAAAATCCCAGACAGATAAGACCGAGCCCCAAAACGGCAAGCGTTCCGGGTTCCGCAACCGGCGAGAACTCGGAAGGCGGCGGCAATTCGCCGAAACTGCCGAGCGCCAGCATCCCGTGTCCGTTCGTCTCGAACAGGATTTCGCCATTCGTTCCGGCCGTATCGAGGTCGGAGACGCTGTTACCGTGATCGAAATACAGGCTCGACACACCGGCGAGCAGCGGGTGGGGGCCATTGGGCGCAATATTGCCGCTCTGGAAATTGTAGTTGCCCTGGAATACCAGCCCTGCGGTTGCAAGAACCTGATTCCAGGCATTCGCTTCCACCGCCGCGCCGCCATTGCCGGTGCCGGCGCCGATATAGACGTTTCCGCCCGCCTGAAGGTAATCGATGATCACCTGCTGGTTGGGATACAAGCCGCCGACCGTACCTGCCAGGAACACGGCATCATACGCGCCGAGCGCTGCGGACGTGAACGGCCCGGCCGTCGATACGGTCCAGGTATGTCCCGCCCCCGTGACGGCATTCGCCAGCGACGATTCCGTCAGGCCGAAGTTCTGGCTGTAGGCCAGAAAATTGCCGGGTTGATCGCCGGTGAAAAGATTTGTGACGTTATTGATGAAAACGCTGGCGTCGGGCGAATTGGCAAACCCGGCATTCGAAAACGTCCACTCGTCGTTGTTGACGACCAGATATCCGGCCTGCGCCAGCGGAACAGCCCCGAATAACGAAGCCGCCAGAACGGCACCCGCCAGAAAGGCACGGAAGTTTCTCATTTTCAGCCAAAGGAATCTCATGACACTCACCTACTCGGAATGAGAATCACCTAGCAATCTTCGTGCCAGTTTATAATGCCTATTTAAAACAGTAACTTAACGGTGACACGAACAAGAACCTTCCCCGAATTGTAAATTTTTCCGACAACTCGGGACCGGAAGAAGAATCGGGACCGTGTTATCGTGACCCGGCGACCCTTTCCCTGTGGAGCACAGCCTTGATCGTCGATCGACTGGACCTGGACACCGCCGTCGCCGAGGGCATCATCACGCGCGAACAAGCCCTTCGGCTCCGCGACCTGTCGACGCGCGATCTGGCGAAAGACGATTCCCGGCTGGATTTTTCCCAGGATATCCGGGATGAGCCATTCCGGCTGCTCCGGGGGTTTCGGGACGTGTTCATCGCGATCGGCGTCGTTATTTTCGCGACAGGTGTATCGATCACCCTCATGTCCCGTTTCATGGACCTGATCTTCGGTGTCGGCAACCACCGGACGTTTGGCGAAATCTCCGCATGGGGGATTCTGCTGGCGGCAATCCTTTGCGCAATCGGATTCGGGCTCGCGGAGATCATCACCCGCCGCTATCGGCTCCCACTTTCAAGTCTGGTGATATCGATATGTTTCGCAGGATGGTGGGGCTTTCTGTTCGGGCTTGTTGCCGCGAAATTCTTGGGCCGGTCACCTTATCTGTCGGCAGAAGAAGCCGTTACGGTGATCGTCAGCGCAACCATTGCAGGGTCGCTGACCGGCGTGGCCGTCTTCTATTGGCGGTACAGGCTTCCGTTTGCCCTGTTACTGATCGCGGGCTCCATGGTCGGTCTGTCCATTCTTCTCGTCCGCGAAGCCATGGGCTCGGCCTGGTTTCTGGATCACGGGCGCATGGTTTTCGGGTTGTGGGGGCTCGCCGTATTCGCCGGCGCCATGTGGTTTGACATCAAGGATCGTCTTCGGATTACCCGGTTTTCCGAATGCGCTTTCTGGCTGCACTTGTTTGCGGCACCCATGCTTGTCCACGCCCTGCTCGCGGGCGAAATGTTCCGTGTTCCCGACACTGCAGTGGTGCTGGGAACGATGTCGGTTCTCGCGCTTATCGCGCTTTTCATCGACCGGCGGGCGCTGCTCGTATCCGGTCTGATCTACCTCGCCGCCACGATATCGAACCTGATTTCGACCAGTCCTCATCTTGCCGATCAGGAGATCTCAGCTACTGCCTTTATCCTCGGAGTTTTAATGCTCGTGCTCGGGTTGGGATGGACGGCCATCCGCAAAAAGGCCCTGCTGATCTTGCCGGAACGTAAAATAAAATCTCTGCTCCCGCCGACCGCGTAACCCGTCACCTGAAAGGCGGGGGAATCCCTAAATACCCCTGCCGCGGATCTTTTCGCGCAGTTCCCGGATATGGGTCTCGGACCCGGGCAGAAACGGATGGATCTGCCGGGCCGCTTCGAACGCCTTCAGCGCTTCGCGCTCCCGACCGAGGGCGAGGTTGATCAGGCCAAGCCCCGACAATGCACCGAAATGTCTCGGTTCCAGTTCCAGGGTTTTCTGGATATCCAGAACGGACGCATCGTACCGGCCAAGGAGGTAATTCGCCGTCGCCCGCTTGTTCCACGCCTCTGCGAAGTCGGGCTGGGTGTCTGTTGCCTTCGTGAATGCGGCCAGTGCCTCTTCGTTCCGCCCATCGGTCATGGCCTGCAATCCTCGCAGGATATGGGCATCGACGCTGCCGTTGCCGGACAGCAGCCACACCCGCCAGATCGCCTCTTCAACCGGCATCGCGTCTTCGGGCGTTTCGGCCTCTTTCAGCTGATCGAAGAGAACCGGCAATCGGGCATCGTTCTGGCCGGCCTGGATCGGAACCGAAAATGTCAGCGTCGCCGCCGTCGCGATCCAGTGCAAAAAGTTCGTCATCTGCCGTCAAGTCCCCCGGGCGCGGGTCCTCCCGTCGCCCAGTCCAGTAGTTCCACCGTATGCACGACCGGCGCGTCGACCGCATCCTGCAACTGCATCATACATCCGATATTTCCGGTGGCGACCACATCGGGCCGGGTGCGGGAAATGTTGTCCGCCTTGCGGTCGCGCAACCGGCTGGCAATATCCGGCTGCATCATGTTGTACGTTCCGGCGGAACCGCAGCAGAGATGGGACTCCGCGGGTTCGGACACGTCGAACCCCGCCGCCCGCAGCAGGTCCTTCGGCGCGGCGATTACTTTCTGGCCGTGCTGCAGCGAACAGGCGCTGTGATAGGTCACACGGTCGAGAGGCACGTCGGTGAAGGGCAAGTCGTCGAACTCCGCAAGAAATTCCGATATATCGCGGGTCAGGGCGCTGATGGCGACGGCCCGGTCCGCGTAGGCGCCGACGCTCCGCAGCATGAAGCCGTAATCCTTCACGGTCGTGCCGCAGCCGGAAGCGTTCACCACCACGGCATCGATTCCGCCATCTGACTCCGCCGCTGCGATTTCAGCCGTCCAGGCATCCACATTCGCTTTCACGGCTGCATGCGCCTCATGTTCGCGCCCGAGATGATGGGTCAGCGCCCCACAGCAGCCCGAGCCGTCGGCGACGATCACCTCGCAGCCCAGACGGGTCAGCAGCCGCACGGTAGCGTCGTTTATCCGCCCGGCAAGCACCTGCTGCACACAACCCTGCATAAGGATGACGCGTTTGCGCCGCTCTCCTTCCGCCGGCCAGACGATACGGCCCGTCGCCAACGGTCGGGACAACGGCGTCGACGGCGCCAGCGCCAGCATCGCCCGCAGGCGCCCCGGCATCAGCCCGGCAAACATCTTTCCCGGCTTCGCCAGCTGCAGCAGGGCGCGGAACCGGCGCGGGTAAGGCATCACCGCGGCCAGCATCGCGCGAACCGCGCGGTCGAACGCAGGACGTTTATAGGTCCGTTCGATATGGGTGCGCGCATGATCGACGAGGTGCATGTAATTCACGCCGGACGGGCAGGTCGTCATGCAGGACAGACAGGACAGACAGCGGTCGACGTGTTTCACGACCTTATCGCTGGCCGACCTGCCGCCTTCCAGCATGTCCTTGATCAGGTAGATACGGCCGCGCGGGCTGTCGAGCTCGTCGCCGAGCAGCACGAATGTCGGACAGGTCGCAGTGCAGAATCCGCAATGTACGCAGTTGCGCAGAATCTTTTCGGATTCCGCGACATCTGCGTCCGCAAGCTGGGCGAGGGAAAAATTGGTCTGCATCTATCAGACGCCCGCGTACATCCGGCCGGGATTCAGAATCCCCTTCGGATCGAACGCTTCCTTGATGTTCCGGGTCAGGCGCGCGACCGGTGCGGGTTCAGGATGGAAGACCGGTTCCCGGGTTCGCTGATGCAGGTTGCCGCGGATCAGGGTCGCGTGCCCGCCGGCGGCGCCCATCGTGCGTCGAATGACGTACGAGCCGGCATCCTCCATGCGGGCCACTCGCGCCCAGATCAACCCGCCGCCCCAGTCCATAAACGCTTCCAATTCGATGCCGGTGTGCAGCCTGTCCAGCAGTCGGGCGGCGTCCGCAGGTGGAACGGATATGCGCCACAGGGAAGTATCGCCACCGTCATCGGCAAAGGCGCGCACGTCCCGGATTTCCTCCCAGAAGGCCATCGAATTGTGCGAATGCAGTTCCTCGACATTTCCGAACGCCGCCAGTTCATCGCGCAGCGATGCGCAGCGCGCGTCGACCGACGTGCCGATCCCCTCGACACGGAGCGCTGCAAGCGGTGTCCCCGCTCCGGCCACGTAGGATACCGACGACTGTGCGGCGACAGTCCGGGGAAGCCACGCAGCGGCCGATACGTCATGCGGACTCGACAGTGCGGCGGTCATGGCCGCCACGGCCTCGGACGGCTCTTCGCAAGCCACCAGAACCGTCCGTGTCTTTTCCGGTGCGGGCAAAACCTTGACCGTAATGTCGGTCATCACGCCGAGCGTGCCCCACGAACCTGCCAACAGCTTGCACAGATCGTAACCGGTGACGTTTTTGACCACGCGGCCGCCGGATTTGAACAGTTCGCCCCGTCCCGATACGGCATCCACCCCGAGAAAATGATCGCGGGCGGCGCCCGCCTTGATGCGTCGGGGGCCCGCAAGATTGCCTGCGATGATGCCGCCAAGAGTACCCGTGTCCGCATCCGCGCCGATCAACGGCCCGTAATCCGGCGGCTCGAAGGCCAGCATCTGGCCGTGTTGATCCAGCTGCATCCTGATCTGGGACATGGGCGTACCCGGCCCGGCGCGCAGCACCAGTTCCTCCGGTTCGTAAAGACTGACGCCGGCGAGCGCGGATGTGCTGAGAGAGTATTGGGTTTCCAGCGGACGACCGATCAGCTGCCGGGTGCCTCCGCCCTCGATCGCGAGCGGGGTCTCGGCCGCCAGCGCGTCGGCAACGATCGCACGGGTTTCTTCAGCCGTCCCGGGGGTGAATTTCTCCGCCATTTCCGCCGTCAGAATCTGGGGATATCGGGAAAGCGGGTCTGGCCG
>Ga0181577_10002575_pt1 | contig 14187 bp, 10 predicted proteins | sample 101ome_21_FD_132468 | JGI IMG/M metagenome (GOLD analysis project Ga0181577, IMG submission 132468) | Coastal salt marsh microbial communities from the Groves Creek Marsh, Skidaway Island, Georgia - 101413BT metaG (megahit assembly) | ecosystem: Environmental > Aquatic > Marine > Intertidal...
ACATTTTCCAGCCAGTTTCCAAATCGACCTGTTCCGGTACTTGCGGGCTTCCAGTTGATGGTGTTGTTCAACTCGATCATCTTCGCTTTGGCTGCAGTGGCTTTGATGAACCAAGAGTCGAGCGGGTAGTAGAGAACCGGTTTGTCCGTTCGCCAGCAGTGTGGGTAGTTGTGCTGGTATTTTTCCACGCGGAATGCCTTGCCTTCCAACTTCAGTTTGAGGGCGATGCGCTCATCCACGCTGAGATAGTTGCTCAGATTAGGGATGTATTCCTTCAGCGCTTCTTTTTGGTGTTCGAATGCCTTTTGAACCTCTTCCTCGCTCAGGTATTCGGCCTTCACCGGCTCGCCACCGAGACCCCAAACGGGATCTTGAACACTGTCCACAAAACGACCGCGAAGGTCAACCAATGGAACAGGGTCGCCGTTGTCATTCAACACAAGCAATGGAGGAACACCCGCCTCTTTTGCGACCTGCATGTCGTCCGCACCAAAGGTTGGCGCCGTATGGACGATTCCGGTACCATCTTCCGTGGTTACAAAGTCGCCCGGGATGACACGGAACGCCTTTTCAACATCCCGATAGGGCTGCGCGTAAGGAAGGAGTTGTTCGTACTGAAGGCCAACCAGGTCCGTTCCCATGAACGTATCCAAAACGCGATAGGGAAGAAGCTTGTCAGAAGGCTGGTAGGTCATTTCTGCCTCCGCACCTTCTGGCTTGAAGTATGCATTCAGCCTTGGCTTGGCCAAGATCATCTTCTGCGGATCACCGGTGTAAGGATTGAAGGTGTCCACCAATACATATTCGATCTTCGGACCTACGGTCAAGGCCGTGTTCGATGGAAGCGTCCAAGGTGTGGTCGTCCATGCCATGATGAAAACGCCGTCGCTCAGGACCTTTGAAATACTATCGACCTCAGAGGAAGAGCTGGTCACCTTGAACAGCGCCGTTGCACTCGTGTCCTTCACATCGCGGTAGGTGCCCGGAAGGTTGAGCTCGTGAGAACTAAGTCCGGTTCCTGCAGCGGGGGAGTATGGCTGGATCGTGTACCCTTTGTAGAGCATGTTCTTGCTGTACAACTGGCTCAACAACCACCAGACACTTTCGATGTAGTTGTTTTCGTAGGTGACATAGGGTTCGTCCATGTCTACCCAGTACCCCATCTTTTCCGTGAGTTTATTCCACTCGTCGGTATAGCGCATGACCGCTTCGCGGCAGGCCTTGTTGTATTCCTCGATGGTGATCTTGGTGCCGATATCTTCTTTGGTGATCCCGAGTTCTTTTTCAACGCCAAGCTCTACAGGAAGACCGTGCGTATCCCAGCCCGCCTTGCGGTGAACCTGAAATCCTTTTTGGGTCTTGTAGCGGCAAAAGAGGTCCTTGATGGTTCGGGCCATCACGTGGTGGATGCCCGGCATTCCATTCGCGGAGGGCGGACCCTCATAGAACACATAGCCCGGCTTGCCTTCGCGCGTACTGATGCTCTGCTCGAACGTCTTCTCTTCCTTCCACTTCTCCAGTACCCGCTCCGCTATGTTCGGCAGGTCTAAGCCGTCGTATTCTTTAAATGGTTTCATTTCAGCCAACTACCCGTGATTTTACAAAGGCTGCAAAGGTAAAATCCTAGGGGCATTTCCCCTACTGTGCAATTGGATTATTCGGAGCGCCTCAGGCGGGTGTGGCCGCGACCTTCACATTGTCCTTTGTGAAGAACGTGATCCGGATCAGCCAGAGCAGGGCCACGCTACAGTAGATCAGCACGAGAGGCAGGAGCCATCCCGCTGTAGGAGCAGCGGCCATGAAGTAGAAAACGATCAATGGAAGAGCGACCAGGCGAGTGATCTCGGCCGGGAAGGCGATCTTGGTCTGCTCGAGCATTTGTCCATTAGCTAGCACGGAGATGAGCATCGCCACGGTGAGTGAAATGATCTCCGAGTTTCCGAAGATCAAGGCGAGGGTAGGCTCCTGAATGCTTTTACCCGTGTAGATCAAGTGCGCGAAGAGAACCAGCGTCATCAGAGTGCCAATGAAGACATAGGCGCCATATTCAAAGCTCAAACGGATGTCCCGCTTGATGCGATTTCCGTTCTCGTCTGTTTTGTATTCATACGGAAGGTGAGGGGTGTCAGACGGCGTCCAAGCTGGTCCGTTCACGAAGACACCGATCTTGTCTTTCCACGCCTTGGTCATTCCGGCTCTGGTGAAAAGATTTTTCCAGTAGGAGAACTGAGCCCAAATGGCGCTGTTGCTCTCAAATCCCGAGGTGATGCCATATTCCGGCTCTTCATCTTCACGCACGAAGCTTCCGAACATCTTATCCCAGATGATGAGGATGTGACCGTAATTGTGGTCCATATACTTCTCATTACGACCGTGGTGTACGCGGTGGTGAGAAGGCGTGGTGAAGATCTCTTCCAGGAAACCGAGTCGGCCGATAACACGACTGTGGGTGACCAATTGATACACACCCAAGAACACACTGAAGGTCACGATCGCCAAGGCGTCGTAGCCCAGGAAGGGGATCCAAATGAAGAAAAAGGACCGGAAGATCACGGCGAAGAACGACACCCGGAAGACCGTGGTAAAGTTGAGCTCTTCGCTCTGGTGGTGCACGATGTGTGCGGCCCAGAGGAAGTTGATCTCATGGCTGAGGCGATGAAACCAGTATGCTACAAAATCGAAAATGACGACCCCGATGATCCAGGTAAAGGCATTCATCGGCATGTGGAAAGGGGCCAAGTTCTCATAGATCCACTGAGCGGCCATTAAGAAGAGAACGCCAAAGAAAACGTCAAACGAACGCTCGAGGATGGCGCAATAGGTGTTCACCAATGCGTCCGATAAATTGAAAACGCGAATTCCTTTTCTCAAGGATACGGTCACCTCGTAGGCGAGGATCATCAGGAATAGCACCACAACGATGCCGATCGCAACTAAAAACGTTGTCATGTTTTATCACTAATTCGTTCAACAGTTTCGTGCTGAATCTTTCGGACCCCGAAGATCATCATCAGCATGAAACCACACAATAGGACGTGACTAATATCATGGTAGTTGAACCAACGGTGCAGACTGATCTGTTGATTGTAAATAAGACTCGGAAAAAGTCCATAGGCGATCGCTCCCAGAATGATCAGGTTTCCACTTCTCTTGTATCGGAAATACTGATAAAGCTGGAGAGGAACTACTAAGCCAACGGCAAAGACGCCATTTGCTGTCTGGGCAGCAGTAAAGGACCGCAGAGGGCTGAGTATCCAAATTAGGAAGACCGAAAAGAGGACAAGGATGGCCAGCTTTATCCAGTGAAATTTCTTCTCTCCCAATCCCTTACGTACATCCGTTAATGAGGCGAATGCAAGAAAGGTTTGGCCAGAAAGGCTGCAGATCCACCCTACCATTTTCCATTCAAAAGCGACATAGGCTTGAAGGGCGTGTCCAAACCAAGCAGCGAAGGTCATGCCTATGGCAAACATCAAAAAGTATTGCTGGTAGTAGCGGAGGGATTCGCCTGCGTCACCCTTCCATCTTCGCAGTAGAAGGAAGCCATAGAACGCCGTGATGGCGATCATGAAATCCGTTACCGATGTCATGGGTTCTCGCCATTCGATGCCCGCGATGAATAAGGAAGGGTTCAGTATACTCTCTGGAGTGCTCAAAAATTCGAATCCGCTGATGCGTTGCAGCGACAAAATTACGGCTCTATGCTATATCAAGCGCACCGAACACAGTACGGACTTTCGGGTTTGAGGATGAGTCGACCGGCGGGGATCTTTACTCCACAACGCGCGCAAGTACCGAAGTCAGGACTGTCGATGTTCTCTTCCATCAATCGAAGCTTGATCAATTTCTCTTCGGCTGTTCGAAGCGCTGCTTCTACGATGGTTTTGTTGTTGATCGCGTCCATGCGAGACACCCGTCCGATGGCGCAATCCGGCTCTACCGGTGCCGTGCTCTCTTTGTACTCAGCAATGATCTCCTTGGTTTTGCCGATCTCGCGTTGGATCAAACTCAGGATGTCTTCCCGACTAAGCTCCTTCATCGATCGTGGCGATGCACTTCAATTCGATGGCGATCGGAGTGGGCAGGGAGTTGATCTCCACCGTCGTACGACAAGGCTGTGCATCCTTGAAATACTCGGCGTACACCTTGTTGTAGGTCTTGAAGTCGCGCTTCATGTTGACCAAGAATACCGTTACGTCGACCAAGTTTTCCCATTTGCTTCCGGAGGCTTCGAGAACCGCACGGACATTGTCAAATACCGAACGACACTGCGCCTCGAAATCAAACTCCTCGAAGTTGCCGTTGTGATCCAGCTTGAGGCCGGGCACCCCACTGTCATTGGCGTCTGAGCCTGCTGTGCGCGGACCAACTCCGGAAAGAAAAAGCAAGTTGCCCACCTTTCGGGCGTGTGGGTAAAGTCCTACGGGTTTCGGTGCCTTATCGGCGTTGATCTTATCGCTCATGAGTATCGAATTACAAATGCAGGTGCGAAGGTCGGGAAACGGGAAGAGAAAGAGAAACAGAAAGAGAGCGGGGAGAAAGAGTGGCTTATCCTAGATCGATTGGAAAAGCAGACCCCTCGGAGATGCCGTAGATCTGGTGTCCTTTTTTGGGCTTCACCTTCATCAGCCCCGTCAACGCACCAAAGGCGGGAAGACAGAGCCGCTCCCCGTCAAAATGAAAACATGGGATCTTTAGGCTCTGCTTAGCACGACCACGGAGGACGATGCCTGGATGGAGATGTCCGTGCATATTAAGTGCTGAGCCGCCGAGCTTCTCGAGCGGTTCATGGGAGAGGATGAAACCATTCCACTCCATGATATCGCAGGTTTCCAAGTCCATGGATCGATAGTCGGATTCCGACATCACGTCGTGGTTTCCTCTGACTAGGATGAATTCCGTGTCCGGAAACTGACTGGTGATCATGGCCACTTCCTCGACCTCGCTGTTGTGCTCGCTGTGAAAGAGGTCGCCCAGGATGATCATGCGCTTGGGTTGGTGTTCAGTGAGCAGGCGATAAATGGCCGATTGGTCAGCATCTCGAGCTTGCATTGGGATCGCCAAGCCGCCTTTCCGGAAGTGCATGGTCTTGCCAAAGTGCAAGTCCGCCACGATCAGGTCGTCGTCTTTTTTGAGGTAGCGATCCCCTAACTGTACCGGGCATCCGGCAATGGTAGTTTCGATTAGCGATTGGTTCATCGACCACAAATGTTTGGTCCTCGTCTCATTTTTCAAAACTCCACCTTCATCTTTTGGATCCGATCCGATAGCTTTTCAGAAGAAAGCTTTTCACGCAGTCGATCGACCAAGATGGGGAAGGCAAATGGAGTGAACCTCGGAGGCCGGGTAATGACGATCTCTTGTTCGTTGATCCGCTTCAACGCCTCTCGCATACGAACCTCTTCTAGCTGGAAGTCCATCACCTCGTCGTAGGCCTGTCTCAACAGCAGGTTGTGGTTTTCATAGTCTTCGAAGACGTCAAAGAACAATTGCGAACTCGCCTGAAGATGGCGTTCCTTCTTTTGTTTGTTGGGATAGCCTTGGAAAACCAATCCGCTGATGCTGGCAATGTCCCTGAATCTTCGTCGCGCCATTTCCACGGAATTGACACTCGCCAGAATGTCGTCCATCAAATGGTCGGTGGAAAAGATGTTGGTGTCGATCGCCTCTCGGATAGGAATGGGTTGATCCGAAAGCAGCTCAAAGCCGTAGTCGTTCATGGCTATACTAAAGCTGATCGGCTGCAGCAAGGAAATCCGGTAGGCTAATAGAGCCCCCATTCCTTCGTGTACAAAGCGACCTTCAAACGGATACAGAATGACGTGGTGGCCATCTTTCGACTCGAATTCTTCGATCAGGAATTGATCATCCCGCGGAACGATGGAGTCCTTCTGTTGGCGATCGATGAGCGGTTGAAGGAACTTGATCTCGGGTTCAGTAGCTGTGCCTCTGACCGCTTCGTTCAACTTTTTGCGTAGCATTTTCGACATCTGCGAACTCAAAGGCATTCTTCCTCCTTGCCAACTCGGGATCGGACCGGTCTCCTTGTTCGACTTTCGTACTTGAACGGTCATGTCCTTGATGCGCACCAGCTCCAAGCTTCGACCTGCGAACCAGAATGAATCACCCGGAGCCAGTCTCGACACGAAGTACTCTTCGACATTCCCCAAGTATCCGCCCCGTTCGAACTTCACCTTAAGCATGGCATCACTCACGATGGTTCCCATACTCAAGCGATGGCGCAGGGCGACGCGCTTGCTGGTCACTTTGTAGACGCCATCTTCGATCACCACTTTGTGGAATTCGTCGTAGTTGTTCAACGAATTGCCGCCATGCACGATGAAGTCGAGGCACCATCGCCATTCCTCCTCCGACACAGAGTTGTAGCAAAAGGTGGATAGGATCTCCGGGTAGATCTCCTCCGGTCGAAAGCCATCCGACAGGGCAAGCGTCATCAGGTATTGGATCAACACGTCAAAAGACCGAACGAAAGGCACGCGGCTTTCGGCTAGTTCTAGGGTAGTAGCTTCCCTCAAAGCAGCCGCCTCGATGAGCTCAAGAGAATGGGTAGGGAGGAAATAGATCTTACTCGTCGCTCCGGGCTGGTGGCCACTTCGGCCTGCACGCTGCATGAAACGCGATACCCCCTTGGGCCCGCCCACTTGAATGATGGTGTCCACCGGGCGAAAGTCTACGCCTAGATCCAGGCTGGAGGTACAGATCACCACTTTGAGTCGTCCATCGTAGAGGGCGTCTTCTACCCAATGCCGGGTTTCCTTGCTCATCGATCCATGATGCAGGGCGACCACGCCCGCAAAGTCGGGCGAATGCTCCAGCAACTTTTGGTACCAGATCTCGGCTTGTCCCCGGGTATTGAGAAACACCAACGTGCTTTCACTTTTCAGCAGGATCGGAATGATCTTGTCGATCAGCCGAATGCCCAAATGTCCGGCCCACGGTAACTTTTCGAGTTCATCCGGGAAGATCGAGTCGACAAGGATCTCCTTCTTGATACCCGATCGAATGATGGTGTGAGGCCTTTCTTGGCGCCAGCTCCCCAGCAACACCTCCATCGACTCTTCCATGTTGCCGATGGTGGCCGAGATCCCCCAAATGCGCAGTTCGGGGCAAATGGTTTTCAGACGAGATAACGCCAATTCGACCTGAACTCCACGCTTGGAACCCACCAATTCATGCCATTCATCCATGACGATGGTCGACAGGTTTCTGAAGTTGTGAGCATAGCCTTTTTGAGCCAAGAGGACATGGAGGGTCTCAGGAGTGGTGATCAGAATATCCGGCGGGGATTTCTTCAATTGGGTCTTATCCTTGGAAGAGGTGTCTCCGGTTCGGATTGCCACCTTAACGTCGATACCCATGCCTTTGGCTGCACGTTCGGTGCTCTGTAATATCTCCTTCGCCAAGGCGCGTATCGGAGTGATCCAAATGGCTTTGATGCCGGGCCCGAGAGGGGGAGTTGATGAAACCATCCCCATCAGAATAGGAATCATAAGTGAGTAGGTCTTCCCGCTTCCGGTTGGCGCATTGACGATGCCATTCAACCCGCTGGCATAGCTGTCCCATGCTTCCCGTTGGAATGGAAAGACAGCCCAATTCTGCTCTTCAAACCATTGTTCAGCGGCCTCAAACGTCATAGATCCAGCTCCATCATCATGGCGGTCAGCGTCCATAGGAAGCCGACTGCGATACCGAATTGAGAGACCCGTTTGATGTCCTTCTTTTCCTGCAAGAAGGCAATGACCGCGATGATCACGAAACTTCCGAGCGTGCGGCTGATCATCACCCCTAGTTCTGGAAGAACACTGATCGAATGCCACAACCCTAAGGCCATGATGATACCGGGAATAACGCCGATGAATCCGATGAGGAGGTTCGTGAATCTATGCATGCATCAAAAGTAATCAGCCGTACTGCTCGAGCAGGGCATTGAGATCGTCTATTGTGTTGGCTTCGGATGCCGGCTTGTCTTGCCTCCATCGCTTCATCCGCGGAAAGCGCAGGGCGACACCGGATTTGTGTCGACTCGACTTGGCGATACCCTCAAACGCAATCTCGAAGACCAACTCAGCCTTGACCGACCGCACGGGACCAAATCGTTCCACCGTGTTCTTTTTTACAAAGGCATCCACCTTGCGAAACTCTGCATCGGTCAAACCGCTGTAGGCTTTGGTAAAGGGAATCAGCTCTTCACCGTCCCACACCGCAAAGGTGTAATCCGTATACAAATTGGCTCGTCTACCATGGCCGCGCATGGCATAGATCATCACCGCATCGATGGTCAATGGATCGATCTTCCACTTCCACCAATCGCCGCGCTTTCGACCCACTCGGTAGGGAGAATCCTTCCTCTTCAACATGATGCCCTCACTCTTACGTGATCTGCTCTCCTCGCGAAGGGCTGTCAAGGCTTCCCAGCTATTAAAATTCACTAGTGGGGAAAGACGAAGAGCATCGTTAGTTGCAGAATTTACCAATTTCTCAAGTAAAACCCTCCTTTCACTCATTGGCAAGTGGCGAATATCGCGACCGTCCACTTCCAATAGATCATATGCCATCAGCACCACCGGGGCTTCGGAAAGGGTTTTTTTCGAGACGGACTTTCGCCCGACGCGCGTCTGAAGGACCTGAAAATTCAAGGGCTCTCCATCATAGGCCAAGATCTCACCGTCGATCACGGTTCCGTCCGGGAGTGAATCGAAAAACGAGGCATATTCAGGATACTTGTCGGTCACCAGCTCCTCACCACGACTCCACACATAGACCGCGCCTCCTCGAACGATCACCTGCCCGCGAATGCCGTCCCACTTCCATTCGGCTTGCCAATCGCTTGGGTCACCCAAGTCCTCTGGCTCCGTTTCGAGCGGGTAGGCCAAGTAGAATGGGTAAGGCTTACTTTGATCATCACCATGGTCCTCCGACCGCAAGAGTTCGTCAAAGCTCGTTTTTTGTGGATCCCAATTACCCATCAATCGATGGGCAATGCTCGCTTCATCGACCTGCAAGTACTGAGCAAGCGCCTTCGTCATCATTTTCTGGGAAACCCCGATCCTGAATCCGCCGGTCAACAGTTTGTTGAATACAAATCGCTGCGAGGCATCCAAGCTTTTCCAGGCCCCCAGCACCCAACTTTTTTGCACCTCTTCCTCCTTGGATCGAAGTTCGATCAACTCATGGATCCATTCTGTCAAGGAGCGGGTCGAGCTACCATCAGGTGGAGGGAGGATCAAGGCGATCGTCTCCGCCAAGTCGCCTACGATGTGATACGACTCTTCAAACAACCAACTCGGCAAGCCGGCCACCTCACCTGCCCAGGCACGAAGTTGTTTGGTTGTCATCGGCCGTTTTGGACGACGACCTGTGAAGAGGGCGACAGCCCACAGAATGTCTTGTTCGTCGGCTTCTTGAAAGTAGGAAACCAGCGCTGACAGACGAACAGAGGTCTTCGTCGTCTGGTCCAATTGGGATATGAGCTGCGCAAATCGTTCCACGGTTCTACTAATAACAATGCATTGCCAACAAATCTTGCCGTATACATCAATTGGCCACTCGAGCGTTCCTAGCTTTGTAATCCAACCAATAACAAGGTCATGGCTGAAAACAAAGAAAAGAGTAACCGAGGACTCATCATCATCATCGTACTGCTCGCATTGACCAACGCAGTAACGCTCGTCTTGTTCTACCTCGAACGACAAGAAAAGGTCGAGATCATTACGCAGAACACCGACCTCACCACCGAAAAGAACGCCTTGACCCTGGAGTTGCAGGAAATGCTTGCGCGCTATGATTCAGTGGAAACCGACAATGCTGATATGATCGCCCAGATCGAAGAGCAAAGAGCTCAGATCGAAGAGATGCTGAAGGAAGCTGAAAAGCACAAAGACGACGCCTGGATCATTCACAAACTCAGAAAGGAAGCCAAGACCCTGCGTGAGGTCATGAAAGACTACCTCGTCACCATCGACTCCCTCAATACCGCCAACCAAGAGCTCATCGCTCAGAAGGCAGAAGTAGAGACGAAGCTTACTCAGCAGAAAACCGAGAACAAGGAACTCAGCAATAAGAATGAGGAACTCGCCGAGAAGGTCAAGATCGGTTCTAAGTTGAGGGTCGTGGACCTAGTTTCTTTCGGACAGCGCGTAAAGAACAATACCGTGCACCGTGAGACCGACCGTGCCAAGCGGGCGGACAAGATCAAGACGTGCTTTACGATCGATCGCAACGAAGTGACCAAGCCAGGCAAGAAGGACATCTACCTCCGCGTCATCGGTCCCGATGGCGAAGTGCTGGCCTATGATCAAAACGAGAAGTACATGTTTACCTACGACGGCAAAGAAGGGCTCTACACACGCAAGGAGGAGATCATGTACGAGAACGAGGAGACCGACGTGTGCCTCTACTGGGATATGTTGAAAGAAGCCCAAGAAGGAACCTACATCGTTGAGGTGTATGCGGAAGACTACTTTTTGGGCACCACCACCTTTGAGCTGAAGTAAGGAGCAGGGAGTGGTGGAGTAGTGAGCGGTGAATAGGCTTTAATCTCCTCGAAGGTCATCCCGTCGAGGCGCTCCAAAGATCGGTACGGTCAATTTTTCCAGCCCTCTCCAAAACCCAAGTCGGTCGAGCATCGGATTCAAGTATGGGGTGATCACACAGTATGCGGTATTCTTATCACCCGTATGATGAAGGGCATGATCATTGGCATTTTGTAGAATACGAAGATCAATGAACCACCTTACGAAAAAGGGAATCTTCTGCCGGGGCATGTGCGCGTATTTGTGCAACTGATTGGCGTTGGCCCCCAGCACCGCAAAAAGCCAAACATGCCAGGTCAGGTGACCTGTAAGCCAGGCTGTAAAGACAATTAACCCAGAAGCCAAGGCGAGATCCCATGAGCTTTGCAACCAGCTCTTTTTGGTGAATGCCGCCGGCTGCTCGTGATGGATCACATTCGGTTGAACGATCCATTTCCCATAAACCGGGGTGTCTTCCGAACCGAAGGTGTCTTCCGCCCAGTGGACGAGACCTGAAACCAGGTCGATGGCGATCAAGGTGACCGCTAGCTCCAACACAAACCGTAGCACCGAAAGTGCTATTTGTTCCATAATGGAAAAGTAGAACAAGTGGGTTGATTATCACTACCGTTCATCCTATCCGCGGCCAAGGAATGTTAAAAGAACGCCCGCGCTTCAATTCCTCCCGTGTGGATCATGCGTAGTCCGGGAGACTGACGTCCATCGTACGTCAGGTTGACTTGAAGGTTATTGGCCAGTGTCCTCTGGTAAGAGATTCCCCAAGTGGCGTTGAGTCCCGGCTGAAGACCGTCTAGCATTTCAAAACCTACAGGACTTGACGGGTCGCCGGAGTAGTTGATCTGAATGACATTTCCAGTAAGGAACAGGCTTCCCTTTTCTGGAGAACTTAAGGTGAATTCCATGCCCGACTTTCTTGCGAACGAGCCTTCACCTCCGGTTTCGATCCCGTCGATGACCAGATCATTCGTCTGCTCCTTGTAGTCAAACACAAAGCTCAGTCGCCACAACACGCCGGGTTGGATGACCAGCCTCGGCTCGATCTCCTGGTAGTCGATGCGGTAGTTCCTCGTGCTTAAGATGCTGGCATCCGAAGAAGACCCCTTCGTTCCTTGCTCGCCTCGCGCTTCCAAACTCAGGATCGTCGTTAGGTTCCATCGGAACCCTGCTGACAGGTTTTCGGTATAGCGCCGCTCAAACCCGCTTGTGAGGAGGTTTTGCCCCTGAAGACGCTGATAGGTCACGTCGGCGCCAAACACGGGATGACTCTGATTGAAGTAGAGGATGTTTCGGAAGGTGGCATTGGTCGACTGCAACACCGTATCGGGAAGGTCGAAGAGAAAAGGATTGAACTGGTCGATGAAGTCCAACTCCAGCGTCTTTCGGTCGGCGACAAAGGAGAGTTGATTCGAGAAATAGCTGATCGCCTTACGGATGCCCTCGCTTCCTCGCCAAATGCTGGCAGGTCGCAAATAGAGCGATTGGGAAAACTGATTGCGAAAGACCTTGATGTAGTCGCTGGTCGGAACAAACACCTTAATGAAATTGGCCGAGGCCACTTGGTCGGCTTGCACCGCCAATTCGAATTCGTCCAACTCCTTTTCACCGTTGCCGTTGTAGTCGATGTGGATGTGCGTTCCCTGTCCCACGGTAGTCTCGATGAACACAAACTCGCGACGGTTCTCCAATCCCGATCCGATCTCGTAAAAGGAGGAGCTCGTGATCGCGCCCTTAAAGAGCCTGAATTGGTATTCCGTGCGAGAAATGAGGGTGTTCTCCGGCTGGAGGTTCGTGGCATTTTCGTCTAAGATGTCCAAGGTCCGGTAGTTGACCCTAAAGCCCAAACGCGAATTCTTCATTTCATTCAACCCGAGCTCGAAACCATAGATCCGCGCAAAGGTCGCGCGACGCAATTCGGCTTGAGATTTCAGCCAATCGGTGCGTTCAGCATAGGACACCTTATAGAGGTTCTTGGCCGTGTCTAGGTTGGAGATCGAGGCTTCCCATTCCCACCACTGAAAAGCCAGGTTGCTCAAGGTGTCGGTCTGCGGATCAAAGCGACGGTTGCGTTCGAGGTCGTCTTTGTAGCCCAATTGCACCTTCCAGATCGGCACTTGGATCAAAGTGTTGTGTTGAAAGTATTCGGATTGGATCAAGTCTCCTTCTTGCTGAGTCAAGCTGGCAGAATAAAAGCCTTTGACTCGCTTCATGTCAGAGCGAATATCCGTGGCGTGTTGTAACCCCGTAAAGGCATCTCCCGCAAGGAAGTTCTTGATCCCATATAGGGCACGAAAGTCCTTTCCTTTCTTCACACCCACATCGGCGCCTAACACGTGCTGATCATCAGCGATATCCAGCCCTCTAATGTTCCAATCGCGGTCAAACTCTACCCCTCTGAACCGCTCTACTTGCTCGAAATTTCGGTGGAGGAATTCATAGTCCACCTTCGCTATCGCTGACAACTTCTTATTCAAGGGCTGTTCTCCATCGATAATGACCCGCCCCCCCATACCTAGGTTGTCGGTCTCATCTAAGTCGCTGAAGGTGTTTTGGTCGTTCTGACTACCGGCCCATTCGATCGACGCCGTGACTCGATCATTGATCTTGTAGGCAGCGCGCGCGCTTACCATACTCCGCTGCTTTGGGGTGACCAATCGAACTACCGGTGCGTGGGTTCCCTGCGACTGTCCGTTTACAGGGGCGACCCATTCATACACACGACCAAAGGCCAATTGTTCTTTGAAAACATAGTCTCCGTTTCCTTGGCCGACCTCGCTGAATGTGGCTTTCACCTTCGTCCCGGCTTCCGTGCTGGAATAGACAAGAATATTTTCAAACAATGTACTGTCCCCGTTGAGGGAGTCATATACCATGCTGTCTTTGCGGGCATAAAGGATCTGATTTTCGCTGAAGGTCGCCGTATCCACACTCGATGCCACCGCCTCGGTGAGGTCATCCCCTGAGTTTCGCAGCACAGTTTTTTGTTGGTCCGTCAAGGCCTGCTGTAGGGGTTGATTCTTGGCGTCTTGCTCAGAGTAAATGGCAAGGTCGAGCTCCCACTTCTCGTCACGATAATTGGCATTGCCGTACACCATGGATCTAGCGTAGTTGCGATCTGAATATTGGTATTCAGCTACGATCCGTCGGTCTTTCGTGATCGGCACCTTCGCCGTGAAGATCACTTCGGCGGTGTTGTAGTTGATCACGTAATCATTCTCTTGACCCCGGATCAAGAGTCGTCCATCCAAATAGATCCGCTCCGTTCCGGAGAGCACCACGATAAAGGGCTCGCCATCTTCCCCCACCAATCGATAAGGTCCTTGGTTTCCTTCCACACCTTGTATCGTTTGACGGGCAAATTTTCCACGAGAGATCGCTCCGCTAGCATCCAGTGCAAGCACCCGGTTGCTATCTCCTTTGAGGTTCACTACTTCAGATTCAATGCGCGCACCCTGTAGTCGTTTATTGAATTGCATGAAATAGCTCTGGTCGTTTCGAACGATCTGATAGTCCCCCGCAGTGAGGCGGTTGTGGTCATCGAAGATATGGATGTATATCTGGTCAAAATCTTGCAGCTGCTGGGTGTTGCCTTCGGGCTGGATCGGAATGTTTTGATCGGCGATGGCCGCAACGATAC
>Ga0181577_10002581_pt1 | contig 14167 bp, 20 predicted proteins | sample 101ome_21_FD_132468 | JGI IMG/M metagenome (GOLD analysis project Ga0181577, IMG submission 132468) | Coastal salt marsh microbial communities from the Groves Creek Marsh, Skidaway Island, Georgia - 101413BT metaG (megahit assembly) | ecosystem: Environmental > Aquatic > Marine > Intertidal...
ATCATGGGGGTTACTTTGCGTTTTGGGTCGGATTGTTTTGTTGTCGGGCGGGGGGTGCCCCCCAAATTATTTGGGGTGCGTGTTGTGTAGTCGCGCTGTCTGTGCAAGTTTTGTAAATTCATTTACATATATTTTTGTTTGGAGTATGCTTATCACCAACAACAACAGCAACTTATCACAATGGCAGAGTCAAAAAAGAAACCCGCAGCCAAGAAGAAACGGAAGGTCAACTACAAGACCGAGTACCGAAAGTATCACTCCAGTGATCGAATGAAAAAGGAGCGGGCACTTAGAAACAAGAACCGACGACGTTTGACTCGTGAAGGAAGGGTCAAGAAGGGTGACGGCAAGCACATCGACCATAAGGACGGAAATCCCCAGAACAACGGTAAAAGGAACCTTAGAGTTATCGACGCTAAGCGAAACCGAAAGAAGCAATAAACTTTTGTTAGATGCCCTTGGACTATGGACAAGGAACCCTGTTTATGGGGAGCTACCATCAAAAACGATTGCATGGCGATTACTGACGGCTGTTAAGAATAATAAAATTAAGGTGTTCTATGAGGGCAAGGAACCTTATGCGTTTGTCACTTGGGCGTTTTTCACGGAACAGGAACGGGTTACTGGAGAATATTGGGGCGAGGAAGTATTTGCAAGAAATGATGGAACTGTGTTAAAGGTAGTAGACATGGTGGCGTACCATAGTGTACTTTATATTGGTAGGCAGTTGTATAGGTTTTTTAAGGACGAGTATCCCCATGTCCGTCGCGTGTATGCGAGAAGGGGGAACCGAGAAGCGTGGTACGATATAAGGAGATAAAGTATGGGTGACGTAACAAGCGGTGGTGTACAAGACGATGCAGCAGCAAACGCGGATATAAGTGGTGGCGGTGGAGACACGTCCCCTTCAACTCCTGCATCCCTTGGTTTTGGAGGAGCAAGAGGGGACATAGTAGCAAGAGAAACGACTCCCGCTCCAGTGGTATCTGCACCGAGAATACCATTTAATGATCAGCCTATAAGTGGTGATTTTTTTGTGAACCGCTTGAGTAGGGGTCTTCAAGATATGGGACGAAACATATTTGGCGGTGGCACACAGACCGATGACCGAGGACCATCGGGTGCGGATGTAGGTGCGGTATCCGTGAATGACAATCAGTTTAACCAGGGACTAGCGTCATTAACGGGTACACGAGACGCTTCTCCTATGTCAGATTTTCCTAGTTACATGAGTTCTCCCAGAGCGGATACAGATACAGACACAACTATGGCAGCACTTCGACGTGGTGCTCCTGCATTGATAGCGTCAAATCAAAGGGACGTTGATCAAGGGATGATGATGGAGACACGTCCTAATTTATTTCCAGAGGAACTGGGTGGAGGAACCATAGCGAGTCCACCACGATCTGGTTTTCAAAACATTATTGATCCGATAAGAACAGTTTCCGCAGGGTCGCCTAATGACTTTCAAAACATTATCTATCCTACAGGGACAGATCCTTTTGCTCCTATGGGTCAAGGCATGGGCACATATTCACCTCTTGCTGATTATCCAGATTATATTCAGAATATTCCTAAAACTGTATCCGTGATGGATCCATCGGATGCCGCAAAACCCTCTGTTGTTGATACACTTGCACGACCCGACGCAAATGCAGAGGCAGCTAGGTTAGCATCCTTGGCTCGATCTGGTGGAGCAAAGACAAAAGAAGAGTTAAATTTAGTTCAAAGATTTGGAAGATTTTTACAAGGACTAGGAAAAGGTATATCTAATTTTCAGATGAGCGACATCTTTGAGTTTTTAAAAGGCGATCCAAACTATAAAGGTCCGTCCGCTGCTCAACAACAATTAATGGGGGTACCTGGACCTGGGCCCTTCGTTGGTGGTGGAGCACCCTCGCCAAGTGGTGGCGGTGGTATGGCTGCACCTGCAAAAGATCCGTGCCCACCTGGTTTTCGCTTTGATCCTACATTGCAACAGTGTGTACCGATTATTGCACCGAACACACCAACAGATACTACGACCACACCTACTACACCCACGACACCCGCACCAGGAACCTCACCGCCTGCTGCGGGTGGTATAGCGAATGCGTATCCGTTTGTGTTAACGCCACCGATAGGTGCTCCAGTAGGAAACTTACCGCCCGTAAGACTAACAACGTAGAATCATGAACTACAAAGCTGTTCCTGAAGAGGTATTGAAAGAGATACTTCTTTTGACGGAAGCAAAGAAGAAGATGGATCTCCGTGAGCAAGCTCAAGAGAGGTTTATGCCGTTTGCTCATCATGTGTACGAGGGGTTTATCGAGGGCAAGCATCATAGAATTATTGCGGAGAAACTGGAGAAAGTAGCAAGGGGCGAGATCAAGAGACTCATTGTGAACATGCCCCCGCGTCATTCTAAGTCGGAATTTGCGTCATTTATGATGCCTGCATGGTTTTTGGGAAGGAACCCTAAGTTAAAGATAATACAAGCAACGCATAATACAGAACTGGCGGTACGTTTTGGTCGTAAAGTACGAGACTTGATTGCTGATCCACAGTATCAGGAGGTTTTTCCCGATACGAATTTGAAAGAAGATAGTAAATCTGCGGGTAGATGGCAGACATCGGTGGGCGGTGAGTATTTTGCTGCGGGCGTAGGGGCAGCAGTCACGGGTCGTGGTGCGGATTTGTTTATTATTGACGACCCGCACTCGGAACAGGACGCTCTTTCGGAGTCTGCTTTTGACAATGCGTATGAATGGTACACGTCGGGGCCGCGACAACGTCTTCAACCTGGTGGTTCGATCATCTTGGTGATGACCAGATGGGGTAAAAAGGACTTGACGGGGCGATTATTGGCTGCTCAAGGGAGCGATACGATGTCAGATCAGTGGGAAGTAGTGGAATTTCCTGCAATTTTGCCCTCGGACAAGCCTTTATGGCCCGAATTTTGGGATAAAGACACACTTTTGGGCATAAAAGCGTCGTTGCCGGTCGCAAAATGGTCGGCACAATGGCAACAACAGCCAACTTCGGAAGAAGGAGCGATTGTAAAGAAGGATTGGTGGAATATGTGGGACAAAGAAGAGATCCCACCTGTGAAATACATCATTCAGAGCTACGATACAGCGTTTTCGAAGAAAGAAAGTGCGGATTATAGTGCTATTACGACGTGGGGCATCTTTACATCCGAGGAAGATGGAACAGATCACATCATTTTGATGGATGCAAAGCGTGGGCGGTGGAGTTTTCCCGATTTAAAGCGAGAAGCGTATGAAGAATACGAGTATTGGGAGCCAGATATGGTGATTGTCGAGGCAAAAGCCAGTGGTATGCCCCTTATTGACGAATTACGCCTGCATAACATCCCCGCATTGTCGTTTTCACCAGGAAAAGGCAAGGACAAAACAACTAGAATGCATATGGTGGCACCGTTGTTCGAGGCGGGTAAGGTATGGGCACCCGAAAACAAGGGGTTTGCCGAAGAAGTTATTGAAGAAATAGCCTCTTTCCCGTATGGTGATCATGATGACTTTTGTGATAGTATGACAATGGCATTGATGCGGTTTCGTCAAGGTGGGTTTATTTATCTTGACGGAGAGGACGAAGAAGAGGATTATGTACCTAGGATGAGGAACTATTATTGATTGACAATCGAAGATATGATCCTAAGAAACATGCAGAGACGATAGAGTATATACAACGAATATGGAGAGAGCGAAATGGTGAAACCAACAAGCGGCCCATCAAAAAAGAGCGGAGCACCAAAGGTAGTGAAGGTTCCCGTCAGAAATCCTTTAGATGAAAGAGGCTTTCCAAAAAGGTTCAGAGAAGATCCAAAGCAATATCTTTTTGAACAAAAGAACAAATCACCCGGTGCGATGGGCGGTGTAACGGGGATTGATATGACTCCAGAACAAAAGAAGAAGTTTAAAGAAAGTATCAACAAAAAAGACGGTGGCTTGATGGAAGCTATTAAGAAAGTTGATGCTGAAAAAGGTATGAAAGACGGTGGAATGGTGGGTAACACCACATCTAATTTCAAAGGAACGTATTAATGACTGAGATAAAGATAGACAAAGACGGAAAGCCTATCTTGAAAGGAGACAAGATAAAGGATCTTCCTCCACACTTACAAGCATTAATAAAACAGCAACAACAATTGTTAAAAAGAAAGAAAGACGGTGGTATTATTAAGTTCAAGAACGGCAATCTTATAGACGTGAGCCGTGGACAAGCAGGCTATGATTTTAAGGGGATCTTTTAGTGGCAGAAGAGCGAACACCTCTAGCAGCGTTAGTAGATTCTGGTATTAATCCAGAAGTAGACGCGGATGAAGCAACAGTAGAGATAGCTGTTGATACACCGCAGGAGTTTGAGGGTGGTGCCGAAGTTATAGACGACGGGCAGGGCGGTGCCATCGTTCAAGCTCTTATGGAACAGCAGACAGAAGTTATGGCTGAGCCGTATGATCACAACGCAAATATAGCGGAAGCTCTTGATGAAGGAACCCTTGGTGAGTTGTCCTCTGATTTACGGGCGTTGTTTGATGAAGACCAAGAGTCTCGATCTGAGTGGGAGAACACCTACACACAAGGGTTAGATCTGCTTGGTATGCAGTATGACGATAGAACGGAGCCTTTTGAGGGGGCAAGTGGGGTTACACATCCACTAATATCCGAGTCGGTCACTCAGTTTCAATCACAGTCGTATAAGGAACTTTTACCGTCTGGTGGGCCTGTTCGTACACAGATTATAGGTGCGGAGACACCAGAAAAAGAGGCACAAGCTGCTCGCATAAAAGAATTTATGAACTATCAGATTACGGAAGTTATGGAGGAGTTTGATCCCGACACGGATCAAATGCTATTCTATCTGCCTTTATCTGGTTCTACGTTTAAGAAGGTATATTACGATCCTACAAAACAACGAGCGGTATCAAAGTTTATACCCGCTCAAGATTTAGTAGTGCCTTATTCAGCGAGTGACGTACAAACAGCACCACGAGTAACCCATGTCTTACGCATGAATGAGAATGAACTGCGTAAAATGCAGGTAGGTGGAATATATATGGATATCGAGTTGAGTTCTGGAGAAGAGGAACCCGACACAGTCAAGGAAAAAGTAAACGAGATTGAGGGGTTGTCTAAAAATTATTCTGAGGACACACATACAATACTAGAATTTCATGCTGATCTTGATATTGAGGGTTTTGAGGACATGGGAGCCGATGGAGAGCCTACTGGAATCAAGTTACCCTACATCGTGACACTTCATAAAGAGAGTGGAGAGATACTGGCGATACGTCGTAACTATGCTGAGAACGACCCACTGAAGAGAAAGAAGCAGTTTTTCGTTCATTACAAGTTTTTACCTGGTCTAGGGTTCTATGGCTCTGGACTTATACATATGTTGGGTGGGTTAGGTCGAGCAGCCACAAGCATCCTTAGACAATTAATCGACGCAGGGACACTGGCTAATCTACCCGCAGGCTTCAAAGCACGAGGCGTAAGAGTGCGAAACGACGATGAACCACTACAGCCGGGCGAGTTTAGGGACATAGATGCCCCTGGTGGTAATATTCGTGATGCTATTATACCTCTTCCGTATAAGGAACCCTCTGGTACACTTGCAAGTCTTCTAGGCTCTCTTGTGGAGAGCGGTAGACGTTTTGTATCTATTGCTGATGCCAAGATAGGCGAGGGGGGATCAAAGAATGCTCCTGTGGGCACGACTGTAGCTCTGTTAGAACGTGGTATGAAGGTCATGTCAGCGATTCATAAAAGGCTTCATTATGCACAGAAAACGGAACTCAGACTGCTTTCTACCATATTTGCGGAAAATCTACCTCCCCTCTATCCGTATGAGGTCGCAGGGGCACAACAGCAAGTAAAGGCGACAGATTTCGACGCTAGGGTCGATATTCTGCCCGTCAGTGACCCAAACATCTTTTCTATGGCTCAGAGGGTCACATTAGCTCAGACACAGCTACAATTGGCTCAATCTAATCCTCAGATGCACGACCTAAACGCAGCGTATAAGAGGATGTATCAAGCACTGGAAATACAGAATATTGATGAGATACTGCCTCCACCTGCACAGCCACAACCAACAGATCCCGCTATAGAGAACGCTAGAGCACTTAGTGGTCAGTTATTACAAGTATTTCCAGAGCAAAGTCACGACGCACATATTCTTGTGCATACGACATTCATGCAGACACCTCTTGTTGCCACGTCACCTACCGTGATGGGCACGTTTTACGCTCACCTACAGGAACACATAGCGTACAAAGCAAGAGCACAAGTAGAACGAGAGGTCAATGAGGCTGCACAAGGACTACAGCAAGGAGTGCAAGAGGGTCAAGTTGATCCTATTACTGGACAAGTATTCATGAACGAATTAGAATCTCAGAGTAACGATCCCGCTTCCATTGAGGAAAGGGTTGCTCAGATAGAAGTACAGCTAATGAAAGAAGTCATGGCTGCCGTCGCTCCACCACAGCAGGTGCAAGAAGATCCACTCGTAAAGATACGAATGCAAGAACTGGCTATCCGCGAACAGCAGGCGAAGAGTGATGCTGCATTAGACCAGGCAAAACTACAGCTTGAGCAGATGAAACTGCAACAGAAAGCTGCCACCGACGCTGCAAGAATGGAATTGCAGGAAGAAGTCGCTGAAAACCGAAATGAAGTAAACAGAGAACGTATAGACGTACAGAGACAGTCGGCACAACGTAGAGGCTAAAATGTTCGATCCCGTTACGATCTCGGCAGCCGTCAGCACGGCTTCCGCGGCTTTCGCGGGAATAAAGCGTGCCTTTCAGGCGGGTCGTGATCTTGAAAGTATGACTCAGGACCTCTCCAGATGGATGGGGGCGGTTAGTGATGTTGATGCAGCACACAAGTCTGCAAAAAATCCGACTATGTTTCGTAAGGTATTTAGTGGTGGGTCAATAGAGCAGGAGGCAATAGAAGCCTTTACTGCTAAAAAGCGTTTGGAAGAACAACGCTACGAGCTACAGCAGTTTATAAAGTTTACACACGGAACAGCAGCTTGGGACGAACTATTGCGGATGGAGGGTCAGATACGGAAGCGTAGACAGCAGGAGATATATGATAAAAAGATATTTAGAGAAAAGGTTATTGGGATTGTTGCGGTGGTCGTTGTGTCTATTGTTGGCTTGGCTATTCTTGGTCTTTTTACTTACTCCCTTATGGGCGTGGACAGAGGATGGTGGGTATCGAACTAGAGACAAATGTGTTCGTAAACAAGGTGGTCAGGACACCTTTGAGTGGCTTTGCACTAATGGATATGTGATATATCTAGCACAATCAGACAATATTAAGAACTGTTACACATGCTTTTTGAAGAGGTTTAGCGACTGGACGTGGGAGCAAGAGAAGCGTTTGGGTATGCGAGAAGACCCAAAATACATTACTTGTAGACGCTATAAAAGAAGGAGAGCTAAGAACGGACAACATGTTTGTCTATACAAAGGAGCAAATGACACTTATACTCTGGTTGTAGAGGGACAATGCCCCGTGGAATATCAGTGTAAATACGAACCTGGTGGGACAGAACCAAACATTGACAGCGTGGTAGATTCTCTCAACGAAAGTTTTAAGAGGTGAAGATGGCACAAAAAAAACTAGAAAAAGGCTCTGTGTGGGAGAAAGCTGACGCTAACGGTGATGGTATAGTATCCGATCAAGAGATGGCTATGCGAGAGCGTATGGTTCTTTTGGAGAACAGAGACAAGAAAGAAGATCAACAACGCTACATCGTTTGGTTTTCGGCATTGACGGTAACGGCTTTTATAGGTGTATTAATGACACCACTTGTTCCTATAGATAGAATTGATCATCTTTCAGGGATAGCTGAAATATGGGTATTGTCTAATATGGGCGTGATTGGCAGTTTTATTGGTTTCAATCAACTAGCAAAAAGAAATGGCGAAGAAAAAAGACCCCATTAAAGGCACTGGAAAGAAGCCAAAAGGCTCTGGAAGGAGGTTATATACAGATGAAAATCCCAAGGATACAGTCCCTATTCGATTTGCCACTGTGGCAGATGCCAAGAGAACTGCTGCGAAGGTTAAGAAGATTAATAAGCCGTATGCTCGAAAAATTCAAATCTTGACAGTTATGGAACAAAGAGCGAAAGTAATGGGTAAAACACAAGTTGTTAATGTAGCAAAGCAAGCGAAACAAAGTTTAAGGAAAAAACATGGCAAAGAAAAAGCTAACACCTAAACAAATGCAGATTGCAAGAGTGGCTCCCCCACGAAATAAGATAACGGGAGCCGATTTTAAAGGACTTAGAAAAGGCAAGAAAGGTAAAAAGCGATGATGAAATACCTACAAAGGCTTTGGTGTGCTATTCTAAACAAGCGGTGTGAGGTTTGTTTATGTGGTGAGAAAAAGCCTGCTAAACGGGGAAGACCCAGAAAAAAATGATACAAGCATTAATAGGTTCTATTGGTAGTCTCGCGTCTTCTTATCTAGAGGGCAAAACCGCTATACAAAAAGCAGAAGCCACTATTCGCATGAAAGAGGCTACTGGAGAGATTGATTGGGATCTTGCAGCAATGCGAGCATCACAGTCTTCATGGAAGGACGAATGGTTGACCCTGCTTTTTAGTATTCCTCTTGTGCTTAGTTTTTGTGGGGAGTGGGGCAGAGGCATAGTATCCGATGGGTTTGAGGCTCTTGCGGGTATGCCTCAGTGGTACCAGATCGCGTTAGGAGCTATCGTAAGTGCGAGCTTTGCCACAAGGTCGGCTTCGAAGCTGTTTAACATGAGGAAAAAGAAATAGATTCCATCAAGTGCGATGTATGCGGGCACGACATGGAGAACGTCGAAGGAAGTATGCGGTGTAAATATTGTCAATACTTCTATGACATGAACAAAGAGTGGATTGATTTTGTCCACAAAGGAAAGGAGAAAGAAGATGTTCAAATTATCTCAGAGAAGTTTCCAGAAACTGGTGGGCGTAGACGAACAACTGGTGGAAACAGTAAAAAAGGCTATTGAACTGACGAAAATCGACTTCGGAGTGATCTATGGGGTTCGTTCTTTGGCAGAACAGGAGAAGCTTTTTAATTCCGGCCGCTCCCAGACTATGAAGTCAAAACACCTTATTCAAGAAGATGGTAAAGCTCATGCTGTCGATTTAATGGCTTACCAAGACGGAGAGCCATGTTGGGAAATCCAGGTCTATGATGAAATAGCCGATTCTATGAAAGAAGCAGCAGTTAGGACAGGTTTGAAACTTCGTTGGGGCGCGGCATGGCATATAGATGACCTTCGTGATTTTGAGGGTACAGCCGAAGAAGCCATGAACGAATATATAGATTTACGTCGCTCTCAGGGTCGTCGCCCATTTATTGACGGACCTCACTTCGAAAAGAATTAAGGGGTAGATGTATGGATGTTGTTGACTTCGCGAGATATTTATATAATAAATTTGAGGAGAGAGAAAAAGATATTGCACAAGATCTAGTATTAGGAAACATAAAAGATTGGAATCAATATCAACATTTAGTGGGAGAGGCACGGGGACTCTCACTTGCTAAAGAAGAAATTAAGTCCCTGCTGGAGAATAACGTAGAAGATGCCGAGCAAATTATTACTTCCTGACTTTTATAAAGTCCCAGAAAAAGAACCCGACATCCCCTTAAAAGATAGATTACCACAGCCTACGGGTTGGAGACTTCTTGTTATGCCGTACAAAGGTAGGGCAAAAACAGAAGGTGGGGTGTATATGCCAGATGACGTTGTCGAGAGAGAGGCTCTTGCCACTGTTGTGTCATATGTAATACGGGTTGGACCTTTAGCATATAAAGACAAAGACAAGTTTGGAGACGGTGACCCTTGGTGTAAAGAGGGTGATTGGGTCTGTATAGGTCGATATGCGGGGGCACGATTTAAAATAGATGGTGGAGAGATACGCATTATTAACGATGATGAAGTCATAGCCACTATAGAACATCCAGATGATGTTTATAGCGTTTAGGAGATAGTATGGAACAAGAACAAGTAGCAGAAAAAGCGGAAGAAGCCGTAGAAGTAGAGGTTGCTGACCCTTCTATAAAAGAACAGAAGGAACAAGAAGTAGAGGTAGAGGTTCCGACGGGAGAAAAAGCGGAAACTGAGCCAGAGAAAAAAGAAGATGAGTTAGAGAACTATAGTAAAAATGTTCAAGCAAGAATTAAAAAACTCACAGAAAAGTACCGCAAAGAGGAGCGAGACAGAGAAGAAGCTGTTCGTATGTCCCAAAGACTTCTTGAAGAAAACAAGCAACTCAAGCAAAGAATGGATAGTCTTGATCAAGGCTATCTATCAGAGTATGGCACGAGACTAGAATCTCAAGAAGAACAAGCAAAAAGAGCGTATGCTGAAGCACATCAAGCAGGTGACAGCGAAAAAATGTTTGAAGCTCAGAAGGCTTTGTCAAAGATATCTATTGAGCAAGAGCGATACAGACTTGCTAAGAACCAATCTGAGGCAGCTAAAAATCAACCAGAAGTGGAACAACCTGTTGCACAACCGCAACAGCCTCAACAAAAAGTGTCGCCAAAGGCAAAAGATTGGGCAGAAAAGAACGAATGGTTTGGTGAAGATGAGGTTATGACACAAGCTGCTTTTGTTGTACATAATAAATTAATACAAGAAGAAGGGTTTGACCCGGAGAGCGATGAGTATTATAGTGAGATTGACAGACGCATGAGAACAGAGTTTCCTCATAAGTTTGACAAGCAGAAAACGAGCAGTGGAGTTCAAGTTGCTTCTGCTAACTCTACAGCATCTCGTAACACTCAGCAGAAGCGAAGATCGGTAAAACTATCGCCTTCTCAGATAGCGATAGCTAAAAAATTAGGAGTACCTCTTGAAGAGTACGCGAAATATGTGAAGGACTAAATGATGACAGATAGAACACCGAGAAATGAGACGACCCGTGAAAAATCTTCACGCAGAAAGCCGTGGGCACCACCAAGCAGGTTGCATGCACCTGAACCTCCAGAGGGGTATAAGCACAGATGGATCCGTATGGCAACTCGTGGCGAAGACGATAAAGTCAACGTCCATGCCAAGATCCATGAAGGGTGGGAGCTTGTTCGAGCAGATGAATATCCCGAAAGGGACTTACCGACCATCGACGATGGAAAGTATGCAGGAATAATAGGAACAGGTGGATTAGTACTTGCCAGAATGCCTCTTGAAACAGTCAAGGAGAGGAATGATTATTATCGAGGACGAACTCGTGAACAAATGACTGCCGTTGATAGCGATCTAATGAAAGAGCAGCATCCTTCGATGCCAATCACAAATGATCGCCAAACTAGAGTTTCATTCGGGGGTCGTAACGACTCCTCTAATAATTAATTCTTAATAGGAGCTATAAATGGCGAACTCAAACGTAAAATTTGGCTTGAAGCCTATTAATGCTATGGGGGGAACTAACCCTGGTAGTACTAATATGTACTTCATTGCCAGTGATGCGTCAGCTATTTTTCAAGGCTCACCCGTTCAAGCTGAACTTTCTGGTGGCACAATCCAAGTTTTGGGTAACGCTACTGGTGACACAAAGCAGATCTTGGGCGTGTTTGCCGGTTGTGAATATGTTGACAACACCACAAAAAAATTAAAATTTTCCAATACATGGCCCGGCTCTGGGTCAGCAGACACTAACCATGACATCAAGGGTTTCGTATACGACAACCCAATGCAGCGATACATTATTTGTTCCGATGGTACAAATACTGATAGAGCTACCGCAAAGGCTGATGTCTTTAAGACTGCTGAAATAGAGAACGCCACGAGCGGAAACACAACCACTGGTATATCGACTGCACAGATTGATATCTCAACAGCAGAGGATTCTGATCCGTCAAATCCTTTACTGATTTTAGGCATCCAAGAGGATGTTGAGAATGAGGATCACAGTGCTGCAGGTATCCAGTACATTGTTAAAATCAATAATCATGTCTTCTTCAGTTCTGTTGGAGATCCTGATGCAGCAATCTCATAAGGGGGTATAACTATGGCGATATCTAGAGCACAGTTAGCCAAAGAGTTAGAACCAGGTTTAAACGCCCTCTTTGGTATGGAGTATGGTCGATACGAGAACCAACACTCTGAAATTTACACAACCGAGTCTTCAGATCGAGCATTTGAAGAAGAGGTAATGCTTTCTGGTTTTGGGGCTGCCCCAGTCAAGCAAGAAGGTTCAGGAGTATCATTTGATGATGCAAACGAGTCTTTCACTGCTCGATACAACCATGAAACCATTGCTTTGGCTTTTGCAATCACAGAGGAAGCCGTAGAGGATAATCTCTATGACCGAATCTCTGCGAGATACACAAGAGCACTTGCACGATCAATGGCTCACACAAAGCAGGTTAAAGCTGCAGCTGTACTAAACAATGCTTTTGACTCAACCGTAACTGGTGGAGATGGTAAAGAGTTGTGTGCAACTGATCATCCTTTAATCAACGGTGGTACTTTTTCAAACGAACCATCAACTGCCGCAGACTTAAACGAGACATCTCTTGAAGATGCCCTAATTAGTATTGCAGGTTTCGTTGATGAGCGTGGGTTGAAAATAGCACTGCGTGGTACAAAGTTGATCATTCCACGACAGCTACAGTTCACAGCAGAAAGACTAATGTCTTCTGTTCTACGATCTGGAACATCAGACAACGATGTGAATGCTATCAGATCAATGGGAATGCTTCCACAGGGTTACACTGTGAATGACTTCCTAACAGATACTGATGCTTTCTTCATCATGACTGACACACCGAGAGGTTTCCTACATTTCGAGAGAACACCTCTTTCAACTAACATGGAGGCTGACTTCGATACAGGCAACATGCGTTATAAGGCTCGTGAGAGATATTCCTTCGGTTTCTCAGATCCTAGATGTGTGTTCGGGTCACCTGGAGCCTAGGCTTCATGTTCTTCCTCCCAACTTTAAAGGGCGAGTAAAATCGCCCTTTATTTTTGTGTAAAAGTAATTTAGTATTATTGTAATAACCTTGACAGTCACATGATGTGGCTGACATTTGCCAAGACAAGGAGATTGACATGGGCAATACAACTTTTAGCGGACCGGTTAGGTCTGAAGGTGGGTTTAAAACCATCAACAAAAGCACCACCACTGGTGCTATAACTGAAACTGGTTTTTCAGTAAACTCAACAGGACAGCTTATTTCTCTAGGTTCACGAAAGATCCAAACATTTGTTGGAACATTAGCGTCAACTGACACAAGCTCAGCATACGCTGACAATGACTGTTTAGTAGAATTAGGAACTTTAAATACAGATCATCCTGATGATTTAGTAACAGCGTCTAAATTCTTTATTCATAAGGCAGTGATTGGAATCACGACAGCAGCGGGTCAGACACTAGTAGGAAACCTAGCATTAAGTGCTACCTCTGGTACTGCAACAAATGCAGCCGTATCGGGCACTGAAATTGTAGGAGCGGGTGTTACCGTGTTTTCACCAACTGTTTCAGCAGCAGCGTCAGTTACTGAGATTGATATCAACTTTAATAACACAGCAGGCAACTTTCATGTGTTTGAACCAAATGTGAGTGCACCTATTGCAAATACGTTCTTATATGCAAGAACGACTACTACTTTAAACGCAGATGCAACGGCAGGTAGATTTACAGTTGAGCTAGAATACTCAGTATATTAAGGGAGGTCTAAATGGCTGATGCAGTAACCTCACAAACTATACTTGATGGTCCTAATAAGGTCGTAATGAAGTTCACTAATGTAAGTGATGGCACGGGCGAAAGTGCCGTCACTAAAGTAGACGTTAGTGGGTTAGCTACTGGCACAGATGGAGCTACTTGCACAGGTGTAACAATAGAACAAATTTGGTGGCAGTGTGTTGGAATGAAAGTAAACATACTATTTGATGCTACGTCTGATGTTCTAGCGATACAACTTGGTGAGAACCAAAGCGGTCATCATGATTATAGAGATTTTGGTGGGATACCAAATAATGCGGGTAGCGGTAAAACTGGAGACATTCAGTTTACGACTGTGGGTCACACAAGTGCTGACACATACACAATCATACTAGCTATGCGTAAGAACTATGGCTGAGCGTAAGCGAGATAAACAGCCACCAAAAACTAAAAAGTATTTCCGCTCCACTA
>Ga0181577_10002583_pt1 | contig 14164 bp, 25 predicted proteins | sample 101ome_21_FD_132468 | JGI IMG/M metagenome (GOLD analysis project Ga0181577, IMG submission 132468) | Coastal salt marsh microbial communities from the Groves Creek Marsh, Skidaway Island, Georgia - 101413BT metaG (megahit assembly) | ecosystem: Environmental > Aquatic > Marine > Intertidal...
CAAGGCGGGCCAATCATCAATTAGGATCAATTCGCGGTTAAATTAAAACGCCTCATTTCTAATTGCGCGGCGTTGTTCATCGTAAAGTTCAACCCAGCGCTGGCAAGCTTTGATGGCGGCGTCCGGCGTTTGAGCGTTTGCTTCGCTTATGCGTTCCAAAATTTCCCCATCGTCCCAACACTCGACTAAAACGTCCCAGCCGTGGCTGTTATAGTTTTCCACCGCGTGGCGTTTCACTTCTTCGATTAAATTTTTCATTTCGTTCACCTCATAAAGAAAAGGGGCGGGATTGCCCCGCCCCCTTCGTCGCATATTATCCCACACGGGTCAAGAATGTGTATATCCGTCGCGCTCTATGCAAAGCCACATGCCCCGCCACTGCAGGACAATAGCGCCGTCCATGCCTATTGTTGGCTGAACGCGGGCCAGCATTTCCGCCAGATCGGATGCCCCGTCGCTGTTCTGGCAGTACTTTTGCAAAACCGCTCCGAACTGTTCACGGTTTACAGTATCGGCAAACGTGCCATATTCGCGGTCCATGTTCATCAATACAGCTCCAATTTGATTGAACTGTTTTTCAAAATAGAATTAAGGATTTCTCGGATTTCATCCTCATGGTCCCACAAGTCAATGTCCAACCCGCTGGTATCCAAGTCGGCAATATTGTTATTCACTTCCTGCATTACGTCGAAGTCAAAAAGCGCATTGTCAACATGCGTAGCAACGTGCGTTTCCATTAATTCAAAAAGCACGTTGCCCGCCTGCCGCGCACGTTCCTCATATACTTCTAAGCTTTTGCGCAAGCTTTCGTTCTCGCGCTCTAGTTCATCATTTGAGCGGAGCGGTTGCAGGTTTAAAGTTTGAGCGTTTTCCATTGTATACCTCATAAATAGAAAAAGGGGCGGGATTGCCCCGCCCCCATATAAACGCATAGATGCGCTTATGTAAAATGAAAAGTTTTATGCGGCAATGCGCTGCCAATCACGGTCCGATAAATTCAAAAGCTTTCCGCCGCGTTGTTGCCACATGTCCGCTTCGTCGGCGTCGCAAGTATTGCCAACCGCCGTTAACGCATTGACCAGCGTTGCACGGGTGACCGGTTGCGCCGCGTTGTTATATCCATCTTGACGCAGGGTTTGCATTAAACCGTTTAGAACGTCGGAATTTTCTTTTTTCGTCAATTTCAAGATTGATCCGACGCGCTCCGGAATTTCTGAAAGTTCCCCTTCCACAACGTCGCTATGCGCGGCCCGCATCTTGTCCAAAATTTGGTCAAAGCTTTCACGGCTGGCATATGCCCCCGCCAAGTCGCGCAATTTAAGCGCAAGCGCCTTGTTATCCGCGTCTTTTGCCTCATTGCTCAAAAGTCCATAGTCGGCGCTATCCCGTGCGCTGGTTATATGACTTGAACGCGTTCTGTTTTCGGTTTGCATACCGTTCTTACAAGCCAGCGTCCAATATATTTGATAAACGTTTACGGAACCGGCTCCAACTTCTGAATTAGAAAAGCCAATCCCATTTGCCATCAAATCGCCAACTGCCGCCTCTCCGGTTTGGACTTCGCTTTTTAACCGCATATACAAGCGCTTTTCTGTCACGGTAGAATTGACAATTTTCCATTGCGCATCGCTTTCAATCAATTGCGGCAACGCCGCCTCCAAAAGGTCCACATTGTCAAAAGTTTTGAATTTGTCAGAAACAAACGCCCGCGCCGTTCCGGACGTTTCGTCGCCGTCTAAAAAGGTCCGGACCATACGGTTGACCGGCTCGCGCTGCCAGCGGGCATTTATAAGGGCGTCATATTCGACCGGATAATTTTCCTGCAACCGGCGGGCCGTTCTTGTATCAATTTCGGCGGCGGCGGCAATCTGCCCTTGCGCGTGGGAATTGATGTTCAAAATGCGGGTTGGCTCCCCGCCTTGCGCTTCGATAACGATTTTCGCGTTTCCGTCCGCGTCCGTTGTTTTTTGCAAGTCCATTGTTGACGATAAAAAGTCCGCGTTTCTATTGTTCTGCTCAGTCACGGTTTGCAAAAGCTTTTGAAGGGTTCCGGTTTGGTTTTCCAAGTTGATCATTTTAACCTCATAAAAAAGGGCGGAATTGCCCGCCCCTATTGTCTGATATTATCGCATATTATGCAAGCTTTAATTTTTAAGGGATTTTTTTTAAACTTCCGCCAATCCTTGCATATCTTTGCGGCAAACCGTTTTCATCCGGTTCAATAATTCTCGAATAGTAAATTTCATTACTACGCCAATCAAAACAAGTAACCGGAACGCCGTGCTTCACTTTGCCGTGAAAAACAGAAAGCGAAAAACAATCTGGCGAAACGTTTTTTAAATCGTCCGCGGTAATCAAACGCAACCAAGGTCCAAACGCGGTTTGGATGACTTCCACATAGTCCAATCTTTCCGACCAATCTTTTCCGGCTTGGTTTATCATTGCCCTATATCCCCCGCCACATGATGACGAATAATTGAACGCGGCGGCAAACCAGAAACAAAGCGCTTTAGTTTTTCCGCGTCCGTTTCATCTTGTACCGTTTCGCTTGTTTCGTTCCACCAAATGCGGCAGTTTCCTTGTGCACCATAGCATCCGCCTTGTGTGTTTTCATCCGCGGCCTTGCGCTTATTCGGACCATGCGCGGTAAATCCTACAATAAAATCGCGTTTCAGCCTTGCACAAAATGGTTCACCGTTTCCACATTGGGCGCAGGATATATTGCGATATTCCGCAGGACATCTCACAACGGTATGTTTTTCGTTCGGTACATCGTCCCGCGCATATTCAATTTCAAGTTCAACAGAAAAGGATTTTTTTCCTTGCCATTGCGCCTCATTGACAACGGTTACCGTTGGAACCGCGCCCGCGGCAATTGCCGCGTCATGTAAATTGTCCGCGGAATAATTGATAACGGTTTTATCGCGTTTTAATTTACGCGCCCAATCAATCCAATGAAAATGCGTATACGTGAACGCAACCCCTTTACGCGGCACGGCATCAAGTAACGCGTCCAGATATTCTTGATCAATTTCGCTTGCACCTTTGCCGCTATCGTTCAGCTTGCAAGTGCTGGGGCATGTTCCAAACATATCATTTTTGCCCGCCCGATATGTCACGGCAAGTCCTTTGGTTTTCTTTGCCCGTGATATTTCAACAGTTTTTAGCATTGTTTAACCCTCATATAAGATATGTCGCATATCCTACCAAATAAAAAACCCCGCGTCAATGCGGGGCCTTTTCTATCGTTTACGTCGCCTTTTTGGCTTGCTGGCGCGTCGGGACAATTCGTCATAATCCGCGCCATAAATTAAACGTCCAATCCAATTAAGTAGAAACATGCTCAACCTCGCGCTTTCTTTTTCTGGCACTTAGCCAAGCTAAATGCACACGGTTCAAACAAACGCCCGCTTGATCTAAATCAAAAAGAATATCGTTTCTGGTTTTTACACCGGACGGCACGCAATCAAAAAATTCGTCCAAATCTGGATTGGAAACGATACGCCGCATATCGTGTATTTTTTCTTGCATGTGGTACAGGTCAGTTATCACAAACCGGCTAAAGTCATCCTGTTTCATTTTTACCTCACTTTCTATAAATAAGATAATATGCGATCATGTGGGACATATCAAGTTGAAAACGTCATCCCACAAAAATTTCTTTTCGTGCATCAATCGCGGTTCCGTTTTTAAACCGTCTGCTTTTAAATCCAAAGCTTGGCTTGCATGGTACAAAAACAAGTATGGCGACGCGTCCGGTTTGCTTTGCTTTTTTACCAGCGTCCAAGTGCTACTGTGCTTATGCCGGATATGCCAAGCGACTTGATGCGGGCTAAGATTTACTGCGTTTGCCCTACAAAACTTTAATTCGACGAAATGAAACTGTCCGCTTTCATCGCAAATCATAAGGTCCGGAATACCTTGGCTCGCCCAGTTCTCAATTCTAGTTAGAATTAAGTTCCTCTTCGACCTCTTCGAAGCTGCCTTCAATTGCTGGTACAAGCCCGCTTCCATCTTGGTCTGGGGTAATATCAATTGCGCCATAGGTACGCTTCAATTCTTCCAAAGCTTTTTGGACTTCTTCTTTGCTCATACTGTCTATGCTGCCGTGTCGAATTTCCGACTTGCTTACATAAATGTCGCCCTGTGCCTGACCGCGTCGATATTCTGCTTGGACCGCGGCGCTAAATGCTCCGTTCTCCAAAGCGAGGTCACGGATACGCTGCAAGTCTCGTATGTGCCTTTGGTATGTGATACCAAACTTTGCGTCCAATTCATCCCGATATCGTTTAATAGCGGCACAAACGTGCGGACTAATATGAGGATTTGTCATTTGAGAAGCGCGAACAGGCGCTGATTTTTTTGTATACCCTGCGCGTTCCGCTGCTTCAGACATTGTAATGGTCCCGTCATTTGAAACCAATTCTTTAACAAACTTTTCTTGCATACGTGTCAGGGGGGAGTTTTCGTGGAGCCGCTTGCGGCCTCTTAATTCGTCAGGGTTTTGCTTTGTCCAACGTTTTCCGGTGGGTTTTTTCTTTGCGCGTAACACCAAACCCTTCGGAATTAGCGGCGTTTTCGACATTTGTAACACCTTTTATTTTGCTATAATTGTGTCTTAACAAACAAAAACCACTAAATCTAGTGTGGGTGTTTATGTGAGTGTATGGGAAGGTATAAAATGTAACATTTTTGAATTGAAGGTGTTACACAAAAAAGTTACAAGAAAACCTTTTTATTATATACACTTAAATATGTTTGTAACGCCGTAACACCTGTAACACCCTTAAACGCAAAAATTATTTTTTTTATTTTTCTGGCTATATATATAAAAGGCGTAACAAATGTTACGCCCCTTGTTCACAGTATTCCGACGCTGACCCCGAATATCCATCCCAAAACTATGATCAGGATTGCAGCGCAGATGATTTTGTCTTCATTCTTTTTGATCACGGTCTAACCACCTCATTATTTTATGCGACAGGTCAAGAGCCTTTATGAAAGTCTCGCAATGAAAACGGATGTCGTCGTCCACATAACAATCGGACAGTTGACCGTGTGCCGTGGACATTTGTGCTTGGACTGCGAGTAACAGTGTTTGCGCTTCGTCTCGTGAGATATGGATCATCATGTTGTTTGCTCCTCTTCTTCGTGGAATGAAACCAACGTAATTTCGTTGTCGTAGAGGTAGAAGCGTATGCCTAGATCGGCTACGAGGTACTCTGTGCATGGGCCGTGATCGCAATCCTCGGTACGGCTTATCTCATAGTTGTAATATCCTTCGTCGATTTTCATACTGTCCACCCATCTCTGTCTACTTCATCGACGATGATGTCTACGCCGTAATGGTTTGGTGGACGTTGATTTTCGTCCCAGATGAAATCTTCGGTAGCGATTTGCCGTGCTTTGTCTTCGTTTTTTGCTTTGATGTAGAAGACGTTGGTTTGGCGGACTTCGACGCGGTATCGTTTTTTCATTAGTCTGTCTCCGCTATATCGTAGATGCCGAATGTTTTTTCTTCATCCAATTTGAGATCGTGCGCTTTATCTTCAAGTAGGTAAGCTATTTCGTCTGCGAACTCATCGGACAGGGTTCCGTTGCGGAATTGTTTGGCCCAGTGTTCGAGGGCTATTCTATATTCGCTAGTCATGTTGTTCTCCTCATAACGATGGCCTAGTATGGGACAATATGGGATAATAGTCAAGACAATAAAAAAGCCCGCGATTTGCGGGCTTTGGTGTCAGGCGTTTTTCTGTTCTTCCTCGCGCCATTTTTTCCATCGGGCGAGGTTGTCCAGTTGGTCTTGCATCCATTCCTGACAATCGGAGTGATTTTTGTTAAAATCTCCTTTTGCAACAGGTTTGATGGATCGGTCTGTGACGGTAAAAATCCCAAGCGGTGTTGGGGGATTTTTGTTGTCCCATTGATAACCGCCCAATTCGGTGCATTGTATTTCGTCGCTTACGCCATGAATGACGTAGATTGCATTTTTTTTGCCACCGGCATTGCGGTGGGCATTTTTGATTGCGGTGATTGGGTCGGTTGCTTTGGCCCAAGAGCCGTACATTCCGGCGGTTATTGCGAGAAATGTTGTTCCGTTTGATAGAACATGGTCTGTCATTTTACTTTACCTCAGTAAAAGATTTGATCTGACATGATCAGGGCGTTGCCCCTAGTCGGGTTGAGATATTCGAATGTCAAACAGCGCGGGGTGCATTTTACCCCATCACATATAATAACATAAAATCGCATATAGCTCAATGAGACAAATTGTCGCATACTAAAGTAAAGGTTAGAAATCAGGTTCGTAAAGTTCGCCAGCGGCGCTGAGTTTTTTATAATGAATGAGTTGTCGTCCGAGGTCCGCGAGCCGTGGGTCATCGACGCCGAAGTCCCAGATGATATCATCGTATTCTTTTTCGAGTGTTTTGATGATGGTTTCGATGAGTGTCATATATTTTTTCCATGCTCTCTCAATTGGTTGACGTAGTTGTCGAGTTCTTCGCGGGCGGCGAAGAGTTGTCGATCTAGGTCATTAGGTGCTTTGCTTGTGTATCGCAAGTCTTGTAGGTTATTTACTTGTTGTTTCAGCCAGCGCAGATGCGCTGACTGGAATGTTGAGAGTTGTTCGTCACCCATTTTTCTTTGGCCTACCTCTCCGTTTATTTACTTTTTTTGCAATCTCAATAAATTTTTCCGGATTGTTGCGTTTTATCCGCGCATTTACGCCGATATTATGGTTCATTTCTTGCAAAAAGTCTTCTGCCTTTTTGGTTGGGTTGGCGGCTTTTGCGATATCTTCGACGCGGTCTGCGACATAAAACATGCATACTCTATCATCTATCATTTATCTATCCTTATCGTTGATTTCATGGAGTTGCGATTGAATGGCGTAGAAGGCGGTTTCACGGATCGTGAGCCGTAATCTATCGTCATTGGTGAGTTGTTCTCGTTTTTCGACGGTATGTGCGCGGAGTTGCCCATTGTTAGCGGTACGTCTGATGCGTCTTGTGAATGTTTTGAGGCTATCCACTTTTTCGCTATCGTCGAGGCGTTTGTATCCTTGGCCTCTGATGCATTCGAAGACGGTGCTTTCGTCTCTTTCGAGGTATCGCCTTGCGGCGATTATTGTGGGACGCAGTTCATTAATTGTTTTTCCGAAGTGCGTCTCTATGGTTGCGTAACTCAGGTGTCCGTTTGCATTACGGAACAGGTCACACATTTCCAAAGTTTGTTTCGAACGTTTGAACATTGGTTTTCCTTGTTAGAGTTTCAGTTCGTTGAGTTGAGTTGAGGCGCGGAGCGGTGCGGAGCCACGCGGGGCGATACGTCGAGCCGCAGTTCGTTGAGTCGTCGCTGTAACAAACAAATCGTTGAGTTGAGGAGAAATGCAATGAGCCGCGGCGCGTCGAGGCCAGACGAGTTGCATTGGGCTGCGTTGAGTTGCCTTGTAACAAACAAATCGTTGAGTTGAATTGCGGTGAGGTGTATTGCGACGCAGAGCGGAGCAAAGCGCCGAGGAGCGCCGAGGCGAGAAGTAACAAACAAATCGTTGAGTTGAACTGAGCCGAGCGGCATTGAGTTGAGCATAGTCGAGCGGCGGAGCGTTGTAACAAACAAATCGTTGAGTTGAATTGCGAGGCGCGGCGTTGAGTTGCGACGCGTTACACTGCGAAGAGCCAAGGCGCGACGAGGCGCGGAGCGGTGCGGCATAACAAACAAATCGTTGAGTTGAATTGCGGTGCGAGGCGGCTCGTTGAAATACGTCGTACCGAGATGCGCAGAAACGCGTGGCGTGGCGAATAGCTGCGTTGTAACAAACAAATCGTTGCGGCGCGATGAGGAGCGCAGCGAAGCGCCGAAGTACGGCGCGACGCGATGATGTGTAAATTATGACCATTCGAATTTAACTGGGCGGAAACGTCCGTTAGTGCCACCTTTTTCTGGGCGGAAGCGTCCAATGCCGATACCGGAACCCGCGGCGGTGAAGACATCAACAAAAACGTCTTTTGTAATTGTGTCGTCCATAATCATAAAGTCGATGTAGGATTTATATCCTGTGTCAACGACGGGGAAGGTTCGCCATACGCGCTTACCTGATCCGCGTACACCGTCAGCATTGACGTTGAGCCGTTCGCCGCGGACGTCGGCTTGTTTGACATCCAGCTTTGGATCGTTCAGTGGGACGACGTCGGCTTCAAAATATTTGGTGTAGGTAGATTTGCCGCGGCCCGGAATTTGTGTGCCGAGTTTTTTAGCGGCGGCAGACAGACTAAACTTAATCGCCATAGCGGGGATGATGATGTTTCCATCTTTATCGACGGTGCATTTTGAACGCCATGTTCTGGTTTCGTAAGCGTCGGCTGTTTCTTTTGGCAGCTTGGGCTCTTCATGCATTTTAGATTGACTATAAGGTGCGATACCTTCGAAGTGTACTCTTACATTACGCATTTAAGTTCTCCTTTTGCGAAGTTAGTGTAAAGGAGTATATGCGATGCTATAAGATAATGTCAATACTATTAGTGAATATCTGATAAAATAGACTGTTCCATCTCTACATGTGCCGCGGCGGACGCCATTGCGGCACCTAAAATGCCTAAGACGTCTTGTTTGTCGGTGCTTCCTTTTAAAAGACGGAACAGGGCCGCGGTCAGAATACCTGTCTACGCGGTCCCTGCGTTCAGTTCGGCGTCAATTAATTCGTCGATTAAACTGTTGGTTTCTTTCAACGCGATTATGTAATCGTCTTTGTCAGACATGAAAACGCCCCAAAGTAAACTTCAGGGCGCTTCCAAATCTTTTATGAGGTAGGCCCAGAGTATATGATATTATGCGACAGGTCAAGCGTTTTCTTTCTCACGCTTGTAACTTTCGAAAATTATCCGCAGTTGTCCGCTGATCGTGCGGCCTTCGGACTGTGCAAGCGCTTTGATCTCTTTGTAAACCTCAATCGGCACGAGGACGCTCTTCCATTTATCGGTATCCATATATGAACCTCTCTAGTTTTGTCCAACAATATAGGATGTTATGCGAAATGACAAGAAAAAACCCGCCAGTTATCAAGGAGAACATGTCAAACTGGCGGGTAAGTTATGATTGAGGCAAATCAACCAATGAGCAGTACATCAATCTCTTAGACGGCTTCGCCCCACGAAGGGCCGACTTCCACGTCACAGAGACTGGGCACAGTTAATGGTACAGCATTTTCCATTATGTTGGCAACCTCTTTTGCATCATCTCTGTCTTTGACCGACATTGCGATTTCGTCGTGGATTTGGATCAGCGGAATACGCCCGCTTTCATAGATATTTACCATAGCTTGCTTTGTCATGTCTGCGGCGGACGCTTGGATCAGGCGGTTCAGCGCCTTGTACGTGTAAGCCCGTTTTAATCTGGTTGTGTCGCCATATGTTTTCACGGCTTCTTCGTAGGGCATTGCCTTGTTCATGGCAAATCCATCTGGCTCCCACAGATTAAAGCGCAGCTTACGACCAAGCAGAGAACGCAAAGCGCCCCGACTGTCCCGTTCATTCAGCCTGTTCATCACGCCGTTCATCAAAGCTTTCACGAACGGCACGCGTTCATGGTACTGAGCCACGATAGTTTTGGCTTCATCCACCGGAATGTCTAACTGTGCCGCCAGTTTGTTCACACCCATACCGTACATCATGCCAAGATTAATGGTTTTGGCTTGCTTACGCGGTATTTGTGCCATCTCTGCGACCATCGTGTGGAAGTCTGTGCTACTGTCTTCGTTGTAGCTGGTGACAAACTCTTTGGCTCCTTTGAGCGGACGGCCCCGCTGTTCACCAAACAAGTGTGCGTAGTGAACCAAGATCCGTGGTTCTTGTTGCGAGAAGTCTATTGCGGCCCACTGGTCCCCTTCTTCTGGGAGAAAGAGGCTGCGTATCATTGGCCCCAGTTCCGGATCCCGCGCAGGGATTTGTTGAAGGTTGGGGTGGTTCATGGATATGCGTCCAGAAACTGTTCCGCCATCGTCGGAGCGGATTTGATTTATGTGCGCGTGGATACGCCCGTCTGATCTGCAATGCTTGAGGATCGTGTTGATGAACGTGCCAGATGTTTTGTTTAGGTTTCTGGCAGTCACGATTAGCTGCGCCAATTCGTGCGGGTGATCGGACAGAAAACTTTTTGTGAAGGACGGCTGTCCCTTTTCTGTCTTTTCATATGGCAGGGACGCCTCGTCAAAAGCCTTGGCTATCGACTGTGCCGCCCAGATTTCTACGTCAAATCCGACGACGCTGCGTATTTTTTTCAAAACTTCTTTTTCTCGTTTAAGAAGCGCGTTCCGCGTTCTTTCGGCTTTGTCTATATCAACGCGAACGCCGCGCCATGTCATGTCAAGCAGGCAGGGCAGGAGCCGTGTTTCGACATCTACGATATTTGTGAGGCCGTCTTTAGCTATTTCTACGGAGAAGTAGTTATGTAGTTCGAGTGCCAGTTCGGCGTCGGCCTCTGCGTAAGGTCCTACGAACATTGCGGGCAGTTTCCACATTTCGGCCTTTGGGTCTACGCCAAAATTTTTTGCGGCTTCGACCAACTCTTTCTCCGACTTAACCTTGCCAAGGTAATCAAACGACAGGGAGTTGAGCGTGTAGCTAAACCTGTTCTCATCTAAAAGAGAAGCGAGGACCATTGTGTCGATGATTTTACCGTTGATGGTAAAACCCATGCGCCTTGCCCACCCCGCGTCGTACTGAGCGTTGTGCATGATCTTGTCGGCAGGGCTTTCAAACACTTTTTTAAGCCAGCGGTTGGCCTGTTTTTCACAGATGTTGCCGCCGCCAAAGTGCCTGATGGGGATATAACCCTTCCAGTTTTCTGTGGCAACGGCGTAGCCTACGACCTCGCCGTCCCCTGTGGCCCATCCGGGTCCTGAGTTTTTAATGTTTGGGTCCTTGGTTTCCAAGTCGATTGCGATCTTTTTAGCGCCTGTAAGATCGGGCAACTCGCTTGGTGGCACCCATTCACTGTTCGGCGTGAACATCGCCATCTGTAGGCTCATTTTCTTTTTCCTTATAGTATACTAAAACAAAGCTTTCACACGTTGGGCAGGATAGGTTGGTCACCATATCAAATTCTTCTTCGAAATCACAGTCCTCATCACCGCCCCATATGAGTTGGGTCTTACAGTGCCAACAGTTCATTCTTCGCCCCCTAATGCTGCGTAGCCGCAGATGTCTACCCAAGAGTCCTGTTTGTTGGACTTCATAAGACGGGCTGCTTTTACCAGAACCATGCAGACCGCCACTTGTTGACGGTTGATCGGTTTTTCTAAAAAGATAGACCACATTTCTGCAATGTCTTGAAAGTTTTGTTTTGCATCGCCGTAGTCATTAGCGCGGTCCCCGTTGATCAGGGCTTCTGCTTCCCTCAATATTTCGTCACGCGTCATATGTCGTAACTCCTTGTCGCGTCTTCTGGTTCCACCAGATACAAGTTCTTTCTTGTACGGGTTACGCCGACGTAGAAAACGCGATGAACATCGTCGGGCGCAATTCTCATTGTACTGTCCGCAGCGGGGGATAAGTCTGTAAACAACACGACGTTGTCCGCTTCTCCACCCTTGGAGCCGTGGATCGTGGACACTACTATACGGGGCGTTCCGTTAAATTTTTCACCCCTGCGCAGTAGTGCGGTGATGTAGGCTCTATCTCTATCTGCGATGCGGTCCATTGCTTCGGACCAGATCATGTCTTTGGTGGCGATGAGGCCGTGCTTGATTTGCAGATCGTCGATATTGACCAGTTCGTCGTCGGGAACGCCGGTCAGTTTTTTGTATCCCCGTGCGACGCGTTTGCCCGTGGACATGTAGCTGTATATGGTACGAACTGTGTCGATAGTTATCTCTCTACCCTTCTGCAGGTCCGTCCATCCGTTGACGGCGTCACTAAGCTTCTGCCCAATGGACCGTGATCCGCGGTATTCGTACAGGTATCCGAAGGACCGCAGGTCTGTGGCGACGGGCTGCAACTGGTATCCTGCTTGCGCTAGGATGAGCCAAGAACCTTCGCTCATATCTAGTTCACCGACCTGTGCCACACGTGAACACTGTCCACGTTCCTCGCGAGGTTTGTATATTTTCGGGTAACGGTGACGTATGCGCTTGGCTATGGTTTCTGCTATGGCGTGGACGCTAGATGGGATGCGGTAAGATTGTTGTAGTGTTTCGGAACCACCCTCAAGTTCAAGGAAGTGTTCGACATCTGCGCCCGCCCATTTGTAAATGGCTTGGTCATCGTCTCCTGCGCAGTACATCTTGTCGGTTTTTGCTTCAATCAGGTGGGCGATGTCCCACTGCATGGGAGACAAGTCCTGCGCTTCGTCTAGGAAACAGAGATTGAACCGTGGACAAAACTGATGCCCCGTGTCAATGAAGCTTTGCAACATGTCTGTAAAGTCATACAGGGCGCTTTCATGCTTATATGCTCTCAAGCAACGGTCTACGTGATTGACCGTGTTCCAATCATGCTCAATGCTACTCATGTTATATTGCTTGCGCAGGGGAACTTTGCGTAGCCGTGCCAGATTGATCAGACTGAGTATTGGGTCACTAGCTTTAACCATATCCTGCACGTCATCTTCTAAAGGGCTGACGCGCCCTGTCTCAAGCTTGATACCTATGGCTTGACTGAGTTCAGCATAATTTTCGGGCTGCATGATCTGTTCGGGCCGTATGCCTGACAGAGTTAGCGCAAAGCTGTGCAGGGTGCGGAAATACTGAAGATCCTTCTGTGGGTCCAAGCGAAACCGCGCCGCTGCGCGTTCTTTTGCTTCATTTGCGGCTTTACGTGTGAAGGCGAGAAACCCTATAGATTGTGGTGGAGTTCCCGCTTCCAAAGCTTTGTCTACCATATTTAGTAGTGTTGTGGTCTTGCCCGTTCCGGGGGGTCCAAATATTCTAAACATCAGAAAGGTGCCTCATTCTTGGCGGCAAAGATCGGCGTCGCAAGTTCAATGTCCCCGCTTTCGAACGCAGGTATTTTCCATACGCGCACAATCCGCCCCTTAATTCGGAGCAACACACTTTCACCGTGTATGTCCCGTAAGCGCTGCGCAATTTTGTGCGACTTCAACTCAAAGAACTTGTTCTTTTTGAGAAACGCCTCAAAGTCTTTTAACCGGAAGTAAGTCTTTTGCTCTTCCTCGTCGGTCCACGGGCGGCGGAGTAGGATCTCTTCCTTGTCTTGCGCGGTTTGCAGCAACACGCAGAACTCCTCTAGGTAGTCGTAGAACTGCCCGTTGATGCTGGCATCTTCTGCGACTTCTATGATGGCGCTTTCGTTCTCCGTCATTTCACGCAACAGCGCACTGATCCGACCTTCCCATTGGTTCTTGGCTACCGTGTGAGGCATCATGTTCAGTTGCTCCGTACAGGCTCGCTGAAAGGCGGTCTGGTTCATCAAAGCATCTGTGTCCAATTCCAGAGGCTCGCCGTTAACGTCCAGAAACCAGACAGGCGGGGTGGAATTATACTTACGCAGGTTAGCTATCGGGACGCCCGACGCCGCAGCGCCAATCCCAAACTCCTGTCCGCGACAGACATCCTTGTTGCAGTACGCGTTGATAGGCGCGTCGTTGCATTTGTATGCGTAGTCTTTACGCTGCACCTGTTTGGCTACGACGTTCACTTCGTTAAGGGGTAGCGGTGGGTCAAAGTAATCGTTATTATAACGCAGAATTTCGGCTTCCCACGTGTCTGGGTGCGCTTTGCGCAGGTAAACCCCCACGTTAAACAAGCCGTTGTTGCGCCCACCCTCTGATATTTTCATACGTAATAACGCACGTAAACACGGCGGAGCGCCCTTCAAAGCCTCTCCGGTATCATCTTTGGTCACTTGCAGCGCAATGATTTGCTCTGGCGTCTGCTTGTGCGTCTCGTACAACGCAAAAAACTCTTCAAGCGTAGCCGAAGTGCCGTCGTCAAGAATAGCGTACCGCAAGCCCTCTTCTGCATCGTAGTAAGGTAGGTTCAGAAAGTTGCCTACGTCGCCACGATCTAAGTGCAGCTTGACCTGTTTTGGAAAGACTTCACTGCCGCCATAGCCCAATGCCGCAGCAATGTTCTGCAGAGCCTTCTGCATATCCGCGGCTTCAACCCAATCTGTAGCAAAAAGAAAGCAATGCGCCCCGCCTGATTTAG
>Ga0181577_10002584_pt1 | contig 14163 bp, 15 predicted proteins | sample 101ome_21_FD_132468 | JGI IMG/M metagenome (GOLD analysis project Ga0181577, IMG submission 132468) | Coastal salt marsh microbial communities from the Groves Creek Marsh, Skidaway Island, Georgia - 101413BT metaG (megahit assembly) | ecosystem: Environmental > Aquatic > Marine > Intertidal...
GGCAGACACACGAGCGCGCGTGGCCGGTGTCCCACCTGTATCCGGAAGTGCGTGCGGGAGTCGCAGACAGCCTGAGAGTGAGGCGTCATAGCTCTCTCCTTCCCGCAAACCTGAGGCCGGATATCCCGAGTGTATTGGCTGGTACCTGGGTTTCGCGGTATCGAAACACAGCACTCACGTGTGTTGGATCAGGCCGCCACGTAGAGGTGGGCCGCGAGTTCATCGGGCAGCGTCAGCGGCTTCTGGGACTCCAACGAGGTCACCGTGATGGTTCCCTCGCCCGCTCGTGTCGCGCTAATCCTCGCCCCCGGCACAATCTTCCACTGAGCGAGTTGTTTCAGCATTTCCGGGTCGAATTGTGCCGGCTCGCCGATGCGGCGCAGCAACCCAGTCGCGTCGCCCTCCGAGACAAAATCAGTCAGTCGAATGACTCCCTCAAGAAACGGCGCGGCCTTCTTTCCTCCGATGAGATCGAGTCCGGGAATCGGGTTGCCGTAGGGAGACTCGGTGGGGTGGCCCAGCATCTGCAAGAGCTTGCGCTCCACCTCATCACTCATCACGTGCTCCCAGCGGCACGCTTCATCGTGCACCAAAGACCAGTCCAAACCGATGACATCGGCGAGGAGCCTCTCTGCCAAACGGTGTTTTCTGGCCACCGATATGGCCTTGCGGCGGCCTTCGGTGGTCAATGAGAGTGTGCGATCAGATTCGACGACAAGGAGGCCGTCTCTCTCCATGCGTCCCACTGTTTGCGAGACGGTCGGGCCAGAGTGTCCGATGCGTTCCGCGATGCGAGCGCGCACCGGCGTGATGCCTTCTTCTTCCAAATCCAACACGGTGCGCAAATACATCTCCGTCGTATCGACGAGATCTGTCATGAGACACCCTTCGAACCGGCCACCAGTGGGAACAGTGTAACCGGGGGCCTAGGATTGAGCAGGTGAGCGCAATCACCATTCCCGTCGAACTTCGCCCCCTCGATGGCCGATTTGGCGCCGGTCCCTCAAAAGTACGCACCCAGCAAATCGACCATTTTGTGGCTTCACAAGCACTTCTGGGCACGTCCCATCGACAGGCTCCGGTGAAGGACTTGGTGGGTCGGGTGCGCTCGGGGTTGGCTGATTTCTTCCGCCTACCCGAGGGCTGCGAGGTCGTGTTGGGTAATGGCGGTTCGACGGCGATGTGGGACGTCATAGCGGCGAGCCTGATTAGCCGGCGCAGTGCTCATTTGAGTTTTGGGGAGTTTGGTCAGAAGTTTGTCGCAAGCGCCACGACTCCATGGTTGGAGCCCCCTCACGTAGTCTCGAGCGATGCAGGAACCCGTGGGGTTCTTGAAGCTGTGGCGGGCGTGGATGTCTATGCCTGGCCACACAACGAGACCTCAACCGGGGTGTCCGCTCCCGTCTCCCGTGTCCCCGGGGCCGATAGCGGTGCGCTCACCGTGGTTGACGCGACCAGCGCTGCCGGCGGAATCGATTTCGACGTGCGGGAGACGGATGTCTATTACTTCGCACCGCAAAAGAATTTTGCGAGCGACGGGGGTTTGTGGTTTGCGCTGATGTCCCCCGCGGCCATCGACCGCGTCGCCACGATTGCCGCCAGCGAGCGCTACATCCCGCCGTTCCTCAGCCTCCAGCAGGCGGTGGACAATTCGCGTCTCAACCAAACACTGAACACTCCTGCGCTCACCACGCTGTTGTTGATGGAGGCGCAACTGGAGTGGATGCTCGAGTTGGGAGGGCTCACTGCCTGCGCAGAGCGCACCGACGCGAATTCCTCACACCTCTACCAGTGGGCTGAAGCCCACCCGCTGCTCACCCCGTTCGTGGCCAACCCCTCAGAGCGCTCACCGGTGATTGTGACAATTGACGTGGATGAGAGCATCGACGCCACTGTGCTCACCTCAACGCTGCGGGAAAACGGGATTGTCGACACCGAGCCCTATCGCAAACTTGGGCGCAACCAAGTGCGTATCGCCACGTTCGTAGGAATCGAACTAGACGACATCGTGAGGCTCACCTCGAGCATCGACTACGTACTCGAGCGTCTCGCGGACTAGTCCTCGTCTAAATCGACGTGGTCAAACACGTCGTTGGGTTCCTCGGGCACTTCCAAACCGGCAGGGTCGAGGTCGAGCTGGTCAATGTCAATGCCATCCAACGCGTCATCTGGATCGAGATCATCGTCGATGTCATCGTCATCGTCGTCTGACTCAGCGTCCACGCGTTCACGCTCCGCCTCAAGCCTCTGAAACTCCTCGAGCCGATCTGCCCACGGCACCCAGTCAGGGGCCAGAAGAGCGCCTTCACCAGGAAGCAGGTGAGTTTCCAACACGCCGAGTGCGCCACCTTCACCGTCGCTCACGGCAACCACCCAGTTCCACCCGGGGTATCCCGGCTTCAGGCAACTAAACGAAACGGTGTGCACGCCATCCGCTGATTCCACGGAGCTCACCTCGCCAATGTGTTCATCCGGGGCCACACCGATGAGGCCCTCCCGGGCCGTGGTTACGACAGCGTCAGAGTCGACCGTGCTTTTTTTCTTAGCCATCAAACTCGTCAGCCACTCGGCGCAGCATCGTGGCGACCTTCTGGGAATAGTCGCGCTCGGGGTAGCGGCCACGTCGAAGGTCGCCGCCGACTTTGTCCAACACCTTCACCAAGTCTTCGACAATCACCGCCATGTCATCGGCGGCTTTCCGGTCGGTGCGCTGCCACTGAGGCTGGTCAATCACACGCGCTGAGAGCGCCTGTGTGCCACGCTTGCCCTCGACCACACCAAAGTCAAGGCGCGTCCCAGGCTTCACCCGAACACCTTCAGGAAGTGCGGAGGCGTGCAGGAACACCTCTTGACCGTCATCGGTTTGGATAAAACCGAATCCTTTGTCGTTGTCGTAAAACTTCACTTTGCCTGTGGGCATTCCCTAGCTCCTTCACGAGGCCTGCGGCCTCCACGCTCCAGAATAGCGCCGGCGTGCGCTCGGTAAGCTGGGGAGGTGACTGAGCACACTCCCCCACCCCCTTCCCGTCTAGAACGCATCTTGGCGACCATGGTGGCCGGGGTCATCGGATTGTCGGTGCTCTCGTTTGCCGCGATCATCATTGCCACCTGGAGTGGCTTCGGCCAAGCCGATTTCGGCGAGGGCCTGTGGCCGATTGTGACGATGATCCCGTTGATGGGGTTGCCGCTGGGCTTTGTCTTGATTATTGCTCTGTTGGTGGTGAGCACGAGACGGCGCCGCCAGGGTTGGTCATCGAGTGAGCAGGGCTAGCGCCGCGCTGGCACTGTTCGACGCCCTCTTCGACCATTCGCCTCGCCAACTCGCTTCGGCATTCAACCACCGGGGGGTTCCTTCTCGCGAGGACTGGAACATCACAGAACTCGCCCTCGTGCTCAGCTCTGACGAAGCCCTGTGGGCACACCTCAGCCAACTCCCCGCCGAAGAACTGGCCTTTCTCTCTTCTCTCCCCCAATCATCGGACTCGCCCGGGGCACAGTCGGCTGTGAAGGCGCTGCTCGCGGCCGAAGAACACGGTGAGATATTTCTCTTTCCGGAAGTGAGAGCGCTTCTGGCGAAACATTCACAGGCGTCCGCCGGCGCTTCGATGTCCTCGGGACCTGCGAAAGAACCCGAAGACGAAGCCGATGTCCCCGGAGTCTTTGGACACATCGAACACGTCGAATCGTTGCTCGAGCACACTCGACGCCACCGAGTGGACGCCAATAAGCTCTCCGCGGTGGCGTCGTCGCTGGGGCTGAGTGGAGAAATGGTCGAGGCGCTCGTCAATTTCACTCTTCGGCTGGGCCTCCTCCAGCGACTGGGGACCACGTTGGCAGTGACGGCGAGTGGTCACGAGTGGCTCTATGGTGGGGCCCACGAAAAATGGCGAACACTGCTCGAGCGTTTTGTCGCGCAGCTACCCCGGTGGTGGCCTGACAAACTGCCCGCCCCCCTGACAGCCGAATCACTGCGCGTAGCCGCCATCGCCAGATTCCCGCTGGTCTCTCTGGAGGACACAGAAGAATTAGTCGAGTATGCCGGCTGGCTGGGCCTTCTTCGTGCCGACCAACCCACCACGCTCTCCCGGGCTCACACACCGGAGGACCGAGCCCACATCATCGAATCGTTGATGCCACCAGACGTTTCTCAGGTGTATCCCGACGGACCCGACACGTTGGTGGCGCCGGGACCATTGACGACGGAAAAGAACGCCGAACTTCGCCTGGTCGGCCAGTGGCTCTCGGGAGAACTAGCACCGCGTTTTTCCATCACCCCGAGCACCATCAACGACGCCCTTCAGCACGGCCTCGCTCCGGAGCGAGTGCGGGAGATCATTGCCACGTCGGTATCGGTGGGGATGTCGGCTTCTCTCTCGGAGATGGTCGACGACACCATCTCGCGAGCACAGTCGCTCAGCGTGTCACCCTTCGCACTCGGCGCCCGCCTTCACTCGAGCACCCCTCTGACACTGGAGCTTGTGAAAGCAGACCGTCGTTTGGCCGATGCGGGTTTTCGAACCGACGAGGAGGGAACAGTGACCAGTTCTCTCTCCGTCGCTCAGGTTCATGAGGTGCTTGCCCGTGAGGGATACCCCCACCTCGTGGTGGACGAACAGGGCGACATTTCGATGTGGGGCGAGGACGTGGGTCGAGCGGAGAGGCTCTCTGCATCACGGTGGGATGAGGAGTCGGTCGCGAAATGGCAGGATCATCAGCGCGCGATGCGAGCAGAGCCTGGTTTCTTTGACCCAGCCCTCGAGCTCGCCATTTCTGACCGGGCTCCTATTCGGGTGACCGTTGCGATGGGGGAGCAGACTCAGGCGATGGTGATTGAACCCCACGCGTTCAAAAACGGCCGTCTGCGAGGGCGAGACGTCCGCTCCGACGTGGAGCGCACCCTTCCGGCCTCCCACATTGTGGGAATCTCGTCGGGTTCAACCTTCAGCCAGGAGACGTAGACTGGCAGATTGTGGTTGAGACGGGTGCGGCAATTGTCCAAAGTGACAAGACGGTGCTCATCGAGCTGCAACATCCCGACAGTGACGATGCACGTCACGACATCGCGGTCTTTGCGGAGCTAGAACGCGCTCCGGAGCACGTTCACACCTACCGCATCACTCGCCTCGCGCTGTGGAATGCAGAAGCAGCTGGCCACACTCTTGACGAGGTTCTGGGAATTCTCGAGCGACATTCCCGATTCCCCCTTCCCGAAAACGTTCGCGCGGACATCACCGACGCGTTCTCACGATGTGGCCGGCTCGACATCACCCGGGATGGCGATGACCTAGTTCTCTCCGGCGACTCCGCCATCGTCGACCAGGTGATTTCCACCAAAAAAGTGGCGCCGATGATTTCGGTGCCCCACCCGGGGGGCGGGTTTGTCATCGAGCCACTCTCGCGCGGCAAACTCAAGCAGGAGCTGTTATCGCTGGGATGGCCCGCCACAGACCACGCCGGATACACCGAAGGCGCTCCTCTCGACGTCGACCTGGAATCACAGGGTTTTTCCCTACGCGACTATCAGATTCAAGCGGTCGAGCGATTCGTCCGGCAGGGCTCGGGAGTGGTGTGCCTGCCCTGTGGCGCCGGCAAGACGCTCGTCGGCGCCGGGGTGATGGCCGAGCTCGATCAGGCCACACTGATCTTGGTGACCAACACTCTCTCTGCCCATCAGTGGCGGCGAGAATTGCTCGAGCGCACCAGCCTCACCGAGGACGACATCGGTGAGTATTCGGGGTCGGTGAAAGAGGTGAAGCCCGTCACCATCGCGACCTATTCGATCGTGACGGCAAAGCGCCAGGGAGAGTTTCGACACATCGGCCTGCTGGATGACCAGCAGTGGGGCCTCGTTATTTATGACGAAGTCCACCTTCTCCCTGCCCCCGTGTTCCAACTTTCTGCCGAGCTGCAGGCGACGCGTCGGTTGGGTCTGACCGCCACCTTGATTCGTGAGGATGGCCGTGAGGGGGACGTGTTCAGTCTGATTGGACCGAAACGCTACGACGCAGCGTGGAAAGACCTTGAGGTCTCGGGCTACCTCGCCCCCGCGGAATGTATTGAAGTGCGGGTGGAGCTATCCGACCATGACCGTCTTCACTACGCGACTCTTCCTGACGCCGAGAGATATCGGTTCGCGAGCTCGACAGAGCTGAAAGATGACGTGGTGGAGCGCCTCATCACAGCGAACGAGGGGGAGCGCATTCTGGTGATGGGGATGTATCTCGACCAACTCGAGCGGGTATCCCGTCGTTTGGGTGTTCCCCTTATTACCGGTGAGACGCCCATGGCCGAGCGGGAAGAGTTGCTGCGAGAGTTTCGCGAGGGAGAGCGGGAGTGCTTGGTGGTTTCCAAGGTCGCAAACTTCTCCATCGATTTGCCCGAAGCCTCAGTCGCCATTCAGATTTCTGGGACCTTCGGTTCACGTCAGGAGGAAGCCCAACGATTGGGTCGAATCGTGAGGCCGAAAGCAGATGGCCGCCAGGCCCGGTTTTATTCGCTGGTCACCCGAGACACCGTCGATCAGGACTATGCCCTGAATCGTCAACGCTTCCTCACCGAGCAGGGATACGGCTACACCATCGTGCGCGCGGGCGAGCTGGACAGTCATTAAGACTGTTCCAAAAAAATTTCCAGACTACTTTCAGCTAACTATCAGAAACTAATTACATGGCTGACGGTACCAAAATCCTCGTCGTGGATGACGAACCCAACATCCGCGATCTGCTCACCACCAGCTTGCGATTCGCAGGCTTCCAGGTGCGCGCGGTGTCTACCGGCGCACAGACCATCTCCGCCGTATTAGAAGAAGAGCCCGACCTCATCCTGCTCGACGTCATGTTGCCCGACATCAACGGATTCGGGGTGACAAAGCGCCTTCGCGCCAGCGGATACACCTGCCCCATCCTTTTCCTCACGGCCAAAGACACCACCGAGGACAAGATTCAAGGACTCACCGTCGGCGGCGACGACTACGTGACTAAGCCCTTCAGCCTCGACGAAATCGTTGCGCGCATTCGGGCCATTTTGCGTCGTACGAAGCAAGAAGACGACGACGCGGTGCTCAAAGTGGGCGAAATCGAGATGGACCAGGACACCCACGAAGTAAGTGTGAAGGGAATCGACATCGAACTCTCTCCCACCGAATTCAAACTCCTGCGCTATTTGATGCTCAATCCCAATCGGGTGCTCTCCAAAGCGCAGATTCTCGACCACGTGTGGGAGTACGACTTCAACGGAGACGCGGGAATCGTCGAGAGTTACGTGTCCTACCTACGTCGCAAGCTCGACCCTCATACCGAAGAGCCGCTAATCCAGACGAAGCGTGGCTTTGGCTACATGCTCAAAACCGGTAAGGCCTAATCTGGCTTAATGCACGAGAGGCTCTCACGGTGGTGGGCGGAGCGCTCCGTGCGCACCAAAATCACCGGGGTGATGGTCGCCGTGGTGACCCTCGGTCTGATGGTGATCGGCATTGGCTCCGTCGTCTCGATCGAGCGCTATCTGATTTCCGAAATCGACACCAAAATCTCGTCGGCTTCTGAGTCTCTGCCGGATGTCTTGGGTATTAACGACTTCAACTCTTTCGATCGAGTCGGGCAGGGAGGTCTCTCCAACGAATTTTTCCTGGCCGCAGTGAGCGCATCGGGCACCACCCTGGCGAGCAATCTTGCGGACGACCACGAAGACTGGGGTCCAGATGTGACTCGGCTGGGCCTTGGCGCTGTCAGCGTTGCGAGAGAACCGTTGACCGTGGATTCCATCAACGGTGACACCACCTGGCGGGTAATGACCTATCGCCTCAACGTCGTGTCAGCGAGTGGTGAGCAAACCCTCCCCGCCAGCTTGGTGATTGGCGTTGACCTCGCGGAAAGCCGGCGAATTGTCGGAAGTTTCGCGTCCGTGTTTCTCGCGTTCAGTTTGGTCGTGGTGCTGCTCAGTGCCGCTCTCACCGGCCTGCTGATTACCTCGACGTTCAGGCCACTACGAGAAGTAGAAGAAACCGCGGCGCGTTTCGCCGGCGGTGACTATTCGCAGCGCCTCGGCGGGAGCACCCCCAACACCGAAGTGGGACGACTGACCCGATCGCTCAACACCATGCTCTCTCGCATCGATCGTGCTTTTTCTGATCGTTCCGACACCATCGAGCAAATGCGCCGCTTCATCGCCGACGCCTCACACGAGCTACGCACCCCACTGGTATCGGTGCGCGGTTACGCCGAGCTTTATCGAATGGGCGGATTGAAGACGAAAAAAGACGTCGGCCAAGCGATGGAACGCATCGAAAAAGAGGCGAAGCGAATGACGAATCTCGTCACCGACCTGCTCGAGCTGGCGCGCCTGGATGAAAACCGTCCACTCACCATTAGCGACGTCAACCTGGCTGATGTGGCGCGCGATGCGGCGCTCGATTCCACCGCGATTGCCCCAGACCGACAGACGTCTTGGTCTCTCGCTGAAAGCACGTCAAACGACGACGTGATCGTGAGAGCTGACGAAGACAAGCTTCGACAGGTGCTCACCAACCTTCTACAAAATGCAAGGCGCTTTTCCCCCAAGGGCTCACCCATCGAGATTGAAGTCGCACGGACGCGCCGCCCCGACCGAGTCATTCTGAGAGTGATCGACCACGGTGAAGGGATTCCCGAGCAAATTCGAGACAAGATCTTCCAGCGCTTCTGGCGAGCCGATACCTCTCGCGCGCGCGAAACCGGCGGCTCTGGGCTAGGACTCGCTATCGTGCAATCCATCGTCGCGCGACATTCGGGTGACATCGACGTGACGGAGACTCCCGGCGGTGGGGCGACAATTTCTGTCTCGCTCCCCCTTGTCCACATTCCTCGCGGTTAAGCCGCGCCCCACAACTAAACCGCTGTCTCCTTCGCAGATCGCCCTGTGCGATGGGATTCCTTCTGCCCCGACAAAGGAGATGGTCCATGACGACGTATCAGGTCAACAGCGAGAGTGTTTTACAAGCCGCCCAAAGTGCTCACGTCACCATCGGTCGCGTGCAAAGCGACCTGCAACAACTCACCCACTCGCTGCAATCACTGCACGGAGCGTGGTCAGGTCAGGCCGCCAATGCTTTTCAAACAGTTCTCGCCGAATGGCGCACCACGCAGGTCGCTGTGGAGGCCCAACTGATCCAATTGACGGAGTCGCTCAGCGTCGCTGCCCAGCACTACGCCGAGCTCGAGGTCCACAACACTCGACTATTTATGCGTTAGTGGCCGAGAACCAGTTCGTCACTCTCGGCACGCGACACGCAGGGGTAGAAAGCTCCCACTTCGTCTTTTTCCTCGTCACTCATGACCGAATCGAGGTGAGCCGGTTGACCAGCTAACACGCGAACTTCGCAACTTCCACACACCCCACGACGACAGGAGCCGTTGAGGCCGATTCCCGCACCCTCAAGCCCCTCAAGGATGCTTTGGTTCGTGGGAACGTCTATTACTTGACCGGTGGGCTGCCACGTGACCTTTACTGGGTGGGCGGAGTGCTCAGCGGAGCGATCCCTCGGGGTAAACCTCTCGAGATGCAACTGAGCCGCCGGCACAATCGACTCCAGCTCTTGCAATAGCGCCTCTGAACCACATGCATACACATGAGCGGTGGGGTCAATGGCCTTGGCGAGGTCAAGGCGACCGCCCTTCTCTGACGACACGTGAACCGTAAGCCTGTCCCCGCAGAGATCCTCGAGCTCTTTCAGATAGGCCATCTCTTCACGCTGTCTTCCGAGATAGACCAGCTCCCATTCCCTACTAGCCGGGAGAGATGTCAGCATCGACCGGATGGGCGTAATACCGATGCCGCTGGCTACGAATTGATAGCGGCGGTGGGGTCTGAGAGGGAAGTTTTGTAGCGGAAAGTGGACGCGAATTTCCATCTCCTCGCGCAAATTCTGAAGAATCCAGCTACTACCTCCCCCCTCACCGTGAGTATCCAACACGGCAATCGTGAGAGCACGAGCTTCCGCGGGATCCCCACAGAGCGAATACTGACGCTCCAACCCATTCCCCAAATGCAGCGTGAGGTGTGACCCGGCATCCCAATCGAGTTCAACTGATGGATCCACGGGTGTAAACGTGAGCTCAACAATGTCGCGAGCAACTTGCCGACGCGACGACACCTTGGCTAGGAAGCTGTTGTCGCTCACCCGTGGGACGGGCGTCGCTAGCGAGACTGTTGTGGCTGCCGGTTTTGCCGGGGCATTCATCGAACGGCGAGTAATCACGACTCGAATCACCACGGCGAGGCTTGTCGCCGTTATCAAAATGATGGATAACGCGGTGTACCACGGTGCTCCCACATCAGTCCCCACCATGCCTGAATGGAGTGCAACAGCGAACAGGCTCCCGTAGCTCAAATAGTGAATGCCTTTCCACAATTTCTGTGGAAGTCGGTCCATCGCGAGGGCAGTGGCCCAGACCAACACCATTCCCCACATTCCGAACACCCCCATCGCAACACCGACTGGCTCAAAAGTTGAGCGAAAGGGAATCAGCAAATCAAGGACGGTGAATTCGACGTAGGTGTCGAGATAAAGCGATGCCATGTGGGTAACGACCATGAGCACAGCAAGGCTCGAGAGAAATCGGTGAACCACCTTTAGCCACTCAGGGTTGTCTGCCCCACGAAGAATACGAGTTTTCAGCAAAATGCCCCACAGCGCGGAAAGGGTGAGCAACACCCACCCCACCACTGCGCTGGATCTGGTGATGTACCACCAGACAGCCGGCTCAGAAAAATCAAGCATCGAGTTCCGGCCAATCTGAGGATCTCATCCACTGGTTGTCGTTCGTAAATACTCCCGCTTTCATTGACTGGCGCCTCACGAAAGCGAGAAAGTCGGCGGGTTTCTTAGTAACGCCCACCTTGGTCATCACCTCTGCCTGCCAGGCGGTCGGGGCCAGCACAGTCACCGCAAGGGCTGCCGACTCCATACTCAAACCGGTTTTCCCGTCAATAAGGTGGTGTGTTTCCGCGCCATCACTGCGCGTGAAGCGTCGTTTCAACTGGCTTGAGGTGGCAATTCCGCCCGCTTCGATTTCCACCACCGAGACTCTGGCCTTGGGCTCTATGGGGTGATCAACCGCGAGTCTCCATCCGCGCCCCCGAGGGGAATAACCTTCGACTCTGACATCTCCACCGAGTTCTACCATTGAGCCCAACGCGCCCTTCGATTTGAGAAACTCAGCGATGAGATCTGCGGCAAGACCTTTTCCGATTCCACCGGAATCGAGAGTAGTTTCTCGTGGCGCCGTCACCGTCTGACCCTCACACTGAATCGCTTGCAAATCACCCGGGGCGCGTGCGGACTGAGGCAATTCCGTGAAACGGGAAGAGTCCACAATTGAGTGGGTGTAGCCCTCTGCGAGAAGATTCGGCAACAACGTCGGATCAAATACTCCTGCGGTCGCCAAGTTGGCTACCTTCATCGCCTCGATAAGGGTAATGGTCCGAGGGTCAACATCTATCGGCTCTCCCTCTGCCCAGTTAATGGCGCTGATATCGGAGTCTCGGCTAAAGCGAGTCCACAAGCCCTCCAACTCGTTCGCGAGGCCGATTGCATCATCAACGAGGGTGGGTTTCCCTCCTACTACGCTGACGCTGGCATTGGAGCCCATCACTCTAAATTCACGCGAGTGAACCACTGCCGAGCTATCGTCCGCCTGAATGGCGGCGAGCACGGCCTCGTCGACAGGATCGACCGATCCCGAGGGCAAATTAATCATGAAGCGCTGGTGTGTCCGTCAACAGGGGCGGGCGCGGGAGCAGGTGCCACAGCAGGTGCAGGTGCGGGCGCCGGAGCGGACTCAACCACCACCTGCTCTACGGGAGCAGGATTCGACTCGCTAATGGGCTGAACCGGACCGAGAAGGTCATTAGTCGATGGTTCAGTTGCGACCACTACTGCGGCCTGAGTAGCGGCCGCCTGGGCGGCATCTACTGCTGCGGCCTGCTCGGCTGCTGCGGCTTGCTCAGCAACTGCTTGCGTTTGAAGCAAACCCGCAATTCCAAAGAACGCGAAGGAAGTGCCAAAGCTAATTAGCTGCTTCGTCCAGCCTGCAACAGGGCTTGATTTTTGGTTCTTAGTCATCGTCGTGGTCGTCATCGTCGTGGTCGTCATCGTCGTGGTCGTCATCGTCGTGGTCGTCGTCGTGGTCGTCGTCGTGGTCGTCGTCGTGGTCGTCGTCGTCCCCTGAGTAGGAGGAACCCGACGAGGTCGCGTCCACTGTCGCAGAGGACGCGGATGGTGAAGCAACCGCCACGGAAGTAGTACTGGTGGTCGAAGTGGCCGATCGAGTCGGAGCTGGCTCAGAATAGGTCGAGCCCGATGTGGCCGCATCAACTGTCGCCGTGGCCGTCGATTGGGTGGCCGTAGTGGTGGTGCCCCCGGTCGTCGTGGACTCTGAATACACCGACGCTCCGGAGGTCGCATCCACAGTGGCGCTCGACGTCGAAGACGACGTCGCAGAAGTAGTCGTGGGCAAACCAGTCACCGGGTCAGTAGCGACTTGACCGTCTGTTAAGACTGCGCTGGAATCTGCGATCGATCCAGTAGAGGCGGTCGAGGTTGAGCCACCGCCGCCAAACACCTGAAGAACTTCTTGCATCAAAATGTCACCCAGTGACGCTTCGGTGGGCGCAGCTACCTGATCATTGGACGTCGCTGCAACCGCATTCTGTTCGTCGATGCCATTAGTTGCAGAAAAGGAGAGCGACTCGACGTTGGTCACCATCGCGGTGGTCCCTGCTCCGAGTACGCCTGCGATACCGGCTCCGATAAGAAGATTGCTGTTCATGTCCACGACGCTACTGACCCGGTATCTAGGGGAGAGAAAGAGAAAAGTAAAGAAACGTCAAAGATTGGCCAAATTAGATCGTTGACCCTCAGAAATGACCTAGGCCCAGCTGAACCTGCGCGAACTAATCATCGTCGTCGCTGTGGTCGTCATCATCATCGTCATCATCATCGTCATCGTCATCGTCATCGTCATCGTCATCATCGTCATCGTCGTCGTCGTCATCGTCTAAATCCTGCGTAACGCTGGGAGTCGGTGCGGGAGCGGGCTCAGGTGCAGGCTCAGGTGCAGGCTCAGGTGCAGGTGCAGGCTCGGGTTCGGGGGTTGGAGACATCGGTTCGGGTTCCGGCGTTGGTTCTGGCTGAGGCACGTCCGCGGAGGAGGGAATCGGAGCCTGCTCAGGAGCGGACTCGACGACCGGGTTGGGGTCGAGGGTGTTGTTCTCTGTAATGAGGACCTCGCTTGCTCGCTCAATGGTGGTCGAGCTGGGGGCGGAAAGAAGTTCCACGTTGGTCACCACGGCAGCCGCGCCCGTGCCCATGACGGCTGCAATTAGTGCGCCCACCACCATCTGACTGTTCACCCTTAAAAAATAGAACCCTTTGGGGACCGTCGCTGGGGTAATCGTCAAAGATTTGTCCAAACTTGGCTATTTGACGCCCATTTTCCGAGGGAAGTCGAAACAATAGGGGTTGTGCGGGTTCTGGTAGTCGAAGACGATCATGGGATCGCAGGCTCAGTTGTCGAGGCAATCGAGGCCCTGGGATGGACGGCAATCCATGCCGACACGGGGAGCGCCGCGTTGCAGACCCTGGCTCAAGAGGACATCAACTGCGTCGTTCTCGATCTAGGACTACCTGACATGGATGGCGGCGAGGTCGTTCGACGCACTCGAGAGAACTCGATGGTCCCCATCATTGTGGCCAGCGCTCGACCTGACGAATCAGACAGAATTCTCGCTCTTGAGTTAGGAGCAGATGATTACTTGGTGAAGCCTTTTGGTATTCGCGAGCTCATCGCGAGGATTCGAGCGATTCAGCGTCGCCAAGGAAATACTGATCAGATTCCGTCAGATAACGCCGACGTGGTGATCGGGCCCCTGACCATTGGCCTGAAGTCGAGGCGCGTTGTCGTGAACGGCGGAGAGATTAGTTTGACCCCTAAAGAATTTGATGTCCTGGCGTATCTGGCTCAAGAGCCTGGAACGGTTTTTCGACGTGAGGCCATCTTGAGCGATGTGTGGGACATCAACTGGTACGGAAGTACGAAAACCCTCGATGCTCACGTGGCGTCTCTGCGCAAGAAACTTGGTTTTCCCGACTGGATCGAATCGGTGCGGGGTGTCGGCTTCCGATTGAAC
>Ga0181577_10002592_pt1 | contig 14130 bp, 21 predicted proteins | sample 101ome_21_FD_132468 | JGI IMG/M metagenome (GOLD analysis project Ga0181577, IMG submission 132468) | Coastal salt marsh microbial communities from the Groves Creek Marsh, Skidaway Island, Georgia - 101413BT metaG (megahit assembly) | ecosystem: Environmental > Aquatic > Marine > Intertidal...
ATCGCTTTGAGCGCAGTGGCGGTGAGTTTATCCAGGCTATCCCTGGACCTCCTGACGTGTCTCGTGCTGACAGACTGTATTTTTATTCCAACTATAGATAGAAGCTATAATCGATTTACGGGCAGGCAGCATTAATGGGCAGCTTTTCAAGCGATTTGGTTCTGAATGCAATTCAGAGGCAGACTGGTAAATCTTTGCCGGATATTGTATCCGCCTTTAAAAAATTTCTGCCTCGAATCGAAGCGGCACGTCCAGCTTCGAAGGTACAGTCTGCTGCCCCGCAGCCTCAAGTTCTTCGTGCTGCTCCTGAGCCAGAAGCTCCTGCCGTGCCTAGCCCGGTTATGCCGGCTGGCCCCAGAGGTCCTGCCGGAAGAGGCCCTGTCGGTCCCGTTGCTCCCGGTGCCGGCCAACCCGCTGTTCCCACTCCAGAAGTTCAAGGCCAGTTACGACTCCCTTTAACCAGCCGTGGTGAAGGCGGTCGCCTCGTTTCTATTTATGGTCGGGGCACCGTCGATCCCGACGTTGTTCGTGCATCGTTAGCAGCCGACGCTCTACCTCCTGTCCGGATTGAAGATCCTTTTGGCAGTGCGTTCGGACGTCAACTTGATCTACCCCTGACGTTCAGGCGAGAAGTTCCAGTCCCAGTCACTTCGACCTTCACCCGCCCTGGCGCTTCTTCTTCGATTGAGGCAATGAGCTCGCCTCTTCGCAGCGCGAGCGAGATGGACCTCGGAACGGCTAGCTCAATTCGTCAATTAGCAGAAGGTCTAAGCCGTCGGACTGGTGTTCCCGCAGATGAGATTTTCACCCGTGTAACCCAACAGGGTGGGACTGACTATCTGAACGAGCTTGCAAGCCGCAACGCCCTCACGAATCTCTCAAATCGGCTCGGACTGGAGCCTTTGAGCCAGACTCAGAAAAATGTTCTGTTGGGTCTGGCTGGCGCAGGTACTCTCACCGCTGCTGTTAACCAAGGAGCCAACCAGCGTGAACAGGCACGTGAGGCAGCCCGCTTAAGGCAGGCTGCAACTATCCAACCAGCTGCAAGCGTTCAACCAGGAGCCTACGAGCTTTCCGAGCAGGAACAGAACGCAGCGTTCGAGCGGATTCTTCAGAAAGCCAGAGCCGGCGAAACGCCTGAAGAAGTTACCCGTGAGGTTGTTGAGCAGGTCTACGAAGACCCTTCAGGCCAAACCGTAATTAAAACGGGAGAGGCAGTTTTTGCCCCAAGTCCTGACGAGGCCAAGACCTTGTCTGAGTACTACAGGCAGCGTGGCGCCTACACCGCTCAGGCTGACGTCGCTGAGAAACTGGTCGAAGACTTCATTACTCGCGGCGGTTTCCAGGGCGAACAGAAGAGCGCCATGACGAAGTGGGCGGAGGCAAATCCTCATCTCGTCTACGAGATGAAGCGTCGCTCCATGGTTGACCCCAATCAGTCTCTGCAGTCCGGGGAAAATGTCAGCTCCGAGACTATCGGGACGGAGCTTGGGAGCGACAGCCTTAATAGTGCTGCTGGTAGCGCTCAAGCCATTAGCGACGCTGCCGTAAGCCCTACCGCCGGCGGGATGGATATGGTTGCTGCCACTAGGCCTCTGAAGAGCAATGTTTTGCTCAACAAAGGACAAGCTCGCAACTACGCAGAAGAAAGCATCGAAGCTGCTCCAACATTTACAGATAAACTGTTAATGATGGCTGCTGCTCGTCGCACCGCTTAAGGAGTAAACCATGGCTGAAGTCAAAACCCCAGAAGTTACTCCCGTCCCTCAAAAGAAGACGCGGGCTGAGGAAATCAAGGAGCTCCTTGATATCCTCAATCCTCCCAAAGAAGACAACCGACCTGAGTGGCAAAAAGGGTTCGAAGCCGTAACCACAGGCCTCGAGAAAGGTTTGAAGGGAGTCGCTAAAGGCATCCGTGCCGCCCGTGGCGACGACATGGCAGGTGACCGCTTGGGTGAGTATCTCGCTCAGATGCGAGGCGACGAGGAAAAGCAGCGTGAAAACGCCAATATGCAATTCCTCAAGACAATCATTCTGAGCCAAGCACTCGGAGACATCTTTAAAGATAAAGATGACAAAACCGAGGTCGAAGCCACTGAAGCCTTGAAGCCGGAAAAAGCCGAGGGCGGTCCAGGATATAAAACTGTGACCTACATCTCCCCGTCTAAGGATCTTTACGAGGACGTCGTTGTTGGTCTCGACCGCAACATGGTCGATGCCTTTGGACCTTTAGCTGGTATGGGTCTTTATAACGCCCGCATGCGTGGCTAGGGCTAGACTTAGCTTAACTCCCTAAGAAACACAGAGCTCACAAATGTCCTCAACGAGCACCAATAAGCAGCCCTGCTTGGTTGACCGCCCGTTTCTTCGCGGAGCCCGGATCAACAGCGCCACCACGGTTGTTAACCCAGTAACGCCTACCTTCGCTGACTTGGTTCAGCTGGTTCGTGTCGGCGATCTTCCTTCTGAGGATGCTGCACTGTGTGAGGACATTTTTCTTGTAAGCAACGAAGGTTATCCCGATAACGGCGGTGTTCGTACTGCTGAGTTCGGTGTCTACGTCTACGCCCCGAACCAGGCAGCTCCTTCGACCTCTGCATCCTTGCTTGTTGGTCGGATCGAGGTTGGCCTGAGCGGCGGCACTCAAGGTGTTCCTCTGCACCTCGAGCTTCCCTTCAACAACGCTCCCACCCCTCAAGTCGGCGACACGTCGCTGGGCGGTGCTGTCTCCATCGGCAAGATGGAAGGTCTGTACTTGGAGAAAGGCTACATCCTGGGTATCGGATACCTCGGCGATGGCCCGACCGCCGTCTCTGGTGGTCTCAGTCCTTCCGGCGTTACTGTCTGGGCGCAGGGCGGTTTCTATTGATCCGTGGCTAAAAAGAACCCCTTCGGTTACGGCGGATATAAAAAGCCGAAGGGAGTTGATGGCGTAGCGCCAGTAAATGGAGTGTCGAGGGGCGATATGAGTCGTCCTTTGCCGCTCCATCGGCGTTTTAGGCCACCTCTAGGAATGAAGGCCAGTTCGGCCGAAAGCAATTACAACTACGCTTCTTTATACGCTCGCTGGCGCCGTGGCTATGAACTGGCCATGTATTCGCAGCAAGCCTATGACGGTTTAACTTATTCGTTTCGTTATTACATTACTGCTCAAAATGTCGGGCAGTTTTTGCCGGGTATGTGCTTTATGTACCCGACGACAAAGACCGACATGCGGATGTACATGGTCGGCGTCAGGCCAAGAGATAGCTTTAACTTTCTTGACTTCGGCTTTGCAATTGAGTCTGTAACAGACTTTGACTCAGATACTATCGCCGTAAAAATTAACACCAACTTCGGCGCTCCTATTTCCTTCTTTACTGGGGAAGTTTTATCGAATCGGTACAATTCTGACGGCACAGAAAAGACAGAAGATTATGGAAACTACACCGTTGTTGCTGTAGGCCGTGATGGCGTAAAACTTCCGCCGAGTCCCTTTCCAATCTTTAATACTCTTTTCTTAGCTGTAAGCAAGGATCTAAGTTGGACGGTCGTTAACTCGACTACCCTCACTGCGCCGGCCAGAGCGAATCCATTACCTGGAGAGTTTCTGACTACGGAGATGCGTTATGCGTGTAGCTGCCCTGACTACTTAAGTCGACGCAACGCAAACCTTTACGACTATCCGAATAACGATTTTTACCCATATACGAAGCCTTTAAATATGCGCCCCGGCCAATATGACGCCGGCGATATGTTCCAAGACGACCGCTTTGTCCCTGCGTCTGATGACCCAGGCTGGGTACGAGACTTTGGTTTTATCTACCTAAACCAGATCTACAACATTCCCGCAGGGTCGGAAGCTTCATACACCAACCTTTACTTCCATCAGCCACGCTGGTGCAAACACATCTACGCAGCCATGTGGGACATGCAGCTGCGCTTCTCGCAAGGCGAGATGACTCAGCCTTGGTTGGTCCAGCCAAATGATGAACCTCTAGATCCTTATTACAGAGAACACCTCGAACATCAGATTGCTAAGCAGTCTGAGTTTTTGTACAGGGATAAAAATCTCGTGTGGTGGCAAAGGTACTCACCGGCACGAGACAACATGCCGTCGCACATGATGCGACCTGACATGTACAACATGATGGTCAAGGTGTTGAACTTTGGCGCATCGGGCAACTTCGCGACTCCAATCGCAAGCGGCAACTTCGTCATGACAGATGTCGACGAATACAATCCGTTCGACCCAGCTTCTGCTCCGAATATCATCTATGACGGTGGCACATACGAAAATGGAGCTGCCACAAGTAGTGGGGTCGTCTTTGTCTTTGACGGCGGCCAGTATCAGAATGGAGCTCTGATTCCTCCCTCAGGCTTCCCCTCATTTATTAACGGAGGTACTTACTGATATGACCAGCACACCGGTAACAATTCTCCTCAAGCGGACGGGCCAAGCCTCCGACCGTCCAAACGCCTCGATTCTCTCTGGAGGAGAGATGGCGCTGGCCTTTGGTGCTGCCGACCCCGGCATGTACTACAAGGATTCAGCGGGAAATATCCGGAAGATCGGGGGAGCTCAGTACGCAACAACCGCTCCGAACTCAAGCCCCGTGGGATCGACAGGCAACTCGGTCGGGGAACTCTGGGCGGAAGCAGCAGGTAACACGATCCTTTCAGTTTGGACCGGAGCGTCTTGGCAAGGCGTTGGAGCCGCTTTCGCGACAAACGCCACAACAGCTCAATCCGCTGTAAGTGCGGGCACAGCCACTTTGGCTTCGGGAGCGATTACAGCATCAGGGGCAGCCACGGCAGATACATGTTTATTGGCTTCCGGGGCGATTCTGGCCTCCGGCTCTGTCGGCGCGATCATTGCTAGCGGTGCTGTCGGAGCCACAATTGCTAGCGGAGCAGTCCCTGGGTCTGAGATTGTGACTATTGTCGCGACAACACTTCCAGCATCCGTAGTTACTGGTGGCCTTGTTTATCAGACGAGTGCTGGCGCCCAGCCCAGTGGTCTTTATGTCGGAACCGCTGCCGGGTGGGCAAAGACCTAACGAAGAGAGGCCTTAAGGAACCAAGCCGCTTTAAACATCGCGCCCACGACTTCTGCGCAATAGTTCTCGATATCGGGCGCTTTTACTTCGCGAGCGTACTCACCCACGTCTTTAGCTTCGAAGCCTGCTCGCTCAAGGTTGCGCACGTAAGTGACCAGCATCTCCCGAGCGTCGTGGGATTTGACGTGATCAAATTTCTTGTGTGCAGCTAAGAGTCCTCGCTGGCACATAGGCATCAGATAGTCCATCGAACGGACTAACTCGCCTAAGTGATCGAACTGCTCGATGTGAGCTTCGTACTGCTTCTTAAGAAATTTGTGTAAAGCCAGGAAGTTGGCGCACTCAATGTTGAGGTGAGCCAGGTGTGCCTGAGTGGAAAGCTGATAGCAGAACGAGGACAGGTCGATCAGTTTGAGGATCAACCCGTCCGCGTTGGCGTCTTGCTCTACAAAGATTGTGACTTCGGATGCTTCAGTAGCAGCAGGATCTGGTAAGGAAGAACCCGAAAAAGTCATCACACAACGCAGCTGGAAGCATCAGCTGCAACTTCGTTACTAGCTACTTTAGCGCCAGCCGTGGTGTCCTGCAGGAAGGTCTCCAGTGCATCACGCTTGATGCGATACAGAGACTTAGCACCGTTGGGTTGAAGGTTCACGAAGACTTCTTTAGGCCAACCACCAGCTTGGTTGGACTCAGTAAGGGCAATACGCTTACGCACAAAACCAGCACTGCAGTTAAGGAGCTCAGCAGTCTCCGCAATAGTCAACAGGGTTTTTTGGTCAGCCATGTAAGGGCTACGACGTTTCGCGAAGTAATAGTAACTTGAAAATTTGTACGCGGTACATCAACTTCTTGATTTCAGATTGTCTTCAGAATCGGATTCGCTATGCTGTTGAGAGAGGATTGTGACCAATGATTCGTCTCGCTGGCGAAGTTTTCTCGGGGTACAACAAACCCAAGCGGGACAAGCAGGGCGGCAAGAAGTTTGCCGTAGCCGCCAAAGAGGGTGATGAAGTTCGGCTTGTCCGGTTCGGTGACGCGAATATGGAGATCAAACGTGATAACCCTGAACGCCGTGCGAACTTCAGGGCACGTCATAGCTGTGATGAAAAGAAGAGCAAACTGACGGCAGGTTATTGGAGTTGTAAAAACTGGTGAGTCTAGGTGCGGTTTAAACTTGGGTTGATCTTCGTCCTAGAATCCAGATAGTCCCACGGAGGAGCCGTGGCTATCGCTGATGACGACTCTGCAAGTCTGAACTGCCATCTCACGCTTGAGGACGAGTTCACGCTGACTCGAATCAAGAACAAAGCGTACGAACTTCAAAAAGGCGACCGGGATCAATATTTATGGTCAGTCGTCTTTCGCTTAGTATGTAGGGAACGCGCCTACCGCTCAGTAATGAGCGAAATCGGCATCGCGATTGATACCAACGTTCAGATCTTCGAAGACGATGGCGCAGACGAATAGCGAGGGTCGCATAACCCTTCCTCGCCAGTCTTTTGGGTCTGCTCTATCGCAGAATCTTTTGTATCAGCTTGCTTCAAAGCAGGCCAATCCCAACACATCCTTTCGTCGAGCAGAACAGTTCAACGCTCTCGCTGATGAGCTCGAGGAAAGTGACGATCCTCGAAGCATCGAGATGGCCGAGCGTCTGAGGGCAGAGGCGGGCGCTCTTCCTCAAGTCTCGCAAAACTCAGGAATAGATCCCACAAGTATCCTGAGCACTGTTTTTTCGACCTATAAGCAGGTCGACAAGCAAAATCAGAAGATCAGCGAGTACGAAAAGTACGTCAATAATCTGCAGACCAGTCTTCTCCAGCAACGAGCGAAGCTTGACAGCCGGAACCTTCAAGGAGTTACGGCGCCAGGAGCCCCTCTTTTTTCACAAGGCCCTGTTTTCAAATCGAACGTCCTCGGAATGAACCGTGGGATTTCGATTCCTTCATACGACGCAACTGGCGAGCCGGGATTTGATTACAGCGTTGAAGGCGGAAAAGAGAACGCTATTTACTTCAGCCCTGAAGAAGCTGAAGTTGTCGAAGTGGTCGGAAACCAGAACTGGCGCACCGACGTAAAAACCAATCCAGGCGGTCGAAGGGGTTATGGAAACTATGTAGATCTCCGATTCAAGCGACCTGATGGAAAATTCTTTGATGCTCGGATCGCCCACTTCAACGCGGTAAACCAGAACTTAAAGGTTGGCGACCGCATACCCCGTGGCTATCCCATTGGAACACAAGGAACAACAGGATCTACTACCGGTCCTCACATTTCCTTTGACCTGTACGGGCCAGGAAGTTACACCGGAGATCTGAACACAAGAGATTTGATATACCCTAATATGACTTCAGGCAGGCTTTTTAGGTAAGCAGGAATGGGTCGGAAAAAATCAGCTCCTGACTCCGGCGCAGCTGCACGCGAAGCAGCTAAAGCTTCTCGTCAAGCTGCTGAAGCTGCAGAACGGGCTGCTCGTGAACGGGAAGATCGTGCCCGTCAAGAGTTTCAGCAATCTCTCGCTCGCGTCAAAAGCTACACTGGGCAAACTGCTCAGCAATTCGTCGAGGGTGCAAAAGGTGAGCTCGCCACCACCCTTGGCGATATGACGAGTAAGTACGAAAAACAGCTTGCTGCTTTTGATCCAGACGTTTCTAAAGGGATCTCTCGTTTACAGCAGACTGCAGTTCAGGCTCAGCAGCTGACTAACCTGAACCCTCAATCGGAATTCCAAAAGTACCTCTCCGGCATTGAAGGCAAAGTTCGTAAGTCGTCCGCCGGCGGTCAGAACTTAGGGTTCCAGACCAGCGATCTCTGATGAGCTCGGAATATCAGATCCGACCCTCCAGTCACGAGCGGAAAATCGATTTCCACGGCAGAGCTCCCGAAGCTCGCCAAGACACTCGTTACGGAAGACGTCCGAACATTCGGATGGCCGGACAGATCTTTCCCGAAAGTTCCAGAGAACGTAGGGGTCGTCTAGAGCGGGAACGCATGGGTCGAATCCAAAAACAAACACCCGTGGGTTACGGCGAGGTTTTAGGTTTTGCCCAAAACGATAGCTTCGGTCCCGATAATTCGTACGAAAGCAAAGAGCGTATTAGCTATAAACACGACCAAGAGTACTAAATAGATCTTGGAAGTCCTGGACTCTTTGCTCCGGATTTATAAAGGCGGGTAAGTAAAAAACAAACCCATAGCACTTTGTATTTTTTACTTTTGGAAGATCCTTTTCGTCCCAGCTTAAGTTGGGTTTTTCTTTGAGGATGCAAAGGGGAAAGTCGAAACCAATTTTCTGAGTTACCAATAACGCTACATCAGTAGACGTCAAAAAAACTAAGGCTTCCTCGAATTCGTTTTTGCGGTAGCGGGCAAGCAACTCCTCGAGCCAAACCCGCTGCGCAGACTTCTTGAAGCGCTTGGTTTTTTTAAAAAGAGTTTTATCGGGCGGCTGTTCGCTGGAAAACAGAAAGTCCCTCGGAGGAAAAAGGTAAACGTTTTTAGCCCTCCAACTCTGCTTTAGTCCGTTTACTGAGGGATCGTAGAAACGCTCAGCGCCGACAAGATTATTGGCAGTCTCGCTAGATGCCGGGTCTAAATAAATTGTGCCGCCAAAGAACGCCGTGGCAGTGCCAAGCAACTCTGGCGGCGATACAAAATCAAATGATCCGAGGGGCATTCTCAGCTATTTCCTCAATAGCGTCAGCTGCTTCCTCGAGTTCGACAACATGAATCTGGAGGTTGGTGCAACCAGATTCGACGAGCATAATTACTGCCGTATTGTTATCTTCTTCCTTCTCGACGATGTTGGCAGCCGAGCTAAGGAATGCCGCAGTCTCCTCGTCGCACATTTCTTCTGCGACAGCTTTGTCAGCTAGCAGGTCAGCCATTGTGATGTAACGGCTCTGGCCAGGCTTGTCCATATTGAAGACAAGAATACCTGCGCCTGATGCCATGTAATACTCTCGGTAAAGAGTAATCATGTCCTCGAGGATCACCTGCGCAATGCCTTTAGACATCTTCCGCTTGACCTCATCGCCGCCACCAAACAGGTGCTTAATCAGCTGAGTTCTCCTGCTCATAGCCTTTAAAATTCGTCCAAGCGTCCTGAAGAACCTTAGCTGCATCGTAAAGAAAAGAACTGGTGTTGCTATCCGTAGGACTGAGTTTGCAATAGTGACGCCCCTCGATCAAGCCTGATTTGCCGCTTGATGCAACACCTTGATGAACAAGGCGATCGATGGCAACCGTCGGTACACCAAGCCTTTGGGACAAAGCCTTGCGAGAGACAAACGCCGTGGTTGACTTACCGGCTTTGGAGTTTGCAATCTGCTGGAGCGAGATGTCAATGCTTCTTAAGAGCTCTAGGAGTTCCTTGTCCACTGTGTTGTGAAAAAGTATGAGAGGCCGCCAACTCACCAGGATCCTGGCAAGCTAGTTCAGTTACCGCTGTTCGGAAAGGACGAAAACGAACAGCACCTCTCGGTTGCTGCGCTCAGGTCCTTCTTACCGAGCGAGCGTCTGAAGACTACAAAAGCTCTTTGAGTTGGTCAACAAAATCAGGACCATCCTCAATGAGGATTTGCATTACGGCTTTGAGCTTGCTTTCGAGCTCGTTAGCTGCAGTGGTTTCTTTCCTGTCGTTTAACAGTAGCCAGTAAGTATATGCGTTCTGTAAATACAGATGAGTTTGGCGAGCTTTAAGAGCCTGGACCTTCCACTTCTCAAAGTCGTAACTGGAGTTGTGTCGACTCAAACCGATGCGCTGCTCGAGATCCCGAATCTCGATCTGCATGTCGATGTCCTGCAAAGTGAAGGACAAAGCGGAGAGCTTGGCCTGGCACTCACTAATAGAGGTAGGCTCCGGATTGTCTGTGTAAATCCAGGGCGGCAGGTTATCAATGATGTACTCTTGCTTCCAGAGAACCTCCTTAACTTCTACGTTCTTGAAGGTCGAGGAGGGTTGAGAAGACCTGAGCGTTGTACTTTCCATCGATGCAGTAGAGCGTGTGGGCCTCGAATCTGGTTTGAACGACCAGGTGTCGATTGATGAGGGCACGAAGTTGTTGTTGTAGTGAAGTTTTACTGATTCCCAGGTAACCGAGTAAATCCTTACTCGATAGGGGTTGGTGGAACCGTAGCACGTTTAAGACATCTTCATGACGTCTGATGGCTGCCACGAGCGTTTGATATTCGAAATTGATCGCTTGCTGACGGACCGACCGTACTTGAGTTGAATCTGATGCTGGATCTTTAAATTGCTCCATCCGAGGGTTGAGCTCCATACGACAACATCGTGTTTCATTTCTGGTGTGATCTTACCGGCGGGGCTCCTGCAGATCATCAAGTGGTAGGGATTAATACAGAATTCATCGTTACACTTGGTCATCACGAACTGCTTTGAGGCGAGCTCGTCCTCGAAGAAGGCCTGAAAAACGGCGCGTCTGGTTCGGATGGTTGTACCGGACGAAGCGTCAAAGAGGATCTCGGTGTGCTTGGGCAGGTGCAAGTGCTGGTCTGCCTCGATCTCCCTTTTGTTTTGCCGTAGCCAGACCTCCAGCTTGTCCTTCATGGTCTTGGCGCTTTTGAACTCCTGTATGCAGACAGGACACGCGTAGAGGTGGTTGAGCCTATTTATCTTTCTGAAATCGTCAGAAGCGACAAGGAGTGGCTCAGAGCGCCCACAAGCGCAGGCGCAGGAGAAGACGCCTCGATACTCGTCCACATAGAAGGAGTCCAGCCTGAAGGCTCTCTGAGAGGCTCCTCGAGGCTTCGGAGGCTCCGTGGGATCCAGGAGTCCGAACACCGTGAACAGGGCGTTCTGGGGGTTTTCTGTGATGTTCATGTGAAATCGAACTCGTTGTGTGTCGCAGGGTGCGACGTGAGGGACGGAAAAACCCGTACCAAGCTCACAGAGCTCACGTAACGCACAGGAGTATAGCTCAGCCGGCCTGCCCTAGAAATTTCTTCTTTGTCAGGAACTGAATCTTTACAAGATTTGCCCGCCGGGCGCTTGATCCAGACGGCTAGCTACAGGTCGCAGACGGGTTCGCAGTTCGTGTAAAGCGATTTTTAATAATTTTATTTTTTAAATAATTTACCTAATACCAATCTAGGAAGCAATTCTTGTATAGAAGCCTCACTACCACTACTTTTTCTAGGAATTTTTTCGCAGACGCAACTCGACGTGGGATTTTGGGCGTTCCTAGTGGCCACAGATCTTGGGGAGCGCGAGGGGTTTTATGGTCCTTTTGCGCGTATGAGTCCCCATGAGACTCGCAATGAGGTAACATTCGCTTAATAGTGTTGCGGCTTTTAACAATGCCGACTACCCATCCAGCTCCTTTCCGCCCACCTTCTGATTCTTTAGAGACCTTTTGGCAGCAATGTCGTAGACGTTCTGCTGAACTCAATGTCCCGGCATGGAGGCTCGCCGAAGACAGTTACACTCACGAAATTAAGCTACCGAAAGAGAGCTAAGCTAGAATCTTCAGAGGAGGGCACTGTAGTTATTTTTTGCTATGGGAGCGTGCCCACATTATCCGTCACGTAAAAGCTTTAACCAGCCCAACTTTGGCGGAATCATCTCGGCTCTAACAGAATGCATCGTCACGATTTCCGGCGTGGGAACTACAACCTTTACTCTTGATCCCTCCGGTTACGCTTCGAATTTCGAAGGGATCGTACAGTGTATTGAAGACTTAAATTTCACTCTTAGCGGCATTGTTACAGGAGGAGGTGGTGGCGGCACTGCTTCTGGTGTTGCAGGCGGTTCGGGTATTTATATCGTTCAGAGCGGTGAGTACAACGTAATCAACGTCAACTACGACGACGTTTTCTACAACTCGGTTTCTGGTCATCTTGTCGGGGACGGGACTGTCACCGTTCTGTACAGCGGTACGACTGCAACCATTTCCGGCGCACCAAGTGCGGGCGGCGGCGGTGCAACGGTTGTTGTTTCTGGTGCTCCCGGAACCGGGTACAACGCTGGTGCTCTCTGGTACGACACCAACGAAGGTCGTCTCTTTATCTACGCTTCGGGCAACGGCATCACTGCCCCGGACTGGTATCAGACCAACGCCGAGGGTATTGCTCAGATCAGCGAGTACCCGCCAAGCGGCACTGGCGAGAACGCGCCTCCCCGCGACGGCTCCCTGTGGTTCAACACCTTATTCGGTGCGTTGTTCATCTACGACGCAACCTCGAGCGGCTGGTATCAGACCCAGACCAACGCAGTCGCGGCCTACAGCGATGCTGCACCTGCACCTGATACGAAGGGCTCGATCTGGTACGACACCGGCACCACCGACCTCAGGGTCTGGAACGGTACTGAGTGGACTAACACGATTTAAACTGAGTCAAAGGAGGATTAGCGCAAGTGGGACTCGTTTCTTTCCGAGCAGGTCAACCTATTACTTCCGGGAATTTCCTGCGCGTTACGACGAACGGTCTCGCTTATCCCGCTACCTGCGGTAACAAGCCGGGAGCAACTGCCATCGGCGTGGCAATTAACTCCGCCGAAGCGGATGATGTTGTTCTGGTAAATAAGGATTACATCTACGACGGTCTTCCTGCTTTAACTCCCGGCGAAAAAGTTTATCTGGCTCTCGATTCAGGTCAGTACTACACGAGTTACGACTTGTTTGATGTAGCTCTTAGTGGCTCCACTCTTTCTGGTATGTACCTGACGGAGCTCGGGACTGCAATCACCACCGAGAAACTTCACGTCCAGATCAAGCTGCCGGTATTCATCAACCGGTAGTTTCGAGTATTATTAAGTCACTAAGACTGCGGTTATAGCGGATGGCCAACCGCTCTATCTTCAACAGACGTTATACACCTTTTGACTCTGCAGGGCAGGAGGTATTCCTCGTCAATGGTGCTGGTGTTGTTACCCAGCTATCTACTACTACAGACTTCACGGCTGGCGAGACCCTTGTTCAAGGGGCAGTTGTTTACGTAAGCGGAACTCAAGTTTTTAACGCCACTGCTCTTAGTGGTGTTGCTGCCTTCAACTACGGAGCTATTGGCATCACTGCCGCTTCCGGCAGCCCCAGCCAAAGCGTTTCGGTCGTGCTTGATGACGCCGTGGTCATCGCCAACGAAAACATCACCGCAGATACGGCGCTTATTCCAGGCGATATCTACTATCTGTCGAAGTTTGACGGTCAGATCACTCGATTCCAGACTGCTTCTGGCCAGGTGACCAACTCCGGCACAGATCAGTATCAGGTCTCGCTTCCTATTGGCCGTGCACTCAGCACTTCAGAACTCGAAGTAGAAATCGGAACCCCCACCATTCTGTACGAGTGAGGGTAAACGATGGTTGCTTATAGTCCTTTAATCCTTGTTAGTGGTCTCCAGAGCCAATTACCTCCTGGAGACACGATCAAGGGCGTCAGTGCTTCTGGTGACGCTGCTTATATTCTTGCCGAAGAAGCTCTTGCCTCCGGTAACGCAGCTCTAGTCGACGCTGCCGAAGCTCTTGCTTCCGGTAATGCCGCTCTTGTTGACGCCGAAAGTGCCCTCGCCAATATTTCCGGCTACTCCGTAGCTCCCTCCGGTGCTTTTGGGGGAACGGGCGCCTCCATTGTTCTCCTCTCTGATCTCGCTGTTCAGAGCCAGGTCAATATTTCTGGCCAAGGCGGACTTGCTGTTCAGTTTGAGTCGGATGTCATCACGATTTCCGGTGGAACTGGAGCCGGCGGTGGCGGCGCAGTCGGTTCCGGGAACGGCGAAGTCTTCTTCCTCAACGACACCGTTATCTCAGGCAGCTATGTTATACCTAGCGGGAAAAATGCGATGTCAGCCGGACCCCTCACTCAGCTGAGCGGCGTGGTCATCACCATTCCTAGCGGCAGTGCCTGGACGATTGTGTAACTATGCCTCTCTCATTTGATGGCGCAGGGATTATCACCGGTCTTCAGGTCGGCGGCTTGCCTGACGGCACTGTCGATCAAGATACGCTGGCGATAGATTCCGTAGGGACCGCAAAAATTGTAGATGACGCAGTCACTGTAGGAAAAACAAGTTTTACTGGCGATCTTCAGTTCAACTCCGGCTTTGGCAGTGCCGCTACGGCTTACGGCGTAAG
>Ga0181577_10002593_pt1 | contig 14127 bp, 19 predicted proteins | sample 101ome_21_FD_132468 | JGI IMG/M metagenome (GOLD analysis project Ga0181577, IMG submission 132468) | Coastal salt marsh microbial communities from the Groves Creek Marsh, Skidaway Island, Georgia - 101413BT metaG (megahit assembly) | ecosystem: Environmental > Aquatic > Marine > Intertidal...
ATGGACTGGAACCCTCACGCTGTGGTACCGCGCATGGCCAGTGCCGTTGTGGCTCACGAGCGCGGTGTTGAGGCAGCACGGTGGCTGTTGGAACGGCTTGAAGATGGTGACCTTGACCGGCGCCTCCTGCTCTTGGAATGGGTCCGTCTTCTGCTTGAGCGCCCTCCGCTCATCGAACCGCTCGGCCTGAAAGACATCCTTTTGCGGAGAGCGGCAGACCCTGTGGCAGAGGTTGCCAATCGGGTGACCTTGTGTCTAGCGAAGGCCATTGAGGGCGACCGAGACTTCGGACACCAACTCGCCCTTCGCCTGCATGAACGAGAAGAGCAACTTGTTCAGCGCGCCATGGCCGATGTTTTGACGCGTTTGTTCCGTAGGTTGACGTGGGACGCTTTGCCCCTGCTCGATGACATGCTCACCTCAGAGGATGAGGGCGTTCTTGCCGCCGCCAGTGCTACGGTAGGGGATGTCAAGTTCCTCGATAAAGAGCAATGGGCGGACCGTTTGCGACAGCTCGCTGACCACCCTCTTCCCATCGTACGGCGTAACCTCGTCCCCAATCTCCGGGAATACGTAGAATTTGATTCGGCTGACCGCAGAGGTCTGTTCTTCGCGCTCTGGCAGGACGGCGACGAGGTTGTTCGAACCCGTCTGCGCGAGTTGTTGCTTCGCATGGAAGAGGTTGCACCCGAGCACTTTGCCAATCAAATCCGTGCTCTTCACGAAGCCAGCGCCGATCTTTCCCCGCTTTGGGAGCCGATGAACGTGCGAAATGAACACCGTTGCGTTGCATGGCAAGCATGGTTAGCGGGTGAAGGCGACCTGCCGACAGGCGCGTCACAAAGCGTTCACCAGTCAACGATGGAAGCCCCCGAAATACTTCCTGGGTTGGATGATGCCCTTCGCTCCCTGGAAGAGTGATCACTCTTCTTCTAGGAGCGGGCCGTTCGTGACCAGCCAAACATAGCCACCGTTCATGACCGCGAGCATGCCAATTAACGTCATTAGCAGACCCGCTGGTTCGGGAACGAAACCGTCGAGCGCACCAACGCCGAAGAGCCTACCAGCGACCAAGCAAGCCAGTCCGAAAACGACGGCATGCAACCACGACGTTTCAGGGTGGGCCCATCGGTTCACGGTGGGAGCAACACCATAGAGGCCAAACGTGCGTTTGAACCATGCCAGATAAAGAAGGCTCATGCCAAACAAACCCAACACGCCTCGGGTGAACGACGGTGAATCCCAGGGTCCAGCGGGCGCCAAGTCGGTGAACGATTGAAGGACCAACAGGGCCCCCGTGATGAAGAGACCCCGTTCCAGGTCTTTTCCCTCCATGATGGTGGGCTGGAGGGCCACGCTTGAAAGCATAGTCCTCTGTAGCCAAGACATGGGCGTGGTTCGCGATGCTGTTCTCGTGGCTGCAGGCCTCGGCACTCGCATGTTTCCAGTGAGTGCTTTTCTACCAAAAGAAACGCTGCCACTGGTCGACGTGCCTTGGCTCACTCACTTGGTTCTGGAAGCAAAAGCAGCGGGTATCGAACGTTTTCACGTGGTGGTATCGCCCACCAAATCGTTTGACGGCATGCTCGATGACCAACGCTCCATGCACGCACTTCGCAATCATCTTGACGAGCAATTGTTCAACGCTGCCGAGGGCATGGAGGTTTTCACGCATATTCAGAAGGAGCCCAAAGGCGTGGCCAACGCCATTGAAGCCGCTTTGGACGCTGTCGACGGCCCCATTCTCGTGATGTTGGGAGATAACCTGCTGATGGATGTCCATGCACCAACAACCAACTATGCACCAACCTCTGCCTCAAAGAACCTCATCGACGCTTACCAAGATTCACAGACTGCCATGGTGGGCCTCATGGAAGTTGACGAAGCCGATGTGCGCCATTATGGCATTGTGAAGTTGGACAACGACCTCATCACCGACATGGTGGAAAAACCTCAGCCAGGGCAAGCGCCGAGCCGTCTGGCGATGTGTGGGCGCTACATTTTCCCTTCAGACATGAAAGAACGTCTTGCTCACCTCCCCTATGAGGAGCACGGCGAAATGCAAAGCATCGCTCTTCAACGCCAATGGATGGAGGAAGGCTTGCTTCACGGAATGGTGCTTGACGGCACTTGCTGGTACGATTCGGGCTCTCCAATGAAATGGCTGCAGGCGCAGGTTGACCATGCCCTGCGACGGCCCGACCTTCAGGAAGAAATGGCAGCGTGGCTCACCCAGCGGCTCAAGGATCAGCGCTGACCGGGTTTCCAAAACGAGAGTGGTACCGGTGCTTCGTTGATTGCATGACGGGATGCGAGGTGATCGGCGCGTTCGTTCCACCGGTGCCCCCGGTGGGCTTTGACATGGGACCACTGAAGCGATCTCAATGCTTGAACCTCCTTCCACAAGGACTGAACATGCGCTACCAATTCACGGTTCGCCTTTGCTTTCCACGCCCCGCTTGCGAGGTTTCCAGCATAGGTTGAGTCCGCCCGTATGACCGCAGGGGCATCATCCCCTTCGACCAGCAACCAGCGCAAGGCAGCAGCAAACCCGCTCAATTCTGCCGTGTTGTTGGAGCCAACTTCTGCACCGATGTACCCTTCTGCGGCTGAGTCGGTCAAGACAGGGCCTGCCGTTTCAAAGTGGAGTTCTCCCGAGCCCTTGCCGAGTCCCGAGTCTCCCACGACCACCACCATTCCCCATGATGCGGGTGTGTTGGCATCCACGTTTTGGTTTCCAACGCATGAACCATCGACGTAAATGGTCCATTTTGGGAGGTCCGTCAACGAACTCACTCGCCAATCTCGGCTTTGTATGCAGCGGCGTCCATCAATCCAGTAACCGCTTCGGGATTCTCAAGGGTCATCTTGACAATCCAACCGTCACCATAGGGAGAGGTGTTCATCAATTCAGGTGCGTCTTCGAGATCCATGTTGACCGCGGTGATGGTGCCAGCAAGTGGTGCAAAGATGGGCGATGCGGATTTCACCGATTCAACGACTGCGAATTCTCCCATGTCGCCAACGGTGTCGCCTTCGCCGGGCAGTTCGATGTAGACGATATCGGTCAACATGTCCTGTGCGTGGTCCGTGATGCCAATCGTCACCGTGTCGCCTTCGACACGCATCCATTCATGCTCTTTGGTGTAATACAATCCTTCTGGGACTTCGCTCATCGTATCGCCTCTACATGTGACGGGGAGCCGAACGCTCATCAACCCACCGATAACGCGTGTTCTTACTCCTCTTGGCGAAGATCCTTTACGAGCACATTCGCTTCCAAGGCCGCCCATTTTGCGTTCACCGATTCCGAATGCTGGACATCATCAATCTCTTCCTTGACTCTGGAGGCCATCTCATCGTCCGTTTCGTACGAAAAACGACGGGCGAGCGGCCCTACGCCGTTTGAGACCGACCACCCGGCCCCAATCAACACCAGGGCCAATCCGAAGAACGCAAGAAGAACAGGGGGTTGCGTCTGTGGAAGCCGGCCAGCTTGAAGTGCAAAACCAACCCCAAGCAGCAATCCCACCCCCGTGCCGTAAAAGAGGCGGGTGGCTGCAATTGCAGGGGGGTGCATGGTCCGTCGAGGCAGCGATGCATCATCAATCAACCGATGGTGAATTCAATGCTCAATACGTTTCACGCATCAATTTGTGAATTTTGTACGGCAACAACGCCCGGTTCACCGGCGTCACCTCGAGAATTCGACCATCGTCTCGACGACGGATGTCTTGAAGCAGCGGGTGTCGGCTTTTCTTGTGAAGGGTCAACAAGGTTGGCATGTCCACCTCAAGCGCGCTTCGAACAGCCTGAACAAACGCTTCAGATTCAACGGAAAATTTTCCGATTTCATCGATGACCAGCACTTCACAATGATGCTGAGCGTAATCGATGGCCGGTAGAGCTACACGGTTCAACTCCTCAATGTCGATGCCGTAGCCCAAGACACGCAGACGAGAATCAATGGCCTTGTGAGCGATGATCCCTTCTTCGCCGCTGACGATATCGATGACCTTGTAGCCCAAACGCTCCCCGTTTTCCAACAAGGGTTCGGTTCGCATGCCACCAAGAATTGGTTTTTCGATGGTGCCGCCTCGCATGGAAATTTCCCGCTGCCGTTCGTCAAGCAGCATTTCCAACACTTTTTCCATCACCGCTGACTTTCCGCTGCGTGGCAGGCCGGTGATGCCTATCTTTGGATGAATTCCCATCTTCTTCCTATCCTCCAAAAGAGCGAGCGTTTTTGACCACTCGGGTATCTGCTATAAATTATCGGTTCCAAATGACGCACATTCGGTAAATGGCACGTCAATATTTCCCGTTCACCCTACGAGAGTACTGAATTGTGGAAAGAAGTCCGGGAGTTCCACTGGCAACATCTCCAATTCGTAGTTGTTGACGTTGTTGTTTGCCGCCCAGGCCCTTGCCCACTCGTCCAAGTCGTTGTTGTTGAGGTGGTCGCAAAGCCATTGCAGACCGTTTTCGATGGTCTTGTGGTCGTTGACCAACCGGTGTTGAATGTCTTCATGAAGTTCGATGTGGTTTACGCTGTTTCCAAGCACGCTTCCTTCCGGAATCACCGCCCAGCGCAGGCGGCGATCTTGGTGTGCATTCACGATGGCTTGACAAGCAAGCCGTGGCCCGTAGGTCGGGTGGTCTTCACCGATCCACATCGCCAGTTGACGCTCGCTTGCTCGGGAGGGGATGTCGGTTCGGAAGGCAGGGTGGCGAATGAAGACATTGCCTTGCTCGTTCTCGGAAAAATGAACGCCCCGAATAAACGGGCGGCTGCGCTTGCCCTTGACCCATGTTTCAATGTGTTTGGCGTGAGCAGTTTGGTCGATTTCACCGACCCGAACTCGAACGTGTCGCTCGTTGGTGGTCAGTGGGTGCTCATCGTCGCTCAATCGTGGCAGGCTTGCCAATCGGTCCAGCACCTCAAGGGTGTATTTTCGCTCGATTCGGTCTCGGGGCAAGCGAGGAACGGCCCACGTGTCACGAGCCCACGAAGTCCAGCGCTCGTGCTTGAGTTCAAACACCGGCACGCGAGACGAGAGCCCACCGCTTTCTCGTCGGAGGTCAGCCCGAGTGATCGGGCCGTGAAGGTTGAGTGAGCACGGTTCGCCGTTGGCCGTGATGCCAAGAACAACAACACCTTGCGTCATGCCGGGGAACAGAAGGTTTGCTTCTTCAATCGCCCACGCATGGGTCCATGCATGTCCTTGCACCAACAGCTCACGCAGGGGATGCGAGGATTGTTCGCGCAAGAGGCTGTCAGGAGCAACAATTCGCAAACGGCCTCCGTCGCTGAGAATTTGTAGGCTGCGCTCGATGAAGAGCCGATAGAGGTTCACGTTCCCACGCATCGTTGAAAACCGAGGCTTTCCGTTGTCCATGAGGTTTCGAAGTTGTTCACCCAACTCTTTGCGTAGTTGGCTACCGTCTTCCATGCCTCGGAAGCGGTCCTTGATGCGAAGCCAAGGTGGGTTGGTGAGGACCAAGTTTGGACGTTGTTCCCACGGCCAATTGCCCTGCAGCGCATCGCCTTGTTGAACACCGGCATCGAGGAGCCCTTCCATTTCTTTGCGGGAAATTTTCCCGGGTGTTTCTGGACCAAAACTGACCAGTTCGTGGCGTATGGCTTCGAGAAGAAGACGTGTCTTGGTGCTTTCAACGACCAGCGGGTCGATGTCCAAGAGTTGAATGTTGGAAAACAAGCGGCGAGAATCTTCCTTGCGCTTTTCGGGCTCTGCATCTTCGTGTGCATCGGCGTGAAGACGGATGAGGCGAGCGTGGAAGAGACCACCGCCGGCGGCGGCATCGGCGACGGGCAGAGGAATGCCGCTGAGGGTACGGACGCCGTTCTCAATCGCCAATCGTTCGGCTTCATCGTCCACTTCGGCTTCTTGAGAAGCGGTAGGGAGGTTGAGTTGTTGCACGTGCTGGCGGAAGCCAGGGGGAAGGTTACTCATGAGGAAACTGGAGGGCTGGACCGGCTTGGTTGGGTTGACCAAACTCTCTCGCATTTCCGAAGCGATGACGGCGTCTGCGAGACGTGGAGGTGTGGGGTGAGCGCCCCGAGGTGAGCGACCGTCGGACTCAGCGTCGTGGCGAGCCAAAAGGTGGTCAAGAACATGGCCGGGGTCGGTGAGGAGGTTGGCGGGCAGGGTGGGCCAATCTTCGGGGAGAAGGGCGGCAATCGGCTGGAAGGTCTTGAGCGATTTTTCCCAAGTGGTGAGCCAGATGTCAATTTGCTGTTTTCGGTCCGCTAATGTACGGTCCAATCGTGCATACCATCCGCTCACGCCGTTTTGCATCATCCCCACCAATCCGCCGGGACGGCTTTCCCACTTTGAAGGTGACCCTTCGGACAAGGCTCCGATTTGTTCGGTTTTCGAACCTAACCGTCAAAGATTGCCGTGGCGGATTCAAACCAGTTCCAACCGTCCTTCACCCAATCAAGAAGTTCAGAGAGTTGCGTTGTTGAAACTTCGGCTGCCTTGGCAATTTTGCGTAGGGCGCGCACCTCTTTGTTATCGTAGGCACCGTCGACCGCAGCAACCAACGCAGCGTCCCGAAGCAGAAACCGGACAAAAGAGGGTTCAAGATCGGCGAGGGATTGTTCGAGCGGAATGGGTTGTTCAAATCCGGCTCGGACCTTAACCCGAGATTCGGGGTGAATCATCGCTCTCCCCATCATCGCCTCGATCACAGCGATTTCTTCCCGAACCAATTCACCATCCGCTGCGGCAATGTACACCAACACTTCGGCGTAGCGAACGAGTTCTTGAGGCGAGCGTTGGCCCATCCCGTCGGGGAACATGACCTCATTCCTCAAGCGTGTCGAGCAGTTCGTACCCTTCTTTCATCCACTTGTAGCCTTTAACGGTCCACTGCAAGAGCAAATCCACAGCGTCTTCTTTGAGGCCAAGATGTTCGGAAATGTCCTCGAGCGCGTCTCGTTCATCTTCGTCAACCGTGCCGTCGGCTGCCGCCATCATCACCGCATCCCGCAGCGCGAGACGACCCGCTTCGCCATTCAAATCCTCAAGGCACTCCTCAAGCGTGGGGGGATTTTTGAGTGCGTCTCGAATCATTTCTCGTTGATTCGGGGAAAGAAGGGCCGTCCCCAATCGTTGTTCAAACATCGCCATTTCATCAACCGTCAATTCGTTGTCAATTCGGGCCATGAAGGCGAGCAGGCGCGCATAAGCAAACCGTTCTTCTCGTGGAAGTTTGTGGACCGTGTCGGGCAGCATGGAAGGTGGTGCGCGCTTCTTCCCCAAGAACCCAACGGCGACAAGCCGGCATGGAACCCCAATCTTGAAACCTGCGACAAACCGCCGAAACAGCATGCCTCGGGACACCGACGTTGAGGTGATCGTCTGGACCGGTCGCGGATGCGGTGCATGCACCAACGCTAAGCAGTTCTTGGGTAGAAAAGGCATTCAGTTCTCCGAGCGTCGTCTCAAAAACGACCCCGCCACCCAACGTTCCTTTGCTCGTGCAACAGGGGGCGCTCGTACAGTTCCACAAATTTTCGTTGGCCATCATCATGTTGGCGGCTTTGACGACTTGCTGCAGGCAGAAAAATCCGGAGAGCTTGATGTGATGTTAGGTCGAGCCGACCACCTTCCTCAACGGTCCCCGTGGCAACGCTTCCTGCGATGGATGGGATTTTGAGATTGCAAGGAACAACCCTTCATTAGCGGCCGTTCCAATAACCGCTCATGCACCCAAGTATCAACGTTCACGGCAAACCCTTGGAATCGTGTTCCAACGCCCCTCTCACGGGATGGTACCGTGACGGGTGCTGCAACACCGACGACGCCGATCGAGGCTCCCACACCGTTTGTTGCGTGGTGAATGAAACTTTCCTCAACTTTGCCAAAGAACAAGGCAACGACCTCGTGACGCCTGCTCCACAGTTCAATTTCCCAGGACTCAAACCAGGCGATTCGTGGTGCGTGTGTGCTCGAACATGGCTCCAAGCGGTGAACGCTGGTCAGGCGTGCCCCGTGGATTTGGAGTCAACTCACCAGCGGGCCTTGGACATTATTCCTCTTGAGATCCTCGAAACCCATGCGCTGTAGGGGATGAATACTGAAACACGACCATGCGCATGGCGAGCCATATGAGCACGCCCCAACCGAGCAAGTTGACGATGCCCATGAAGTGCAGCAGGTTAGGGAAGGCAGACGACAACCACCCGATGGTGATGCTTGAACCAACCAAACTCCCCACGTAAACGGGAACCGCCGTTGGCAGTGTCCAGGACACGGGCTTGCGGTCGTCAAAGGTGAACCATCGATGAACGAAGTGTCCCATCACGCCCGTTAAGCCCCAGAACAATCCCCAAAGCAACCGGACATCAACGGATGGAAACATCAGCATTGAAACGGTCCATGTTGTGAAGAAAATGCCGCTGTTGAATCCTCCTGCAAGCCCGAAACGAATCAATGAACCACGAGGGGCGAACCGTTGGATGAGGTTCGCTGAACGGATTTCAGTCGTCATTTGTGACCACATCACTCGGTTTTCCAGTCAGCGTTTCTCGTAACACGTCGTTGTCCGTTTGCATGGCGTCCATGAAGGCATACTTCACACCCAATTCTTCAGCCAACACTCCGAGAGCGGAACTGTCCTTTGGCAGACACTTGCCTCCGAATCCACGACGCAGTCCAAAGATGGGGTCTAGATGTGAGGGCCCGATGGGTTGTGCTTGCTCGGCCGTGATGATGTCGCGAATCGCATACCAGTCTTCGCCCATGGCTTCGCAGATGTCGTACATTTGGTTGGCGAAGGTGACCTTGAGAGCGTAGAAGGTGTTCTTCGTGTACTTGACCAATTCCGCCTGTGTGGGAGTGACGCAGAACAGTTGCTCTCGGCGGAGGACGCCTGCTTCTTTGTGCTGCTGGAACACCATATCTGCGACGGCTTGGTGATGGGTGCCGACGACGAGGATGTCTTGATTTGCGAAATCTTCCAGACGCCGTCGCTCAACGAGGAATTCCGGCGAGTAGGCGATGTTCAGGTGAGGATATTCGTCGTGGTAGCGCTGTGTGGTCCCGGGCACCACCGTGCTCTTGATGACGGCGGTGAAGCCCTCAGGGAGCGCATTGAGCACGTCCTCCACGATGCGGGTGTCGCAGGCTCCGGTTTCTGGGTGGGGAGGTGTTGGGACGGCGATGTAGGCCATGTCCACGTGGTCAATGACGTCGTTGAGACTGGTTCCACGAGCAGGGTCGTGGACGAACAATTCGTGAGCGTCTCCAAAACAATGCTCAATTGCACCACCAACCATACCAGCCCCGATGATGCCTACTTTCATGCTGCTCACCTGTGGGGGTTGGGGTTCAATTTTCCGTCTTTGGCCATGATGGATGCCTCGAGCAAGGTATCGGGCGTTCCACAGTCAACCCAGGTTTCCTTGCCCACAGATACGACGTTGGCCACTCCTTGTTTCACATAGGTGCGCGTGATGTCGGAGATGGAGAAGTCATCGCCGCGTTCGGCCGAGGCATGATCGAGGTGCGACCAAAAGTGCTCATCGAACATGTAAATGCCTCCGATAGCGAGATTGGAAGGAGGGGTACTCGGTTTTTCTACGATGTCACAAATGGCGCCGTTTTCATCAAAAACAGCGACACCAAACGCTTCAGGATGGTCTTCTTTTCGGGCGATTAAGAGGCATCCCGGTGGTTGTTCAGAGGCCACAAATGCTTCCACATGAGGCTGAAATTCAATGGTCGTGATGTTGTCAGAGAAGTACACCATCAACCGAGCATCTTCGTTGTATGGCCTGGCCAAAGAAAGTGCGTGAGCGACGCCTTTTGGCTCTTCTTCAATGACGTAGTGGATGCGCTCTCCGGGCAGGCCTTGCCCGACATGGCTGGCAATTTGCCCGACGAATTTGTTGGAGATGATGGTGATGTCTTTGATGCCTGCCCGACGGATGGTTCCGAGCGCATAATCGATCACGGGCCGGTTGTGAAGAGGAAGCAACGTCTTCTGCGTGTATTGCGTGAACGGTGAGAGACGAGAACCGTGTCCTCCTGCAACGAGGATGGCCTTCATCTTCATGATTCAAACGGGTTCGGTGATGGTTATAGAAGGTGCTCCCTAAATCATTCCTTTTCTTCGGACTCCATGACCTCGCGCATGGCCCCATCCTTGGCGTTTTGCTCAAACCAACCGCTGGCTACCAAATCACCGAGGCGTTGCACACCTGCTTCAATGAGGTCCACATCGTTTTTTTCCGCAGCTTCCCATTGTCGCTGCGCCACTGCAGCATAGTATTGATTTGCTTCCTCGACCAGTTTTTCGGAGACTCCCAAGTCACCTTCCAGCCCTTCATAATCGGCTTCATGAAGCGAAGGGTCCACCCGTAGAAGCGTTGGGTCAACGTTCGCTTCTGCTTTGTCAAAGGCCGGGCCCTTCTCATCGGTACCACGGGTGCGAAGATAGGATTCATTGGTGGCGGCGCGACCGATGTTGGTCGAGGCAAAGGCCTGACGCAAGTGGTCTGCTTCCTTTTCGTCTAGATCAAGTCCGTTCAATTCCTCCCATCCAAACTCGATGCTGTCCAACAGTAGACCAAGTCTGCGCTGCAATGTTTTTGCTCGATGCGAGGAAAGCCATGTCACCATCACCGCGAGCGCAACTGGAATGCTGAGGAACTGGACAATGCGATACACGCCCACGCCCTGAAGGTAGGCGATGATGGTGAAAACATCGGTCAATATGACAATGCTCCAGATCGCTACGATGAATTTCTTCCGTTCGGTTCGTTCCTGAACGAAGAAATGTTCAACCAAGTTTTTGTTCTTCATGAGAGGCACCTAGCGTTTTGCGATGCTCCGAATCTTTTCGAGGGTCTGTTCGTCAAGCTCGGTATCTGTCTCCCAGCCCATGGCCTTCAGCCCGTTGGCGATGCTGGCCTCGATGATGGTGCTCATGCGTTCAATGGCGTATTGGAACAACAAACAGCACATGAGCACTGTAGCCAAACCAAATTCCCATCGGGTCAACACGCCCACTCCCAAACCAGCAAGCACCATCACCACGATGCCTGCCACCATGCGTCCCTTGAGTTTCAACGAAGACGCGTGTGCATCAAGAATTCGTTGCGCCCCCTCACGCTTGCTCATGCTCGCCATGGTTGGCGCACATGGCGCATCAAAGTCAAGATGTCGCTTGCTGTTTCAACCACTCGTTGAGTTCTAGAATCTGCTGTCGATTAAGGTCATTTTCAGAGCTCCCGTCGCTGACAAGGACGCTGTCGTTCATGGTGAAATGACCTCTCGGCTGAGCGATGAGGTGCTGCAACAATTCGCTCATGGCCTGTTGCATGTTGGCGGTTTGCTCCACTTGCAAATTGAGCAATCTCTCCATGCTGTTGAAGACGACATCGTTTCGTTCCTGTCGGGCTTCAAGTGCATTGGATGCAGCCGTCATCGCTTCCTCTTGACGCTTCAACAACTCACGAGCAGCAGGGCTCCCCACGGCATCTCTGCGGTGCAACTCTTCGATGGCGGTGTTCAATTCCACATGGCGCTTGGTCAAGGCGCGTTGCAATTGTTCCACCTGGTGATTGGCCTCACGAAGTTGCGTAGAGACATCTGTTGTATGACGGTGAACCCTCCTCAATTCCGACCGGTGATGGGTGGATTCCGAGAGGAAGGCGGCCACGATGGCCATGCCCAGCGCCATTTCCGGATGAATCATCAACGACGTTGCCAACAACCACACTACGCTTCCTGAAAACACCGACCGAATCAATCCCATGATATTCAATACGACTTCAGAAGATAAAGTCGCGGTGCGGGATAGCCGAGGGACCCCTAGGAGGGAAGGAGAATAAAGCAGTCATCATCGATTTCAAGCAACAGCCCGTTGGTAAGAAGATGGTCCAACGCTTCATCGGCCTCCGCATCGTCAATATTGCACCCTCGTGTGTGTTCAAAGATAGCCTCGAGGGTCGCCACAGGTTCTCCGTTCGCAAGTTCCCGTTCAACACCCATGACGATGGTCTGACAGGTGATGGCCAGTAGAGGGTCGTCGGTGTTGTCATGTGGAAGCAAATCCAGGAACACGTTGGACGGATGGCGCTCTAGTTCATCGTTCACATTCTGGTTGACAGATGGCTCAACCGCTCGTTCACCGAGTCCACGAAGGGCATGGGGCTCGTTCAAATCAAAGCAGTCAAAGAGGTTCTTTTGGTACGGGTCGTCACAGACTTCCTCTTCGCCGTTGACCTCCAACCGTCGCCCGAGATCTTCCAAACGTTGGATACGCTGGTCGATGACGATTTTTTCTCGCAACAAATCAACGGCGATGAGGTCCATGGCTAAGTTGGCTTGCTCGACCAGCCAATCGTGTAAATTCCACTGGGGGTTGATGCCCATCATGGTGTCGGCGAGCTGACGAATTTCAGCCGGCATGTCTTCAACAGAGGCACGACGTTCCTGTTCGTTTTGCCTCTCATCTGCCATACTCATTGTTGCAACTTGACAGCCTATGAAGCATCCCCTCTTCAGCGGTCAAAACAGGACATAAACCGAGTCATTTGCATCACGAGAAGTGGGGCCGAACAGGCCAACAACCGCTATGAAAACCGTTCATGAACGAGGGTTTCGTTCATGTAGGCGATTCCTGTGCGCCAAACCATGAGTGACCATCGCATCACGGTTTTGCCAGGCGACGGGACGGGCCGAGAGGTTTCCCTTGAGGCTCAACGCATCTTGGACACCATCCAAGCCCACACCAACCACGGGTTCGAGCAAACGGTGATTGATTGCGGCGGTCAGCACTACCAAGCCACGGGTGAAGAGTGGGCTGAAGGCTCGTTTGAATTCTGCCGAGACGAGACGGATGCCATTTTCCTCGGAGCCATCGGATACCCCGGTGCTCGCTTGCCAAACGGTGATCTTGCTGGTGGTTCCGTGATTTTGGGTCTGCGCAGCGGATTGGACTTGTATGCCAACGTGCGACCGATCAAACTCTACGAGGGCGTTCCCCACAAAATTCACGGTGGCTTTCGCCAAATTTGGGAGCCTGGCATGGTGGACATGACCATTCTTCGCGAGAACACCGAAGGGCTCTACCACGCTCTCCTACGTCGAAGTGCAGACCGTGCTCAAGGGCGTCCAGAATACGAACCAGAACCCATGACATTCCCTGGGCTTGATGGCGAAGTTGCTTACGACCCCCGTCCAATTTCCCGGAACGGTTCAGAGCGTTTGATTCGCATGGGTTTCGAAATCGCCGAAACTCGTAACGGGGCTCCTGCCGACGGTGTTCGTCGTGTTTCGTGCATCGACAAATCCAACGTAACCCGAGGATGCCAACTCTTCCGCTCAACCTTTGACGAAGTGGCTTCACAATACCCCGGCACCGAGGCGGATTACGGCTACATCGATGCCTTCATGCAGTGGATCACCCGTTCTCCAGAGCACTACGACACCGTTGTGACCTCGAACATGTTTGGCGATATCTCAACCGATTTGGGGGCTGTCCTTCAAGGTGGCATGGGTATGGCCGCCTCAGGAAACATCGGCGACGATCACGCCTTCTTCGAGCCCGTTCATGGCTCATCACCCAAACACGCAGGGCAAAACAAGGTCAACCCCATCGCTTCCATCAATTCCATTCAGATGATGATGGATTACCTCGGTCGCAAAAACAACGATGACGACTTGGTCGCTATCGGACGCCTCATTGACGAGAGCGTCGCTGACCATCTCAAGGAAGGCAAGATGCTGACCTATGACATCGGTGGAACCGCATCGTGTTCGGACGTCGGCATCAGCATCGCTGACCGCTTGGCGGCCAAGTTGAAGGAACGCTGATTCCAAGCCTCCTTTTTTCGGCTTGCGAAACAAATCGCTGAAACAACATTGTTTTGCGCGTCCTTTATGCCTTTGAATGCAGAGAAGTTCTCATTCGAGAAGCGGAGCAATCAATTCTAGATCTCTGGGAAGTACCGGCTCTCAGTGTTACCGTTTTGTTGCTAGGATTGGCTCATGGTGGATAGCATATCTGCGAGCCCCTCGTCCAGGACCGTTTGATGGTCGTAAGACTCGTCGAGGGTCAATTGTCCTTCTTCAGCAGCCAAACCAAGCA
>Ga0181577_10002598_pt1 | contig 14116 bp, 23 predicted proteins | sample 101ome_21_FD_132468 | JGI IMG/M metagenome (GOLD analysis project Ga0181577, IMG submission 132468) | Coastal salt marsh microbial communities from the Groves Creek Marsh, Skidaway Island, Georgia - 101413BT metaG (megahit assembly) | ecosystem: Environmental > Aquatic > Marine > Intertidal...
CGATTCGTTGGGCAATCATGGCGGACTTTGTACCTACTATCCGACAGGATCTTGAGAGTGGCAAAGTGAACAGACTTATGTATCCACCCGTTGCCATTCGGTACTGTTACGTAGACACTTTTCACTACGCTGGTTTCCCTTTGCACTTATGACCCATCTTCGCACACAGACCGTCAAACGTCTTGACTGGATTTAACCGCATACCGGGAGTATCATCGTTTATATCTAGTGCTGATGTGACATCATCGTCGTCTGGAACACCAGCATCGCGACGGGCTTTGATAGCATTCATAGCCTCGATATCGACAAGTGTTGCTGATTGATGTTTTGTGACCCTTGTTTCATAAAATCGCTTGGCATCTTCATACGACAACTCGGTCACTCCCGGTAATCCAGTCGCCGCTTCAGCAAAGTCAGAAGGCACAAGCAAAATACCTAGCCAGCATCCATTTGGACTATTGCAGACAGGATCATTCTCGTCGCATCCGTCATCACAGTGACCGCAACATTTGTCGTACTGCCAACCACCGTAGGCATCAATGAACCGGGACCAATCCATATTGTCTCGCAGTTCGGCAGCGATCTCATTAAACGGGGGATATTTGTGCGTGCCGTCACCGTTGAGGCCGATTTCCACGCGGATCGGAGTTAATTCCATGTCGTATAATCCTCTATGTTCCGCTTGTACTACTGTGGTCCTTCCAGACCTTGTACACTGCGACCAACGATGTGAAAGTTAGCGTTGCCACGATACCACTGAATGCTTTTGCGTACTCGTCTTCGTTGACTTCGTTCGCCAGGACAAACATTGGAGCAAGGCAACATCCCATTACGATACCGAGTTCAATTGCTTTCCAGAGCATCAGCAACCTCCGTTAATCACGATTTAATTTCTAAAGAAACGAACTCGATAAACCATTCCGTTGGAACTACGAGCGTGACCGTCTGCCACAACTCGACGACCTGTGATACACGTTACGCAACGTCGATAGTCGGATACTGTCGAGCATCCGATACCTTCTGTCACACCAAGTCCTGTCCAGCTACGACAACCACCAATAGAGTGCGACAACACTTGCTGTCGCGCCTTTGCTTCAGCACGTTCCTGGGCAATGTCTTGAAGACTTCGGGTCTTGCCGTCGTACAACTTTGCCGTGGACTCTTCGCTTGGTGTGTACGTCATGTGACTACCAGTGTAGGACGAGTACGAATAACTTCGTCGTCTACCGCGAGCATCTGCTACCGCTGTAATGCTCATCAGCAGTAGCAGAACAACAATCCTTTGCATCATTCCTCTCCTTCAACTTTCACCAATGCGTTAGCATTAGCAACCATCATCCAACACAATACCGTAATCATCATCAATATATTTTTCATAGTTTCAACTATGCTAGTTATCAAGAATTATCACGTTGAAGTTCGTTTTTACGGACGAACTCCCTTGTGAATTTTTCTTCAAACCTGTCCACCTCCTTCGCAAGTGTTTCTATCTTTCGTTGATTTGTTTCCACCATTGCACGAAACCAATCCGGTGGGATGCTGCTTTGTAAAGTGGCGATGTCTTGTCGCAAGTCTTTCTGCATTTGCTCCGATCTATCCTGCCACCTTTTGTCCAGTTCATACATATCTTTGCGCATGCTTGAACTGATTTGATGAAGCGCTCCCATGTTGGCGACAGATGCGCCTGCTACCACCAGTACGAGCCAGATCCAATCTTTGGTGTGTAATAATGTTTGCCGTTGATCTACCACTGTGACAACCTATGTCTTTTACTTTCGTCGGAACAAGCCTCGCCCACTGCATCCGCTTCTCGACCGAAATAGTGCGCGTCGGCGTATGCCAGTGGTTTTCGAGGTGCTTGCAAGTCGCGTCCGTTCTACCGTCTTAACTCGACGCGGCGAACATGAGGACGTGCCATCAGCGTTCAGCGTGCAAACCTGCGGCGCGGCAACGTATTCCGCGCTTGCCACCAAATTTGTTCGATTGTCGATTAACGGTTTTACCGACGACTGCACAATTGGCGTCTCAGAAACGGGGGTTTCATCTCCCCAGACCATCGAAAGAACTCCAATCAAAAACACTGCTGTTCCAGCGACCCCTAGCTTGTGTGACATCATTTTTTCACCTTTGGCTGAATTATGTTAGTCGTAACTCGCGGCGCAAACGCACCGTAACTTGCAATTGCCTTAGAAATGAACGATTCGGAGTCCCACCCGAACCCTTCATCTCCCCAATCGTCGTCCCATGAATTGGCATAACGAATGTGCCATTTTCCATAACGGTATTCCGGTCGAACTCCGCAGATTGCGTGTCCTGCTCGGCCATAAACTACAGGAAATCCCATCAAAAGTGCCGTTACAAACCCGTCAAACGAGGTAATGTCAAACCACTCGGTAACGCGAAACATATTGGCGGTATACTTCCAACCCGATGGGTACTGATTGTTCCATCCGCGAGGCGGAAACGTGTGCTTGAACACTCGTTTGTTTCTGTCGCTATTCGATGGAAGAATACCAATATCGCGCACCTCGCGAAGATTAGAACCAATCGTTGATCCCGATTGCGATGATCTTCCAACTCGCTTGTAGAGCGACATTGCCGAAAGTTCTACCCAACCTTCAATACCGCGTTGACGGTTGTAAACCATCTCCATTGCTTGAGCAGTCGCATTAGATGCGCAACTTCCCTCTTGCCCTTGGTTTTTTATCATTCTAACCAAAGATTCTTGCTGCACGATTGCTTTAGCCGCTGCCTTCCATTCACTGCGAGGTATCAGATCGACACTAGAATCCTCAAACACAGCAAACATATCCCCTGGCGCATCATCTCGTGGCAAGCAGTCGCCGCGACCGGGAGTGTTAAGCGTTCCCATCTTTAGCCTCCATACTTTTCAATGAGCGCCTTCGCCCCTGCAATTTCTGTTGGCATGTCGCCAGTGAAAAGAACTTTTCCTTCCAATGTGAGTATGCTTACCGCTGGAAGTTGCTGACCGTTAAATATATTTTTGAGTTCAACTCCGATGTCAGCGTCATCATCGTAAATGAAAATTTTGTGATCTGTGTTCCATGATCTAAGCGCCAGCAACATAGAGTTCCACCTCCAAGTGCTGTCGCCTGTTTCATGTAGTATCACAACTTGACGCGGCCCATTTGGTTCCGTAACGATTGCCCAGTCGGAAATGTCGATATACGGTGCTGCCACCGCAAACGCCATGAGCAGGATCGTTATCAGTGTGACTCGGCTATTCGGCTTGCGGGTTGTCATTGCTTGGCAACTCCTCAAATCGTTTCGCAGGGATTTCTCGCAACTTCTCGGCCAGTTCTGCTTCGCCTCGCAAGGCAAGTTGTTTAGCGATAGCCAACACACATTCGATGTCAAACGGCATTTCTTTGCTATCGCGAATGCGAATACTAGGAAAGACAATGTTTTTTACGACCGGCCAATAGTTCCAACTCAGCACCCCGCTACCAAATACCACTGCGGCAATTTGCGCTATGGTGCCGATATTCATTTGTCGCTCCCCGGGCCTGCAATTGTGCCAGCGTCGTTGTACCGATGTGGCAGTCCGCGAAGACCGTCGCTAACCACCCACGAAATAATCAACCCAACTACCTTTGTAATTGTGGCTTCGTCTACTACGCCCTCACCCAGCACTTTCGAGGAAAGCACTACAACAATTCCCACGACAATTGCGATGAATCGCTTTGACGTAATTAGTTGTTTCCAATCCATGTTTTATTACCTCCAAAACTGTGTCGCAGCCCATATTGCCGCGACTGTAATTGCTATCAACACCCACACGCCGTATTGCGTAATAAATGTAACTGCCGCCGTTTTCGCGAACAACTCAAACAAATGACGAAAAAACGCTTTGCGTCGTTCACGGCGTTCTTTTCGGTTTTTCCGTCGATTGTCTCGTTGTTTTTCCATGCCGAAATTATGCTTAAAGTCAAAAAAATAGCAAAGTTTCAATCTCAAAACGGCAAAAACGACTGCTTATTGGGAGTGTCTAACCGCACTGGCAGGACGTTCGCGTTTAGCTTAAACACTACCTCCGCAGCGTCTGCCTGTGACTGCCTCTGTGGAGGCTTAATGCCAAGCCCAACCAGTCCCAGCAGGTACAACCCGAACGCATCATATTCGTCGTCATGCTCAAATTGTACTTCGTACTCTTTTGCTATCGCGGCTACAACGCCAATTTTCTTACCGCTACCTTTTCCGGTAATAAACTTTTTCAAAGTGTTCGGCGCTACTTCGTACACTGGCCCGCAATCGGCCAGCTTGAGTCGCAGCACACCTCCAAGTTCGCCCAGAAACTCGCCACCTTGTTTCGCGTTATACGCATACGACTCAATTATAAATGCCGGTCGCCGCTGGTATTTATTTAAATTTGGTTCAATCCAACTCATCACTCGTTTTGTGATGTTTGCGATTCGTGCCACACGTTTCGACACCTCCCGCCCTGCCCATTGCTTTGATGGAGAAGGAAACACTGCCGACTGCATATGATACCCATCACCGTACACAATCGCTGTATTTGTCAAACTAGCGTCAATTCCGAAAATGAGCATTGCCGCGACTCCGTTAAAGTGCAAATCCTTGAGCGAACTTTGGTTTTCTTACCGGCTTGCAAAAGTGACCGCTTTGCATCAGCCAGCTAGACAACGAGTGCGTAGAGTACAGCCGATCTCGCTTTCGACTGTACGCGGGAACTGGTAACGCGGTATCCCAGCACGACGAATTATGAAAAGTTTCAAACCCAAAGCACCATCCGACGACCTGCGTGTACCAACCCTTGGACGCCTGTTGCACGCCAACCAAAACATACGGTGCGTAGATGTCAACGCAATAATGTATTATCAACTTATGCCACGGCTGTGTGACACTTTTGATTTCCAATGGCCCAACGTCGCCGTGGACGTTCACGCCTTGCCGATCCTTTTCAAACGCATACCACTCTAGCCCTGTAGCCAACGCTACCGCGCATTCTGCCACGGCTCCCTCGATGTCTTTTGTTAGCGACAATGCTTTGTCGGCCTTCAATCGCTCTGTCTTTCGCTCCCTGTTTCGCAGCAAACCTACTTGCTCCGCAAGTTCCGCATTTCGCCGATCCATCAGCTTCATCATTAATACTCCCATTCTACCGTACTGTTCTTCGACAATCCGTTGTAGGGATGTTCGGTTTCACCCGCTTTCAATCGTTGCACGAAGTCGGCTAAATTTGCAAACGACTCTTCGCTTTGAACACTCCCATTGCCGTCGAGGGCAGCATACCTATCTGGATGATACCTCGTAGTGCCTTGCGTCCATCCCTTCCACTCTTGCTGCTGCCGCGAGTTCGCAAACTCCTCCTTCACAAACTCGTCACCACGAAAGCAACTGCACGGACACGTCATCGTCCGCTTTTGCCCAGGTTCGTCTATTGTTCCGCTCAAAAAGGCCCGAATCGAATAAAAATGCCACACCGAAACCAGCCCGCTATCCCAGCAAATCTTACAACCATATCGTTGTGCTTGCTCTTGATCGACCGGACCCAAGACATCGGCCATAGCCTTTTTGCACGCCTCCAAAGACTTCCCAGCATCGTGAGCATCGAGAAACGCCTGATACGCTTCCGCCACATTAGATGCACCCCTGCTTTTGTGGTACGGTTCGCTTTCTGCCGCCATTTGCCTTGACGCGCTCAATTTAGCTTCGCGAATAATCACAGCAGGTAGCCGATCCCACTCGTACGCTGGCGGAGGTTCGATAGTCCCGTCCGCCATGGCGTCCGTTATCAGCTTGGCCTGTGATACATCCACGGATTCCAGCAAGCGCGTCCACTTGCCCAGCGTTTCAGGGTACTGATCCAGTTTTGCCTGCAATGTCGGAAACAATTGCACATGATGGGAAATCCATTCGTTGAACTCTCGTAAATTCATTTCGCGTTCTCCTGTTGAATCAAATCGTCGAGATACTTCTGATAACTTCCGTTAGCCCCCCCGTTAGGGTGGGCCTGCCTTCTTCTTGCCCAATTTCTCGCAGTAGCGTGCCAGTCCTTCATTTTAGTTTTGCCGACGACCCATCCGTTTGCAGAGTAGTAATCAACAAACTGTTCAGCATCGACGCTCAGGTTATGTGCTTCACAGAACTCCTTCACTTCCCCCACCGATGGGGGTACAAAACGCTTGCGTTTTTGCCCTGTATTATTCTTTCCTTCTTTCCTTCTTTCTTTCTTACCTTCTTCTTCTGTGCCCGCTACCTGCCCGCTACCTGCCCGCTGCCTGCCCGCTACCTGCCCGGTTTCATGCCCGCCCTCCTCTGTGCTGCACTGGTAACGGTTGTAGTTGCATATGGTTACGAGCATACCAGACTGCCCGGCTGCGTGCCCGGTTTTGATCATGTTTAGCTTGACAAGTGCTTGCAGTCTTCGCTGCACGCTTGATCTACTGCATTTGTACAACTCTGCCAGCTTGACCTGCGACACGATCTGCTGCCCCCTCTCAAGGGTGATGCCAGATCGCAGCGTTTTCTGTTTCCAGTTCGCCCATCTCACCAAATCAAGAAACAGCAATCGGAGGTCTGGTTCGGTCGCGATGTCGCTGTAGTCGATGGATCGCCACATTTTGACATATCCTTCATCGCTTGGCATTGGCGGTGTCTCCAAGAAAAAACCCCACCAGAGTGACCACCGGCGCAAACCGACTCTGGCAGGGTAATTGAGGATTAACGAAAAACACACGCGGTGGTCATCGCGAATGTACTGAAATTGTACCTCAAATGACACTACAAGGCTTGCCCCCATCCTTGGGGGCACCAGTACACCTAAGACGTACTAGGTTGCCTTGCAGGAGAAAGCCGTTTTGTTAAGGCATTGCTGGGGTCTTTTCCTTGACCTCTTCACGAACCTGTCTTTCCATGATCATGTTAAACCGCGATTGCCAACCTTCGTCCCATCCAGTTACATCATCGCCTGTAAGCCGCCGGTGCATTGAGTTAAGCGTAACTACGAATGCCGTATAATTCGGATCGTCGGGAAATACTTTCGCGAGTGTCGAAACCGTCTCGTACAGCCTTGAAAATTGCTTACGGTCTGACGACGCCAGAGTAACAACGATTCCCTTGTCGCTTGCTTTAAATTGCATTGAAACACCCTTATTCAAACATAGTTTTCGTTGATTGTCCATCATTCATTGCTGCTTCAGCCTCATTAGCTTCAGCCGCCTCAATTGCTCGCTTTTCCTCATCAGTCATTTCTGTATTTTGCACTTCCGATTGCGTTTTTTTCTTCCTGCTAGATTTCGTTGGACGTGCCTTTTTGATGACATCCTTTCCTTTGGTCGAAGCAGGCGATTCGGGAACCACAAACCAGTCTTCTCGCTTTGACGCGCCTTCTTTAAGTGATGTAAAAATGGTTCGCAAATCGTACAACTCGTGCGCATCCATTGCTTCGACGTTGTGCTGTATCCGCGCTTCGATCATTTCTTGCGAGACTTGAAACGAATCGTGAAACGCTTTCAACATCTTGCGAACCTTGTCTTCAAACGGCTCGGTGTTGTCACCCTTGATAGCGGCGATCATCGTGTTGCGACATTGTTCAACCGCTTCTTCTTGGATGTCAATTGGTATCACGCCGAGGATACACGCTCGCAGTCGCCTTGCGCCCATATTTGCGATCAACTCGTAAATATCGCGTTCATCTTTTAACTCATATCCGCCACTCTTAGTGTCTCGTCGATGTCGTACCGTAAACACTTTTGTTTCGCGGACGTTGGTTTCCAGATCCCACGCGTACGACATGGCGGTTGATTCGCCACGCTTCCGCTCCAGTTCGACGATTCCAAAATCCATGTTGCCCCAGTTCTGGGCAAGAACTTCCGCCAAACGGATAGACGGCCCTTCAATCTTGCTCCCGCCCCGGCTGTATTTGTAAATTGCACCCAAGGCCAGTCGCGGACGCTGACAACTTGTAGTGATGTTCGCGATGGCGCGATTAATGTCGCGGGGTTTCTGCTGCGCGTACATCAGCATCCCCATGACTTCAGCAAATTGCCGAGATGCCAATGCTTGCGACATGGGATTACCGTCGCCGCCGGGGGCCGAAATCGACATGGATTGTGTTTGGGTTTCGGGTTTCGGGGGGTTCATCAGATTCGTCATTTGTCATTCTCCTTGATAGTGACATTCTTCGGGACTTTAACGGTACGCAGTTGGCGATTGCCCCTGCGTTTTACAGTGCCAATTTTGCTCAAATGCTTTTTCTCGTACAGCGCCAGCGCAGCCTGCACGTCGTCATACAAATCGAAAATGTCGCCGGGGTCGTTGCGACGAGATGCAGAATCTTTGATTGTCGCGTACAAATCCAGACCGTCCAAGTCGGACGCTTGGTACAACGTGTCAGGAATGATCATTTGCTTCAAACAGGTTTCATCGTCTCCCAGCAAGCCGATTTCCAAGTCTTCCATAGCAAGTTGCAACTGCGACCGTATCTTATCTGCTGCCGCTTTCATGGTCTTAATTTGCTCTTGTATGCCAAGATACCGTCGCCACTCCTCGGCCTCCTTGTTGGACAGGTATCGACCAGTTTTCGGTTTAGGATGATACACCCGCGTGACCAAGGACGAGGTTGAAGAGTGACCCTCAATGATGTCAGGAGGGTTATGTTCCAGCACGCGGCGATACATATCTTGGGCGTTTGCAATCAGTAACTCAATCAACTCTTCATCGCGATCAACGTGATAAACCAAAGTCTCGCGGCGATCTAACACGAGGACCGCAAGGTCGGCGTAGTCCAGCCCTAGAACCAGCATCTGCTGTTGCAGTTGACAATAGTAGTCATACGGTATTTGGTTGCTTTCTGGTGAACCATAATAACTTCCACTTTCGTCGTCCTCGCGAATCATGTACGTCGTCGTTGTTTTGGCATCGACTGTTCGTAAATGATCGTCATCAAACCGGGCAATCGCATCTGGCGTTGCTGTGATAAACGGATACTCAGGATGGTGAAACATCGGCTGAGGAGCCGCCATATCATCGTCGTGCAAATCCATCGCAAGCTGATATTCGCTCAAAACAACAGGTTCCATTTTGCGTCCAAGCCGCATGGCGTTAGTGTCCTCAATCGGCGTCGGATTCAGTTTGGCCTCGTACACGTCGCGCGGTTGCTTGTAATGCGATACACAAAGCAACGCCCCGGCATCGCTGGCACCGAACGTAACCGGAACGTCCCGCGATGGATCGTACCCACGAAGTTCGTACCACTTTTTTGTAAGCGGCATTGGCCCTTGAATCGGTTCATGTCTCGTTGTCGGCATCCTTATTTTCTCCTTGAATGTCAACTCCACTTGCCCGCTCGCACGTAGTAGAGACGACTCCAGTGCCGTCGCTGTGCATTCCCTTCAACCTGAAATGGCCGAGCGGTAATAAATCCGTCAATTGTTCCGCGATGTCCTCCTGATATGCTTCAACTCCGCGCACCGCATCGCAAGCGCGATTGACCTGCTCAGTCTCGCAAAAACCATACGGCTTAAACGTCAGAGTGTAGTAATCCCATCCACCATTAGGGCACTTCGCGTGAATCATTGTCGTGTGACTATCGCCATCAATCATATTTTCTCCTTGAATGGCTACCCTTCGTTTTCGTAGGTGATCTTATATGTTAAAAACCACTTGTGACACGTTAGGTCACAACAGCATGACCCTCTTCAACCATCAAGTCGTTGATGTTCACGGGTGTACCGTCCGACTTGACACCATAAATGACCGCGAGATACCGACCATACTTGCCAGTCCGATCCTTGATCGTCCGAATCGTCAGCGGCCAATATGCGAGCATAGACTGCTCCAGAAACGTAGTCGCCTCTTTGCCTATCTCTCTCTGCTCTGGCGTTAGCCCGCTACCGCGCACCTCTGGCGCATTGATGCCGTGAAGCCGAAACGTCTGCTTAACGCTTACATGAAATCCCAAGTCAATCTTGGCGACGATAGTGTCACCGTCTATCGCGCGGATCACGCGATCTACCTTGTACTCGTACATCTCAGCTTACTTTCTTTTCACCACACGCGCCTGTAACAAGTCCTCTTTGACGTGCGGACCACGACCGGGACGAAGCGGCGGAGTTGGAGGTTTAGGTTTCACGGATTGATGCAGAAAGTGACGCTTTGGATGAAGCATCTCATGCAACTCGTAGCCAAAATACTTCGCGATAGCGCTTGCGGTAGAAAGCGAGGGGACCGGGCGACGTTTGTGCTTTGTCGTCGCGCCACGACCCTTCCCAATCCCCGGCTGACACATATTGCGAATGTACATCGAAGAGACACCCGCCGCCTCTGCCAGTTGATTGCAGTTGCCGTAGTTTTTAAACAACCACATCACGTTCGCAAGAAAAAATTTCGCTTCGTTAGGACTGTTTCGATGCAAGCGTGTTGCATGATGACCTTTGATGCTTGCCATTCGTTTTCCTTTCCAAATTCGGGGCAACATTAAAACGCTATTGACGCGGGTGGTTATAACGGTTTATACCTGCAAGAGCAACGACACTTTGAGGAGAAAAGAACGATGCGAATCAGACCTACTAAAGTCACATCCATCTGGCATATCAATAGGTTCGCCACGGACGAATACCTGTACAGCCAGTATCCCATCGATGATAGTATTGAAAGACCGGACGGTTGGCCCAGCCCGCGACGGGATCAAAGCAAACAACTCATTACCCCCCAAGAACTAGCTGAACGGCTCGCGTACGAACAGAAACATGACCCAAGGGCCGGGCTATACTTTACACAGGAGAAATAGCCATGGAACGATGCGATAATTGCCAATTTTGGACTAGATGGGCCGCTGACGAACGCGGACTTTGCCGAAGAAATCCACCCCGCGTACACACCGACCTGCTGCAAACGCTCGTCGATAACTATGGATTCGGAGAGGACACCCTAATTGAAGCGGCCTCACAATGCACCCTATGGCCCATGACACTCGAAACTCAGTGGTGCGGAGAATTTCAGCCCGAAACCGAAGATTAGCCCTTTTTATCAAACAACAAAAAAGCCCCTCCATCAGCAAAATGGGCAAAAACTGACGAAGGGGCGGCAGGGGATGAGAGACTTAGCCTAACAAATTGTCTCAACATCCATCAAGTATTCTCCACTCGCTCTGGAACACCCGCGTCCGACCAAAACATCGGATCTGTGACCTCAATCGCATCATCCGGTAACTTCGATACCTCCACTATCGAAGCATCGCCGTTGTCCCGCACCCATATATCACCCAACTGCACATACACACCCGCTTCGCCCTCCTTCCACCAGTAACGAGGACTCGACATACCCTCCCGACGACGCAACTCGTCCGTGAAAACGCTCGAAGTCTCTTCCTCCAACTCCGCTACAGACTCCTCCCGCTCACGATCCGCGTCACCAACCTCCGACAATCGACCCACCAAACCTTCCTCCGCACGCCGAGAAACAAAATACTCCTCCACACAAGCCACCAAATCCGACAGCCTCTCCTCCAATAAACATAATCGCCTCTCAATCGAATCACTCATAACATATTTCCTCACTTTCCTACTTTGACACCGCACCAGCAACACCAACTTTACGCCTCAAAACACTCCCACCACATACCACTCAAACAAAACAATACACACCAATACAAACCTTCTCAACCCTTTTCCAATTGCAATGACACCACTCAATCCACTACCATGAAAAAACTATAGCCCAACTACAACTCTCAAGGGCAAATGGTTAAACGGTAGTGTGTACCAATCGCCGAGCGCAATAAAGCCACTGCAAACAAAGTCCAAGACGGGCCGGGGTATCAACACCACCGGACGGGCCGGATAGCCCCCCGTGGCAGACATACCTCTAAATACCTCTAAATGTCTCTAAATTGGCAAACGGCGGGGATCGAGTGCAGCCGTGCAGTATCTAATAGCAAATCTGCAAAATGTGGTGAATATGGCGTCTCTGCGCACTTATAACTAATAATTAACCGTTACCTAAATTAACACTCTTCTCACCAACCAAAATCTTTCCTAGCTTAACCTTCCCGAAATCTCTGAAAATCTCTGCGGGGAACTGTATTTAATACAGGGCGGCGGCGTGGTCCCCACCCCCCCCATCGGGACTGGCTTTTTGGCGCTGCAGTTCCGCAAGGCACGTCAGAAACGACCAAGAAACAACGGAGAAACAAGCGAATAACGCCTCCTGTCCTTCCGCAGGCGCATCACGCGCCACGAGATAGGCTAGTCTTGTGGCGCTTGTCTTCGCTTATTTACGCGTCCCGGAAGCGCATGCGACTCGATTCTCAGAACATCTTCACTCCACCGCGTTTGTCGGTGACGTAGATGCTCACGTCATAATGGGATGGGGGAGTCTATTTTGCTTTGGCTTTTGTATCTGGTCGTGCAGCAATTGATCCTGGGAGAAACAGGGGAGAAACGGGGTAGAAACATACCAGGATGTGTTGCACTATTGCCGATGCATGATTATATTCGTTTATGGCTGGGCAAGGTGCCTGGCAGCATCACGTTTCTTTTGGGAGTTTTTACCATGTCCAACACATCCACATCGTTACACAGTCTCGCGGTAGGCGATCTGATCAAAGGCGGGGCTTATCGTGTTCTGCACATTGACGCCAAGGGTGGCGTCACAGTTGAGCGCGTCGCGACGGGGTCTACCTGCAAAGCGTCGGCCTCGCTGATTGCCCGTACCGCTGCGCGTCTTCAGGCGGGGGAGTCGATCCCGTATCGGAAGATTAGTTACACTGTCGCAGTCGAACAGACAGTGTTGGCGTGTATGCCGTTTCCCGTCATCGCGGATTCATCCTCCCGCACCTACCGCGCTGGTTAATCGCTGTTTCCTTCCTGTTTCTTTCCTGTTTGGGAGTGTTTATTATGTTTCTATTTCCTACTGATTCTGGCCTTGATTCTCAGACGGACATCGGCCGCGCCCTGGATGTCGAGTACGCGCCGACATCTTACGATCAAGTGGCGGGTCAGGATTCCGTTTTGACGAAACTTGCGGCGCTTCGCAAGCGTAATTCACTCGGGCGGCGTTTCTTCTGGATTGCGGGCAGTAGCGGCACGGGTAAAACTACCATCGCTCGGTTGCTTGCCAACGAGATTGCGCCTGGTGACTACGCTATTGAAGAACTCCAGGCGCACGGGTTAACAGCCGCTAAAATCCGCGACCTTGCCCGCGCGCGGCAGACCGCGCCTCTTGGGGGCGGGTGTCATGTCCTCATAATTAATGAGGCGCACACCCTCCGCGCGGAGGCAGTGACGGCGCTTTGCCAGTGGTATGATTCCATCACGGCGCACGGAGAAAGAGTGGCGATCATTTACACGACCACTACCGACGGCGCATTGCTATTTGATGATCATCTCGACGCGGCACCGCTTCGCAGTCGATGCGTTGATCTGTCGCTATCACTGCGTGGGATCTGTGATCCGCTGACGGACCGCGCGTTACACGTCGCCACCGATGCTCAATTGATCGGTGACGGCATCGACAAGGCGGACGCGAGAAAGAGGATCAAGAAGAGAATGCAAGCCGAGCGCAATAATTTGCGCGCCGTCCTTCAGTGGATTGAGGCGGGTGCGCTTCTCTAATCACTCACACCAACACACCCGCACCCGCGCCCCCATCGGCGCGGGTTTTTTTGTGCGCCCAGGGCGCGCTCAGATACTCTAGGTGGCGCAAGCGCGCGGAGCCGTGGCTCCTCGGATTGTTGCCGATCTTCAGCGCTTCCCCCGTTTTTTTTGCAATGTTATTGACTGGCGCGCCGATAACTGATTATATTGGTTTCAGTGGCGCAATTGAGCGCCGATTCGCATCACTTTTGTTGGAGTTTATCATGGTCCCCTCGCAAATCCCCGCCGCGCTTCGCGCCTACTTTGCCGCAAAACGTCCTTGTTTTCGGACTGGCCCGCCCGCCGTGGGGAAATCGGCCCTCGTGGCGCAAGCTGCCGCTGATGCCGGTCTGCCCCTCGTTGACATCCGCGCCGCCCAAATGGACCCGGTTGACCTCCGCGGACTACCCGTCCTCGAGGACGGGCGCACGTGCTGGCGCGTTCCTGATTTTCTCCCATCGGGGCCTTGTGTTTTATTTTTGGACGAGTTGCCCGAC
>Ga0181577_10002600_pt1 | contig 14110 bp, 17 predicted proteins | sample 101ome_21_FD_132468 | JGI IMG/M metagenome (GOLD analysis project Ga0181577, IMG submission 132468) | Coastal salt marsh microbial communities from the Groves Creek Marsh, Skidaway Island, Georgia - 101413BT metaG (megahit assembly) | ecosystem: Environmental > Aquatic > Marine > Intertidal...
AACTTCACGGTTCTGTCGATAATGTGATTATTTCCAATCTTCAAGTCGTTAATCCCGCCAACCCCACAAAAAGGACGAATACGTCTTGCGTCATTCCTAATCGCATCTTTAACTTCTTTAGACTTCTTGAATTCATCAACATGATCCAGAAACCAGCTTCCAATTTCAATCCAACTATCTTCAAACTTGTGAACATCAGCGGTCTTGATTCCGTAGATTTCGGGAGCATTAATTCCAATCATTTTCGCCATCAACTCTACCTTTTCTTTTAGATTGTAGTTATCCAGGTGTGCGCATCCATGACCAACTGGAACATACCTATTAATCTCTACATAATAACCCGTTTTAGGGACATCCTTTTTGGGTACAGCATCCCAGCAACTCTTATCATCGACGCCCTTGTTGAATTTGAAAATTTTGCAATTCCTTTTGGGGCAGTAGTCGATATTTCGGCTTTTGCCATCAACTACAATTTTCGGCTTCTCTTTTTCAATTGTTTTTATAGATTGAAATTGGTCCGCGCCATAATGTTGAACATTGTTCTTTTTAACGAAAGTGTCATAAGCTTCTTGCGTATCAAAGGAGAAGATCATGAGGGATTCCTCCTTACCATTATCTTCAAAATACTGCTCCACTGAGTAAGTTTTATTTTTAAACTTTTCGCCACAGGGAATAAAGAAGTATTTATATTTGTCAGATATTTCGATATAACTCGTTCCTTTGGAATTCGCGTAATTAATCCTGGTTAGATTAAACTTTTCTTGGCCATGTCTGTTTCTAAAACCAAATGCCGCCGCGCTAACACCATCGTTGGCGCTAATCACGCAATCCTTATCCAGGTCAATACCCTTCCATTTAAACGGAATAGTCGTTTTTGACTTGGTTAAGGTTTTTGGAAGATCCGAAAGGAACGTTTTTAGCTTTTTGTACGCAGAAAGCAAATCCTTGGCTCCAGAGATCTCTTGGGAGGCAAATGAGGAGAAGCTGTTCTGAAACTGAATTAGGCGCGCCTGTATAGCTTCATACGTCTTCTCTGTGTACTCCAGGGACTCGCGGCTAGGATTAATATCCAGATCACCAATCTCAAAGTTTAATACAAGCGAAACGCTGCTCAGATAATTGTATTCATGAGAAAATTTAATATCTAGAAGGCTTTTGTTTATCGGGTATGCTACATCGCCCATTACGGCAATTGGATTTGCATGCGCCCTCCAGTAAGGACCCCTGTTCTTTTCTAAGAGTTTCCAGAAATCACCCTCAAAAACGACATTAAAATCCATATTAAAATCTTTTGGGGATCCTTCGACTTCAGGCTGCACCCTAAAGTGCTTATAAATAGAAGCCGCCTTGTCTCTGAAGGATGAAATTTCATGATCGGGGACAGGAATGATAATTTCCACGCCAGAGTGCTCGTCTGATTCAGACTCATCCAGCAATATAGCTTGACCGCTTCCATCGGGGCCAGCTACAATATTATACGTACTCTTCTTGTTGTCGAAGTATGACACTACGACAAAGTTGTCGCCGTAAGCAAAGCCAGCCTTGCACCCGAGGCCCCATGCTCCATTCGAGTCGTTTGAGTTGCGTTTGGTAGACTTACAATACTTTGTGTAAAGTTTGTCAATTTTCTCATGGCTCATGCCTAAACCAAAGTCGCGCACTTTAAATTCTTGATTCAAGCGCGTTGGCAGCGTAATTCTGAACGGCTTTTCTGGGTAGCCAGCTTCAATGTGCGCATCAACAGCATTCGTGCCGTATTCGCGAATGACCGCCGCCATTTTGTCGGAGTAGATCTTGTCCCTCAAAAGAGAGATGAGAAAGGGCATATCCTCATCATCCACGCCAAAATTCGATGTTTTAAATTCGTGCGAATTTATTAGCTCACTACCTTTTTGTTCGATTATCATTTTTTCTTCCGTATTTTTTTGTATGTTTACTTCTTATCCGCCCTGTTTTGCGCGGCCTCGTTAGAATATTTTCCGTCTTTGTATCGGGCCTTATCACCCTTTAATAACTTCATCATGTTAGCTTCGCGGCATTTGTCAATACTATATCCACAATATGCGCAAAAAATTCCAAGAAAATATCGCACCCCGCAAAGAGTCTCTGTATATTTCCTTTCATCTAACTCTTTTGCATAGATGGCGTGCTTTTTTACGAGGTCAAGGAAGTCGCCAGCCTTAACCGACATAATATCGAAGATGCACATTGGATTCGATTGAGTTAATCCATCTTTATGTGCCTTATAGTATTTACAGCCGCTTTCGGCGTAAAGATCCTCGTATGTAGCAACAACTTCAGTTCCTTCAAAATAAAATGAAGACATGTCGAGTTCATAAAGCGCGCCCTCGACATAGAAAAGTATATCGCCGATTTCCTCAATCACATTCTCTTCGTCAACCTTGGTTTTTGTTATCGACGCATAATTAATAGCATCTGCAAGCTCTCCACATTCCCCAGAAATACCTATTGCCATATGCAATTTCGCAGCAGCTTCGCCGCTCATGTCTGAAATTATGTCGCCCCCTGGCTTAACTAGATCCGCGACCATGTTGCAATGTTCTATTAGATTACTCACTTCCTGCATCTTTTTTCTTAAAATTTCTGAATAATCACCCCAACCCTCGCCATATTCAGGCAAAGTTTGGCTGTATGCATATTCAAAGTTATTATATGTTATTGACGTTTTCACCCGTCGTACTCAACAAGTATTACATCAAAGTCGGCATTATGAAATACAGAGGTAATAATGTCAAGGACAATTTTCTTGTCGCCGCCAGCTAACCCGCAACCAATCTCAGAAGAAAAAGTAAGCTTTGGCTCTTTAATCCACTCGCGCTTTTCAAGATCCAACTTGATGGCGCGAAACCCCTTCTCTAAAGCATTGTAGTCCGTCTGGACTTTTTCGCGGCCAATATCTCCCTGGGCATACAAGTTATAAATTACTTTGTGGTCTCCGTTGATCCAGCTTTTGGAAAATGTTCCTAGCTTAATCTTGCCGCCGCACTTATTGTAATACTCCGTATCTGCCTCATAAACTTCTGGAAAAAGATTTTTAATCTGCAAGGCTGCGCCGCCACCAAAGATATTAAGCGTATTGCACTGGTGAACGCATACATTAGAATCCTCCAAAAAGTGGAGCATGTTCCCTTTTACTAATTTGATCATAATAATTAGCCAAGGAGACCCCCGAAATTTATTCGGGGGAGGAATTGGCGGTTAAGTTTTTTAATATTTTTATTCTCTTTCATGATTTTTTTGTGTAGTTAAATTTGAACCCACATGATTAAAACCTACAAATATCGGCTTTACCCGTCCAGCTCGCAGAAGCGAACGATGGACAGATACCTCGATGTTTGTAGGGGTACATACAATAAAATTCTTGGGTGGCGTCAAGCAAAATATGAAGAAACTGGAAAAAATGTTTCTGAATTTGACGCCAACAAGCAGGTTTGCGAGTGGCGCAAAGAAGAATTCCCTTGGATGCAAGATTGCGGCATCGCAATGCTCCACGACGTTTCCCGCAGGGTCCATAAAGCCTACAAAGGCTTTTTTGACCGCATCAAGCGCGGAGAGAAGCCAGGGTTTCCCCGCTTCAAGGGGAAGGGGCGGTACGATAGCTTCACCAACCCAAGGTTTGCTTGCAAAACCAGAGGCAAGAAAATTAAACTCACCAATGAACTTGGGTGGGTGAAATTCAAGCAACACCGCCCCATCGTCGGGGAAACCAAAGGGTACACCGTGCGCAAGGACGCCACGGGCAACTGGTGGATTTCTATCCACGCAGAGGTCGAGGAAAAACCCGTCTCCCGCGTTTGGCACGACCTCCGCGCCATTGGCTTCGACCTTGGATGTACCAATGTCGTCACACTTTCCAATGGGGAGAAGGTCGAGAACCCCAAGTTTCTCAAGGCGTCCCAAAAGAAGCTCGCCAAGGCGCAACGCCAGAAGAAGTGGTGTGCGGCGAGATACCTTCACCGCAAGGTGCGCAACCAGCGCACCGACTTCAACCATAAACTTTCTAGGAACCTCGTTGAAGGTTTCGACATAATTTCGTGCGAAAGCATTAATATTAAGCAACTCAAGGAAGAAACCTTCAAGGGGATCAGGAAGAGCATGTCGGATGCCGCCTGGGCGCAACTTGTGCAGTTCGTATCTTACAAAGCGGAAGAAGCTGGTAAGATATTTACACAAGTTGACCCAGCGTATACGTCCAAGACTTGCTCCGCCTGCGGCAAAATCCATAAGGATTTTACCTTCGAGAAGAAAACTATGAGGTGCTCCTGCGGTCATGTCGAAGATAGGGATATTAATGCTGCAAAGAATATTTTGACCTTGGGGCTACAAGGTCTGGGCGAAAGCCCTGGAAGCCCCCGACTTCAGTCGGGGGAGTAGTCACAACTGATTCTGGTTAAGTTTTAACTCTTTGCAATTCCCGCAGAAATCGCGAGAAGTGATCCTGCGCATAGCCACCCAATTGGAGCAGCAAAAATAATCTTCAATATAGATATTGCAAGATCGATTGCCTCGATGCTATCGCTCTGGATGGCTTCAATAATACCAGATATCCCGCCCACGAAAAGGAGGAAGAAGCCGACGTAGGTTCCTGCCGCAATAGCGCCAAAGAAGAATAATAGTGATAATAATGCTTTCATAATAATTACTCCTTGTTTTTAAGTAAAAACTCATTAGACACAACCTTAAAAGAAAAATTCTTACAAAGGTAATCGTCGTAGAATGGATTAATGGGTCGCACAACCATACCTTCTGCCCTCGCGCCATTTCGATACGTCAAAGTGTCGGCAAAGTTCAAGAGAAGTTCTGTCATAGAAGTGAATGCAAAGTCGGAAAAACGCAACTCCAGAGTATTCCAAAGGATTTCTAAAAAGTCCTCAACTTCACCAGTGTAGATTCTTTCCGCAACAGGTAACCCCCTGGCGTTACAAAAGTCATTCATTTCGTTTGCATCCATTTGCGTCTCGCGATCCTTGAATACATTGAAAACCCGAATGTCAGCCGCCGCCAGTCCCTCTTTGTTACCTTGGATCTTGGGGCCAATAAGCTCTGCTTGCACAACGTGGCTTTCTGGAATACTTCCAAGATCATACTTCTCAAAAACACTGGAGAAAGCGGAGCCTTCCTTAGTAGCGTCTAATCTATTATTCCTAGAGCACAGATAGACCTCGCCTTCTGGATCTTTCGCCACAGTCAGGGAGGATCCATCGTGTTTAATCCTCACGTCAATGCCACCGCTATTCCTGAAGAAATCAAGTAGCTTATCTGTATGAATGTTTTGGACGCGCGTTTCATCAGTTTTCGCACAAAGATGTGTTGGGAAAGACCCAATGGATTGACAACCAAGTGGAACTGGCTTCTCGAATTTTTTAACCTCAAGAATTTCAGTAACATCCTCACCAATTTTCTTCTCAAACCCTTCGGGGAGATCAACCCAATCTTCATCTAGGATATCAAGCGGAAATACAATTCCCTGGGAAATCCTGCCGCGCAACCTGATAGTTTTAACGCGATACTTCACACGCTCCATAAAAGCAAAGCATTCTTTTTCAGGAAGAAGGCTGTCAATCTCTACATAGACGCAAAGCCGCCCAGGAGTAAACTCCCCGCGCTTGGAAATCACTTTCCACCCCTTGACGGTTACGATGTCAAGAGAGTCTGCGTTGTCATGCTTTTCTACGGCGTCAATACGCTCAATTCGTGCTAGGTTTTTCATAGTTTTTCAAAATATGTGTCCCATACTAAGGGCGGCTAATTAAATGTCAACAAAAAAATCAAATACAGTTAGAGATAAATTCTTGAAGCTCTTCTGGCGTGGCGGCGGCAAGGCTTGCGGCGCTCTCCCACCGAAGAATCCTTCCTTGAGCACCCTGGAGCCTCACAATCAATTCATTTATAAGGCTGGCGTGCTCCGCGCAGGGGTTATCCGAACGATGAGCTTCGCTATAGGCGAGCGCAACCAAACCATCGTTTGTCAGTTTTTCCAATTCAACTTTACTCACCTCTTTTTCTTTCCAGTTCCGTTACACTTATTACAAATTTCTGGCCAGGATTGACCGTAATCACCCAACTCTACTTCTCCAGAGCCGCCGCATTCCACGCAGCGATTGCGCCAATACCACCAATCTTTAATATCATCTTTGATGCCCACGATGGGGTTGCGTACCCAGGTGTAATACCAATTGATGCCTTGCGCTCTTTTCCACTTAAATTTCACAGTTCAGCAATATTGCCAAACCAAGTCGGTTTTGTCAACCCTATTTTTGTCGAACTTCAACATTTCTTCGAGAATATGCGTGATAACATCAACTGTCCAGCCTAATCCTATCATAGAAGATGCGCGGCTAACTGAAACAATGTCGTCAAAATAATCTTCTGGCATAGTTTGTAGGCGGCAAAGCTCTTTTAGAGTATAATACCTCCAATCGTCCCTACGATCTTCAAATGCATGTGGGTGACGGCCAGATCCAAGGCGAGAAAGCGCGCTAGTTTTTTGAATTTGTGTTAAGCAAAATGATTTATTTAGATTTTTCTTCTTAACTTCTATGCATTGAATGTATGGCCAGCCACCCTTATCATCCCTCACTCCATCCTCATTTAGCGGGCGACCAACAATCATCGCAGGATTGAAATACTCTTTGTCATCAAGTATATCGACAAGGTTAATTCCCTTGTCTTTAGGTTGGGAAATGGGGAAGTTGGCCCAATAAAGTCGCCGCCTGTTCTGGGCAGAAACTAATGCAGAATTAATTTCCACAGGGTTTACTCCAAGCTGCTTGGTGATTTCATCTTCCCACTCCTTCTTCATGATTACATTTTCAAGAAGGAAGTACTTGGGTTTAGCCTCCTTTACTATACGATCAAATTCATAGAATAAGCCGCTCTCTCCTTTGAAGCCTTCGCGTTTACCCCCACTTGAAAACGACGTACACGGCGAACCACCCATAATTAGATCAAATCCTGGATAATCATAGCCGCTAACTTTTGTCGCGTCGCCAATCTGAATTGTATCAGGAAAGTGATGTTGCGTCACATTAATCGCATATTTGTCGATTTCCGACGCATAATATGACTCTATGTTAATATTTGCGCGTTGCGCGGCTAATTGGCCACATGACGCGCCATCAAATAATGAAAGGATCTTCATAGTTCGCCGCCAAACCCAATACTATCAGCATGTTCTTTTTTAGCGTCAACCAAAGCGGAAACAAGCGCTGGGTCTTCCTGAAGGCGTTGAGAGTTAAGGATTTGTACTAACTTCCAGATGTTTCGAGCTAATTGAATCTCGGCAATCTCTGTCGGATAACCTTTATCAGATTTCAATATATACTCCAATGTTTCCTTATCAGCATTTACAACCCTTGCTTCATCATATGCCCACGGCATTTCAGCTTCAAGTCGCTGCCAAAGAAGGGAGTCTGTGGGAGGTTTGCTTTTTTGACCTTTTTTTGTTGCATTGCTCCATTCTATATGATCTGCAATCATACGCAAATCTTTTGGCGACGCATCCCTTTCAATAAAAAGGTCACTGTTATCTTTAGTATAGATTCCACCAGCGCCATCTACGTCTTCTGGCAGGGGCGACTCTTTTGTCGCTGCATTTTCTAAAACCTCCTCGATCTCGCAAGGATAAACCTCGACTTTCAAATCTTGTTGCGGCAAGTTGAGGGACACTGTAACATATTCGCCGTCCCTGTCAATAACTTTCCCGACTTTGCCATTGTATTCCTTGCAAAGGCGCGTTACTCTGACTTTTGATCCGATTTTTGGATAGTAGTTCATGGTTAATTTGTATTCTCGTCGTGATGATCCAATTGCTGAATCCTCTTATAGTTCATGATCTCCTCAACTTCTTCGAAAGAATAGATATTATTCTTGCCTTCCCATCCCACGTCAAGCCGCAAACCGTTACGATATCCCGCGCGGGTAGTCTTGTTTGAGTAGTGGGAATGTCCTGAGATATGCCACGCCCCGTGGTGTGACTTATTGAAGATCTCGTGTGGGAAGTGGGAAACGACAATATTCTTCTTTCTGATAGAGAATTCCTGATAGTTGCCTAAGAAAGTCACGTTCTCGAACTTCATCGGGTAGACTTCGATATCCTTACCTAAGCCAAGCTTCTCGCACTCACGCTTGAAGATTTGAAAGTCTGGCCCGCAGTGATTACCAAAGATAAGGTAGATATTATTGCAATCAATCTGCCCCAGGAATTCTTCCAACTCCTCTGGCTTGGTATGTAGCGCGATGTCACCGCAATTAATGAGGTAGTCCTTGGGGCGAACACGAGCGTTAACCTTGTCGATAATATCTCGATTATGATCTTCAACAGAGGCATAGCCGCGCTTTGCCCAAAGAGGCTCATCCCAATTCTTTGGGTCGTGGTTAAGATGCCAATCCGAAGTGAAGTAGACATCGTAAGCCGCAGGATCATTTAGCTTGATCTTCTTATTCATGGATCCCAGTATGGGGTGATATTGAATTAAGTCAAGAAATTTCTTTAATTTCTTCTTCGTCGTCGCTACCAAACAAAATGACAATAAGAAAGGAGATACAAAAACATGCAGAACAAGTATTTCCAATTATTGGATAATGCGTATTTACCCAGATAAACCACCCAGGTTTCAAAAACAAAACCCGCATGAATATCTCTGAAACGAAAAGTATTACAAAGCTGGCATTAAGAAATGTCGTCAGAACATCCAACGTGCTCTGCATCACAAGCTTCGTCTTCGTCAACCACGACAGGTGGCTTCGTGCACTCTGGTTTTGTTTTTTTTGCGAATTTTCGCTTGGGTTTCGCTGGCTCTGGTTTTTCATATTTTGATATAATGTTGGCGACCACTTTTTCGCCGCCTTCAGACAATACAAGGCCGTCGCTGGAAGTGTTCCAGTTGCCGCCGTTGTCATGTAATTTAATCAAACTATGCCAGAATTCGTCAGAATGTCCAGAACTTTTTTTAAAAAACTCTTCTCCAGAACTAAGGATGCTATTTTTACCTAGGGACAACTCGGAAATGCCGCGAATCGAAATGCGCCGACTCCCAGAGCAAAGCGCCACAAATTTGTCTGTAATAGTTTTAACCTTCATCTTATGAATGTATACACTTATTTTACGCCAATGCGCACTTTCTAACCTCTTCAAAGCTCATGTCGCGCACAAGCTCTCCGTTTGCATACACAGTTTCTAGCTGGTTCAATTCAAGACATTCAGAGTCTTTAATAGTATGGAATTTTCCTTTTCGCATAACAAGAACTAGCCGCCCTTCCTTTGATTTTTTTGTAGCGTCCTGTGGGTTTTTGCACCTACCGCGCCAAACTCCATCAATTTTAGCCGACGAAGATTTAAAGGCGTTCCGTTGCGTATCCCGATTGTGTTTTTGCAGCAAGCCGCCGCCCATACCATAGACACAAGTGGATGCTGCAAATTTATTCTCAACCAATAGGTCAATGGTGTCTCCAATGTCTTGGGGGCTGATGCCGTCACCATAAATTATGCCAACTTTCGGATTGAGGACTTTGTAACCCTTGCCGTTTTTAGTAGAACCAAAACCCTTCTCTAATTCTCTAGCAATCCAAAGAACTTGATCGGCGCATGTGTCGCCAGGAAAACGCGGGCTGTCAGGTCGGATAACAAATTTTCCCGCAGACCCCATGTTTTCAATTTCAGACTTTAAACTTCCCTGAGTGTATTCATGCATTGCGTTCTCGATGGAGTAGGTGTCGCTAACGCAAGAGAAGATTGCGTCCTTGAATGTTCGTATCAAGCGCTTGGTTACTTCAAACTCGCGCTCCTGGCCTTCGCCCATTGCGACATTGTGCTCGCTCGCAGCTACGCTGTGACCCTCCACACCTCCATTGTAAAACTCCTGCGCAGCAAGGATGGCGGGCATAGTATCTGTACCTTTAAAATTTACAAGATGACCCATTCCACCCATTTCCGCAGCTTCGAGCCCAGCAGCACCACGAAAGCCAAAATCATGCAGCATATAATCGATCATCCAAAAATTTTCTGGATCAACGCTTTCTTCAAATGCTTCCTCAAATTTCTTGCGCACATAATAACTAATTGTTGCTACATTGGATGGATGCCAAACGTGGGTAAGCACAGTTTCAAAAGCATTAACTAGCGGGGCTATGTATGCATAGCCAGTATTTGGATTAATAGTCTCATCAGTCGCCTCAATTGTCATCATTACATTTGATACATCAACGGGAGTTCCTTCGCGAACGGCTTTGATAATAAAAGGTAGTTTGCCACCATGTTTGTTGAGTACGTACTCCCAAGTATCGCGCGGAAAATAATCTGCGCCCATAAAATGCTCTTTACAGAAAGAGTCGGCGAAATCTATGCCTTTTTGATCTACAATTTTGCCAACAAAGAGCTTCTTTAAGATGGCTTGGAGGCCAAAGAAGACTGTTTTGTCATACTTTGCGCCCAACCTACTCTCATAATAAGAGAAGAAGTTTTGCAAACCCTCTGGTTGCATCATGGAATGAGGGACTTTGTAGGAGTCCATCATTAGTGGCATGTTAATATTACGTCCTTTAATCACTTTTTAATGAATGTTAGTGTTTTCCTTTAGTATGTCAAGCACTTTCCTATGCTCCGAAACAATTTGCTCGCCATTTAAAGTCGAATAATGGAACCACTGCACATCATCAATATCATCTTGTGCCGATGGTTCGCCGCCAGAATAATCGCTAAGGAAAATAGCGCTCTTAATTGAGTGTGGTGAGTTCTTATATCGAGCGTCATCAATTGTGCAACTCGCAACATATTTAATATTTTCTACTGTCAATCCAGTTTCTTCCAATACCTCTCTGGCGGCGTCTTCTTCAAGTGATTCGGAATTTGGGTCTGCGAATCCGCCAATAAAACGCCAAAGGTCGCCGTCCTTCTTCTTTTTTCCAAGAAGGATTTGGTCGCCTTTAAGTATCGCGACATCAACGGCTTGGTAGGATGTGGGATATACCCAATCTAGCATTTGCTCTTCGCTCTGCTTCGCCTGAAGCAATCCATTTAAAAATTGCAATCCGCTTTGTTCTGTCATTTTTTTGAGTTCCTTATTTTTTTTGAACGAATATCGCTTTTGAAATTCGATAAATCATCATGCTTTACAAACGTAGAATGGTCGGGAAGCTGCTCCTTGTCAACTCCAAAAATCAAAAACTTTACTTTCTCCACAGAAGTCATTTCCTGAATATGCTCCATTACGATTCTCTGATACGTATCATGCCCCATTACTACATAAGTCGAAGCAAAGCTCCTCTCATATTCGTTAATTTTATCCCCAAAATAAGGCAAGTAAGAAACGAAAAATCCATCATCTTCAGATTGACTCACCCTATCCCCTATGGTTAAGGCGTCAAGATCTGGTTTGCTAAAGTTTTTTGCGCTAATTTCATAATAGAAGTTGTGATAGCTATCCTCTATCTCTGCAACAACCCTTTTGGCGATGCTTGCCATTTCCCTATGGCCATCATGCAGCGGATTAAAGGATCCAGGAAAAATGATGCTAAAATCATTTGGGTATGAGGATTTATAGGCATGATTAAGGTAATTTGCCTGCGCCCAGTCAAAGGTATGCAAATCATTGTAGCGGCTTATCTCCTTTACTGGCTCGCCAAACCTAAAGTGATAGAGGCAATCCAAAATCACCCTAGCTGCTTGGTTTTCCTGCTCTTCCCTTGTTGATCCTGGGCGAAATTCCGCCTCCAGGCAGTACGTACTTTTGTTCCCATCAATAGCTACAAATATCCTATTCTTTCTGCCCTCCCTCTGGCCTTCGTATGCTAGGGAGCAAGTTACGCCTATGCCTATAGATCCCAATGCGGCATATTTATTTATCCTGTCTCCGACAGGATTTAGTTGCCTAGCTTTTTCGTGCGCCTTTTTACTAAGCGCCAATGCCGCCGCCTTGGAGCAATATCTTTGTGGCGGCTCAAAGAGAAGGTTATCCACCATCTCCATTGCATACGGAACCTCTGCCCCAATAAAAGTAGAGCTACCCCCAGTAACCTTTAAATACTCAGAAATAAAGGAAGTGCCGCCTCCAGTGATAATGGCGTAAAACGGAACTGGGTTTGCGTTTAGTCTTTTAATGATCTCTTTATCCATAAAATATGGATCGAGAGATTAAGACGAAAGATGCACAAGTCAATACTTTTGTGCAAAAAAAATGAGGCGTTAGTTTACGGGGATCTTTGTCTCAATGACCTTCACCTTATCTTCCAGCAAGTCAACGGACCTCTCCATATCCTTGAAAGCAAATCGATTTTCCTTAATCCAGGTATTTATGTCCTCAATTTCGGACTCCAGGTTGCTTACAGAGTACGCTAGGGTTGAATTCTTTTTTTGCTCGACCTGCACATCCTTTATCGCTACAGAAAGAGAGTTAATGTCCTCCTTGATGTGCTTTTGGTTGTTGGTAAGCTGCGAGGCATGCCAAACTACAGTTATTGTTTGCAAAACAAATACCCCGATCATAGAAATCAAGGGGAGCCATTTTAGTAGCGTGTTTTTTTCTGCTTCGTCACTCATTTGTTGTACTTCCCCTGTTTGATTATTGAATCAGGCCAAAAGACGGCCAGGTCAACATCAGAATCCTTGGGGACTATAACCAACAAGGTTATCTCAAACAAATTTCCATTTTTATGCTGCGCGACGTTGCACATCAAAGAGTGAGTGAACCCTTCTTTTTCATGGCTTTTCGCATTGAAGCCATCGTCGTAACGTATTTTATGATCTGATCTCGCGTTTTGATGCATCAAATCCTCTACATAGAGCGAATCTAACGCCTCATTTTGCGAATACCCAAAAATATCAACTGCATTATCATTCCATCCAATGATCTTGTGGTATTTATTTGCTTTCGCTATACCAAATCCAGCATGTTCAAGTATATATACTATATCATAACCAGAGCTAAGCAGCACATCTAGCTTTAAGTTGAGGTTAGCAAACTCATTATCTATCTTCTGGTAAACGTCGCTTGGAAGGACGGTTAGTTTTTGATTAAGCCTAGAGAACTCGTCTTTGATGGTATATTGAACATCGGAGGGCTTTATGGTTAGATCGCCCTTAAGCGAAGAAAATTCTTTTTCCACCAAGCTTTTGACATCAGATGGAGTGGTGTCTAAATCTTGCGATATTGCGCTGCGGATTTCAGCCAACTCCCCGAGTATAATATCCTTATCATTTAGCGTTTTAACAGTTTTTATATAAAACGCGGAGAATATGAACGAGGCTGTGATTAAAAGAGCGAAGAAGGCTTCGACCAAATGTTTTTTTAAAAAATCTTTCACGGCAAACGGTAATGCTAATATAAAGTATTACACTATATCTGCGCGACAATCGCATTTTTTCTTGAATATACTAAATATAACTATTTATGCTTACATGAAAATTAGAACCAGAACCGACAAGAAAGCCCAGCCAGCGCCATCTTTACCTTTAATTTGCAGCCAAGCGCTAACGCCAGCTAACCCAACTACTATAATTGCTTTTGCTATATCTTTCACGAATTTTCTCCAAATACAATTTTGAAAATATCTTCTTTTTTTAGCGCCCCGTTGTCTGCGAGTATATCACATAAGCGGGCAAATGCACACCTTAATTCATAAATTTCTCTATCATTATCAAACCTTCTCGAAGGAATGTTAGATAAAACAAAGTTTTTTACCGAGACTTCATGATTTCTGCACAATACATCTGTATATTCAATCTTCATTTTGAAGTATAATCCTATTCATCTTTGCCTTCTTTTTATACTTCACCCACTCAAACTTTTCGCTACACCTATCTCTATGTCAAAAGTAAAATCCACTTGAATCCTCTTTAAAATAATGGATGCAAATTCCGTTGTCTATAAAATGGGTTGCGCCTTTTGGTGGCATAAAATACTCCTTAGTCACTATCTACTTTATACCCTTCTTCAATTTTGTCAAGAATTTTGTCGGGATTGCACGCATAAAGCCCAGAACACTCCAAGGAGTTGATTTCTAAGAAGTGAAAGTTGCCCTCATAGTCTTGGCATATATCCATAACAAAGAAAGCGCCGCCACCCTCATCTTGATAGGCATCATAGCTCTTAAT
>Ga0181577_10002601_pt1 | contig 14107 bp, 19 predicted proteins | sample 101ome_21_FD_132468 | JGI IMG/M metagenome (GOLD analysis project Ga0181577, IMG submission 132468) | Coastal salt marsh microbial communities from the Groves Creek Marsh, Skidaway Island, Georgia - 101413BT metaG (megahit assembly) | ecosystem: Environmental > Aquatic > Marine > Intertidal...
AGCGAACACAGGATCAACAACCAACCAACGGCCCTGCGTATCAACAAACTGTTGATCTAACAAGCGGCTCATGCGAGCAATCACTTGAAGAGGTGATGCAGAAGCAGTTGCAATAGCAGTAGCACCCGGTAAACGTGGAACTACAACAATTGCTTCACCTGCAACAGCGGCACCGCCGCCGTCATTTAGGTTGAAGTCAGTAGCGTCCAACTTCATAGAAGCAAGAAGCTCGTCAGAACCAGCAGTAGTAACTGCTTTAGTTCCGTTTACAGTTGTGTTGACAGTGTCGCCAGCAGAATGCAAAGCAGACTGAGCATAACCAGACAGGTAGCCAAGAACTTCTTGGTCATACTGGTCACGCAAACGATACGCCGCACGATCTGTAGCCATTTGCATGAAGTTCACGTGTGAGTGCGCTTCTTCAATGTCGTCGATCTTGAATGCGAAGTAGTTCGACTTGTCGATTACAAGAGAGAAATCTTCATCGTCAAGATCTTGCGCTGTGATTTGTGAACCACGAGTGTAAGCTTGAACTGAAATTTCAGGCTCTTTGATGATCTTCACTGAATCACCCATTTGAGCGATTTCACCGAAGTAATCGTTGTTAGTAATATCTTCTACTGTAGAAGACTTACGGAAAGCAAGCTGTACCTGCTTTGAGTAGATAATTGGGCTAAAGTTACCATTAGGAAGGTTGCCATAGCCCGATGCGCTTGTAAATGCCATGAGAGACACTCCTTATGTAGCATAGGGTTAAGGTTATGTGTAACTTCGCCAGAGGCCATCTAGCATCAGGGTGGTATGTTCACCGGCCAAAGTGATCATACGGCCTGCGTAGTTTGGGTGTTCTGTGAAGGTGAAATAAGACTCCCTGCTACTTCAACAACCGGCCAGAAGTTAATGTAACAGTTTGTCTTATTTCAGGTTAGGTGTGGGTATCCTTACGGGGCCACTGTATTCTGCACATAGTTATATCCAGAAAATTTTATTTGTCAACACCTTATCGTGCTGAACCAGATAAATCGTAAATAAATTTACCTGCGCGAATCGCTTCTGCAATCTCTTCTTGCCTAGCTTCATATTGCTGAGCAGTCATACGATTAACATCGGATTCTTTAATATAGCTCTTAGATTCGTCACCTTCAGGCGCAGAACGTCCAGAGCGAGTACCAACCGCTGTAGCGGCATCTTTATCTTTAGTAGATTTTTTCTTACCTGTGATTCCCATATCAGCTTTGTACAAATCAATTGCACGTGCCGCTGATACTGCGTCTGCGTCATTGTCGTATAACGCATCTTGTACCCACTTAGGTTGCTCTTCAACCCAATTGTGAAATTCATCGGTTTCACGAATCTGCTCAAAGTCTGGATGCAAACGCATAAGTTCAGCTTCTGCTTTTTCACGCTGTGCTTCCATCTTCATTTCATCAATTGCTTTAAATTTACTTTCAAACTCAGAGGCTTGCTCATGAGCCTTCTTCATAGCAATTGTTTCTACAATCTTTGCAACATCAGGATATTGCTCCATCCAAGATTCCAATTCTTCTTCAGATTTTGGATACTTTATTTCATTCTTGGTGGATGCGTCAAGCTGAGACTTCAATGCATCAATTTGTTCTTGCAGTTCCGTCTCTTTCTTCTGCGCGTGTCTGCGCAAATCGCCGTACCTTTTCTTAAAGGTCTTTTCCTCTGCGCTCGTAGGTTCAGGACCGTCGTCAATTGACTCTTCAGTTTCCTCTTCTCCTTGATTGCCTTTTAGTAAGGCTTCAAGTTCAGCCTCTTCGTCTTCAATGCGTTTCTTATTAGCGTTACGCTTAGCAAAGCCAGATGCGACTTTTACTTGTTCTACTTTAGTAGCCATTTCGGTTGTAGTTGTAGACATGAATATTTCCTTTGTCTGGGGCTAACGGTAGCTTTTTAGGGCGTTAGGTAGCCAGTTAAATGTAGGCATTAAGGTTGCCTACTGACCTTCTTATGGAGTAAATTGATCATCTCTATTAGAATCACCAGACCCGCCGCCAACTCCTCCAAAACCGCCATAAGAATCTGCTCCACCAGATCCTGTACTGCCAGATTCCGAAGGATCTTCACTCGCAGTTGATCCCATAGCTTCAACTGTTTTAGCTTGTTGTGAAGCTATTTGATCTTGTTGCCCGCCGGTGCCGCCTTCTTCAGACGGATCTTGACTTGCCGTGGCTCCTACTGCTTCTACCGTTCTAGATCTTTGCTGTGCTACACTGACCGCCTCATCATTTGAAAGTCCTTCGTCTCTTTCAATTGTTTGTGCCTCTTTTAATAGGTTAGCAACGCCTTCGTCGTCGTATTTACTAAAGAATCCTTCAATGCCTGTATTAGTATACCTATTAAGATCAATGTCATACTTTTCTGCAATTCTTTCTATTGCGGCAGTCCTGCCTAAGTGAGTCTGTACTCCTGCGTATATTGCTCCAGTAATATTTAATGTTGGTTTTCCTGTCATAAAAGGATCTTCAGAAATTAATTTGGCAAATTCTGGGTCGTATAAAGCTAAAGCATTATTAATTGACTTATCTTTTTCCATTTGCGCTTGTCTTTCTTCTTCTCTTTCCCTATCATCTCCGCCTCCGCCATCTGGCTGTTGCACAACAGGTGCGGCAATTTCAGGCTTTACTTCTTCAGGCTTATACACTTTATATCCTGCTGGAATCTCTTGCTGTGGCTTACCGTCCATAAACAGAATAGTAATCATCTCACCGTTAGGACCAATGTACTGACGCTGTTCTGTAATACCCTTTTGCTCACCAACAGCAGATTGTGCAGGACGAGATACAAATTGACTATAATCAGGGAACTGTGTTGTAGGAACTTGTGGAGCTTGATATCCTCCTTGTTGCTGAGGAGGCATGTAGCCGTAGCTAAATTGTTGCTGTGGCATACCCGGTACGAAAGTACCTTGTTGCGCGTGGACAACACCACCTTCTGCAAAGCTCATTGTTTCAGGGTCATTTGGATCAAAGTTATCAATAAGTTCGTCGATCTCACCGTCGTATTCACCTGAATCATCCATGGTTGCTTCATCGGCATTCCCCATCTGACCCATAGCTTCCATCTTAGCTAGACCTTGCTTAGCCTTAGAGCGCAACTCCATCAAATTTTCGAGTCCAATGTAACGTACTACATCAGCGGGGAATACGAACTCACCTTCACTTAGTTGCGCAGGTATGTCGTCCCTTACTTCAGATTGCGTCGAACCAGAAGGTACATCATTACCTGATACTGGATCGACAGTACCGCCTTCGTCTTTAAGGCCGCCATCTTCCATGCCTCCTTCGGCAAAAGCGGAAACTGTCTGATCTTCCAAATTGCGCCGTGCGCGGCCCTTTGCCATTGATTCATCCCCTTCAATACTGTTGATACGCGCCTTTGGCTTTTTAAGCGTTTTTTGAATATTTAACTTGTCTTGTTTTGATAAGGTTGACATGTAGGCATCAAGCTTATCCGTCTTTTCACTTGGATCAACCAACCCAAGAAAATCATCTTCGTTGATCAACTCCAAATCACGCATCTGTATGTTGGCTTTTGCATCTGGAGTCACAAGTTCTGTAGAAGAATCACCAAGGATCTGATCAGCCGTTGCTTTTCTCTTGGTCATTTCTTTCCAGTACTTAGATTCAACAGCCCTAGAAGTCTCTTCTGACATTAAAGATGGACTACGTTTTTGCGCCGCTTTTACTGCAAGATCTTCTGTTTTGTGTGTACTGGTAGGTTTAATTTGTTTTTCATCAAGAAGTTTGATAAGTTCAGATTTAGAATACTCAATGCCGTCATGTATAGATGGAACATTTACATATTTCCCGTTGTACGGAATAGTCATAGATTTTTCAGTGACTATTTCTCCACTATGAGAAATGTATATAGGGCGACCTGCTTCTGTAGTGAATTCAGTCATAAGTCCAACAGGACGGGAGCCAACCTGATTAATATCATCATATAGCCCTTCAAGTCCCTTAAAATCAACCATCGGATAAAGCCTCATCTCTTAAATATTTAAGTGATCGCAAAGCTTGTACAGCACCCTGCGCCTGATGGATGGATACTATGTTGTCTGATTGCTCTAGTTTTCTATGGTTTTCGGATATCATAATGTCTAAATACTCACAGAAGGCATCCCACTGTTTTGCGTTACTGCAAAGGGATTTCAGCTTGCCCACCACCTGCTTCCGGTGTTGGCTGTTGTCCACCTTGATCATTTCCTGTAAATCCTTGTTCTCCCGGTACAGGAGCTTGTCCTACACCGATATTACCTCCGCCTGTACCAGCAGTATCTTGTACTCCCGGTGGACCACCCGCAGGTTGTGCTGGAGGAGCAGGTGGCGCATTCTGTTGCATGATCTTTTGTTGTAACGCCGCCTCTTCAAAGCTGTTGGTTACCTTCTCAGGATCAAGATCCATTGACTTAGCAATCTCGCGCACGATGTAAGGAAACTTAGCAAATGGCGCAAGGGCTGGGTTAGAAGCAACTTGCAAGAACTGCATCAAGCGTTGGCTACGAACTTCATTTGCCATCAAAGATTCTGTACCACGAGCTTTGACTTCAAGATCACCTTTAATGTTAGGATCAAAGTCAAATTGCATGTTAAATGAGAACATCGACTTACCAAGAGGTGCAAGTAGATAATCATCTATGTTCTTGATCACAGTTTTGATGCCTCCAGCCGCCGCATTCATCAGCATTGAGATACCAGACGCTGTACGTCCTACACCGGCAACACCTGTCTGTCCATGTGCAAATGAGGGGAAGCCTGTTGACTCGTCCGCTAGTACGCGGGCTTTGTCAAACAACTGCATGTTCTCACCAGAAACATTCGGGAACTTAGTGCCGAAGATAGCCTGTCCCGGTGCTCCGCCTTGACGACGGAAGACCTTGCCCCGATAAACAGACAAGTCCTGACCCGGAACGAGGTTTGTCTCATCAATCTCAATTAATAGATTGCCTGAGAGAACTGCATTGTCCACAGCCATACGCATGAAACCGTTCATCAGCGTCTGTGTATCGTCCATGTTTTCAGCGATACCTACACCGAAGAATGAGTATGGGTTTAACTCATACGGTACAGCATAGTATGGGATGTTAGCAGGCTTAAATGGATTCAGTACTGCACGTAAGATACGTCCATTGCAATACCAAATGTTTGCTTGTACTTCGTCAATATCTTCAAACTCTTCTGGAATATCGACACCACCCGTTTCTAAGATTTCTTTGTCGATTGTTCCCCAATACTCAAGAACCTCAAATCTTTCAATATCATAGTCTGTTTGATAATCGCGTAGATCATCTTCCCAATACTTTTTAACGTACCCTTCACCCAATGAGACAACCTCATCAATGACATTGGTACGGAAGAAAGGACGCTTCTTCAATGAACGCAGTTGTGTACGTGACATTTTGTGACGCTCAACAACATACTGCGCCTCATCCATGTTTGACGCATCTGGGTCAGGATAGAAGTTCCATACAGAAACATGGGACGTAGAGGGAACCGTTTTGATTGCTGGGTTGTATTCCCCTTCCTCGTCCCAATTTGGGTATTCCTTGTCTACAGCAAATGGTCCTTTCATAATACCAGTGCCGAACAAGGCCATTTCAAATGCAGTTGAGCGGAGTTGTTTAGATGCATGGGATTCTTCAAGCTGATCCATGATCTTTTTTTCCATCTTCTTAGCGGCAACTAATGCTGGCTCAAATGTAATCTGAGTTGCAGTAGTACCGTAGCCTTCTTCTAGGCCGTCAACTTCACTTAGTTTTTCTTGTAGTGCGCCAAGCTTCATTTCACGCAATGAGTTGGCGGTTGCTCCAGCAGGGAACTCTTGTCCATCTCCTTCAAAACCGTAAACTGAGCCTTCCTGAACAGGAGCCGCTCCAGCCTGTGGTGGTTGCATGTCAAAGTGCACAGCCTCGCTGACACCTTCAGGCAACTTAGTTGGCTCAACAGTAATTGGAAACTTATTACCTGCAAACAGTACGTCAATAATCTGACCATACGCCGCAAGAGTTTTAGTCTTCGTTACCTTAATAAATACACGAGACTTTTCAGCATCAGTAAACTGAACATCCGGCCCATAAATACCACGGTAGTTTCTATACGCCTGTAGCCAACGATCTTCATCCTGACGGCGAGTATCTTCAGCTTTACGATATCTCTCCATTACATGACGAACAATCGCCTGTAATTCTGTTGCTTCAGGCTCAGACTCTTCGTTGTCCTCTAAAGCGAGTTGTAGATCCGTGTCTACTTCAAAGATATCATCTTCTTCCATATTTAGTATCCAAATTTACTGTCTGAGGGTACGTAGGACGATGTCCTTGAATGTGCTGGATCAAAGTCCCAAATTGAGAAACGAGGTCTTGACATAATACCGTATCGTAATGCGTCATACAGGTGGTCTTCAGACTTCGTGTCAATATCCTCTGGATTTTTCTTATCCAAAGGAATGATTGGTAGTTGTGCAATTAAATTTGTGCAGTTATTAAAAAACACAAGTCGAGGTTCTTCACTGAATTCATCAACCTGTAAGCGTCTATGCAATTCGTTTTTACCTGCGATACGTGAGCCTGCTGAGCGATCAGATGGCCTCCAACGACACCCTTTCTGAATCATCTGTTCTGCAAGGGACGGTCCTGTGTCTCCACGCTTATGCCAGCATGAGCTATCTAGTACGCCGTACTTGATGTTGCCGTCATTCGCTTCAAGTTCAGTAACCATATCTGCAAGATCAGTTGCCAAGACTTTACTAACGTATAACTCACGATAGACAATAAGCTGTTCATCAGGAGTACAGGCAAACCAAACAACAGCAGAATAAGAGCCGTACCCATAATCGCAGGCGCGAAACTTAACCCAATTGTGAGGTATATCAAAAGGATCAATAGTATGTATTTGTCTGTTGAACTCAGGAAACGCCGCACCTTCAGCAACATCCCAATTACCCTCTAATAACTGTTTACGTTGATGCTCAGGTAAGGACAAGAGCATCGCTTCATAGTCCCCCTGATCATACAGATGAGGGTTATCTGTTAGCATCGCAGGTATAAACCTACGTTTAAATAGTGGTTCACCAGCTTTGGAGTGATTGGGAGGGTAACACAAAGTCTTACCACTTTCAATGTCCGTAGCGTGAAATGCTTTACCCGAAGGGGCTGGGTCAATGAACATCTTTTTCACCCAAGCATGCCCCGGTCCACCGGGGTTAGTTGTCGCTCGCATATATGTAGGCAAATCACTAGCCGTACTACGCAAACGAGAACGCATATAATCCCATGCGAATGGCGTATGCCACTGTGTCAATTCGTCAAAACCAATCCAGCTAAATGCCTGTCCTTGGTATCTTAACACATCGTCGTCCCGATCTAGATACGAGAACCACAGCCTTGCGCCTGAAGGGGCAGTCCATTGCATCTTTCTTTCTGACCACTTGATTCCCGGCCAGATCTTTGGGTACATCTCTTGTGACTTCCAAACGAGTTCCCTTAGTTCCTCATTTGTGTGTCGTAGTAGCAACCCACTGAATGATGGGTGACCCATAAATCGTAACGGGTCAGCCAACATAGCATAAGACTTACCACCGCCTGCGGCACCTCCATACAAAACCTCCCTTTCACCTGATGCTAAGAACTCAGTCTGTGGTCCAGCATTCGGTTTAAATATGACATTGTGTTCTTCTTCAGGGCGGATCGGCTCAAACTCAGGCTCAGCGTGAGGATCTTCCCTAACTTCAATCTTCGGCTGTGCTTGTACTGTTGATCTGCGACTTCCTTGCGCCGAGCCTCGTGCGCTCGATTTCTTCCGCTTTGGTGATCGCCGTCTCGTACCGCTTGGCCCACTGCTTGAGAGTTGCGCTTCGTCTTTTGTTGGATTGCTCACTATCTATCCGTTTTTTCAATCCCATATGAGAAATACTACGGCCTGTTTGTTTTGTTAGCCAATTAGATACTTCTCTGTAGCTGTACTGTTGAAGGTATTCTTTAGCCTTCTCTAGTGCCCTGAGTTCCCTTGGAATTGGTAAGAGAATGTCGTCATCTTCAGGGTCTTCTTTGTAACCAAATGGAATAGTACGTGCTATTCTTGGTATTGGGAGGAAATCATCATCCTCAATTACATTTTCTGGCTGTGCTAATATCCACTTGCCAGTCGATCTATTATTCGTCATCCTCAGAGCGTTTCGGTGGAAGAATCATCACACCGCCTGTAGATTCAATTTGTACCTTCTCAGATTTAATAATACCGACACGATCCATCACTTCTTTAGCCGCTTGCATCTTTTCTTTAATGCCTAGCTCAGTTGGATCAATTAACGCACCAGCCATAGCCATTGCCGCACGAGGTGCGTTCTGGGCGAGGTACATGTTGGTACGTTCTAATATCTCATCTTTCAGTGATTCCACGATAGATGCTGTGTGCTGTGTAGGAGAGTATCCAGCTATTTTTTTAGCTTCAACAACACTGCCACGTGCCTCCTCAAAGAGTACGTCTAAGAACTTCTGTTGTTTTTCAGTTAGCTGTCTAGCCATTACTTTACTTTCCTATATGCTCTTACTTTGTTCGCAACCTTTTTAGGCTGTGCGACAAACTGTGCGCCTTTCTTGGTGCCCTGTCGCTTGGCTTTCGTAGTGGCGGCATACTCTCTGGCCGAAAGAGCCTTGATAGCTTTCTCCGGTAGATAACGCTCCCCGGTAGCTTTCGGGCCTTGAGTAGATGGCTTGCCACTCTTGGTACGCCACTTTTGCTTTGTCCAAGCTTTGAGACTGCGTTGTGGAGCCTTCATTATGACTTGTACCCACCACCTTTTTGTTTGTATAACAAGGCGACACGTTGTGCTTTTCTAGCAGACCACTGTCCGGGTGCACCACCTTTGCCGCTGGCTTTGACTTGTTCAAATATGCGTTTACGTAATCCGGGCTGAGTGTAGTTACCTGATTCATTAACAGTGCTTCCACCTTTTGCATATTTAGTGACTGCATTGTACGGGCCGCTCTTCGCCATGCCACCGCCCATCATATGCTTCTTGATTTCTTTAGGTGACTTACCAGCTTTCTTCATTGAGATTGCAACAGCCGCTTGTTGAGCACGAGATTTGTATGGCATGTAAATTATCCGTTTGGTAGGAATACTTCTTCAACAGTGACAATGACACCTAAATCAGGATCATTACCACCGGCAGTATTGTCAGGTGTCGCTTTAATTGTGTCACCCTCTTCAAGCACGAGGAAAGATCCACTCAACTGAAGATACTCACCAGATGCTAAGTTCTTACTTCCTAGTACGGTAATTGGTGTACCGTTATCTGAATCATTCCATATAACTGCAACATCCGATGCGTTTGCTGTCCCGTTAGATATAAAGATCAAAGACATGTACGCAACAGTGTTTGGCGGGCACGTATATACAGTATACTCAGTAGCATCTAAAACGAGATGAATACCGTAGCTTTTAAATCGACTAGGACGGGTGACGTTTAACGCCATTGATTAGCCACCTGACCGCAAACGCTTAGAACGCTCTGCTGGTGTCTCACCGGGCAGTGCAGTCATTGCTTGTACAGACTCAGGCATTCTGCGTTGTATCTGCTGTCTGCCCATCATGTTGTTAGGATGCCCAGTAACTTTAGACAATTGGTCCTGTACCATACCGCCTGCGGCATAGTAATGTGTCCTGCCTTTAACTGATCCGCCTTTAGCCATCTTGCAATTAGACATTTACTTACGGCCCTTCTTAACTGCGCCACCGTATGCTTTCTTAACTACCTTTTTAGGCCCAAGGCATTTATTTTTTGCCTTGCATTCAGCTTTACGATTGCAACCCTTACAGTAAGTCATAGCCATTACTTCTTACCTCCAAGGTGATCCACAACATTACCGCCTGTTGCGTAGTTATGCTGGTACATCTTATTACCTTTACCACGAGCCATGCCACCATCTTTCATGGTAGATGACTTCTCCGGTGCTGTTTCAGATGGATCATTCGCCATTGGCTGATCTTCTGTGTTAGATGGCATTTCATAGCCTGAGCCGGGAATGTTACGTAACTCAATCAAGGCTCTCATGTACGGATCAGAACCTCTTTTATTATTGCGCATCTGCCGCTCATAAAATGCAATTTTTTCTTTATCAGTCATACCCGGCATTACCTAATTCCTCGTGATGATTTCTGTGTTGGCTTCATGGATGCACCACAGTTAGCTCGCTGTGCCATACCTCCACTACTATATTTAGATACTGAACCACCGCGATTTTTGAGAAGCTTTCCACTCTTACCCGCTTCACTTTCACGGTACTTTTTACGCTCCGCCGGGGACATTGCTGTGATACGCTTATTATGTGCTCGTAACGCCTCTCTTCTAGCATTTACTTTTCTAGCTGTTTCTTTTCTAGCCTCTACACCTGCCTTATCTGCGGCAAGAGCCTTTTCCATTGCCGCTTTTTTCTTCGCTTCAGTAGTTGCTTTATTTTCAGGCTTAGGTGTTGACTTAGGTTTTGACTCAGCTTTTGGTGTTGGCTTGGGTTTTGAATCAGCTTTTGGTTTTGAATCAGCTTTTGGTTTTGATTCAGCTTCTACTTTTTTAGCTTTAGCTTTTTCTTTTGCTTTACGCTCAGCATCCAGCTTCTTGACAAATTCATCACGGCGGCCTTCTGGTATAACATCTGAGCCTGCGCCTACCTCATCAGAGGCTAAAAATGCGCCCACACCACTACCTAATTTAGTCAGTGAACTCAAGCGAGAAGCTGTCTTAGATAGCGTATCTCCCGCTTTACCTGTTGCAGTCTTAACCATCTTCTCAACACCCTGCTTAGTAACTTTAGGGCGTCTGTCTTCGGTACGTAGAGAAGACCCTCTAGTAGGCGTTTTTGATTTAACTGTAGGCGTGGTGCGACCCTCAGCGATAACACGACGAATAATCTTCATTCCTCGGTCACCGACTTCTTTACGGTGTTGCTTTACAAAATCATCGACTGCGGCTTGCATCCTCTGATCTGCAATCTTTGCACGATTTTGTTTTACCCAATTTTCGACTGCTTTTTGCAGTTTCTTTTCATCTAACTTTTGTGCGCCACGAGTTGCCATATCTATGCCCTTGGATTTTTCTTTCTCGCAGTCTTCGTGCGAGCAATGGAACGGTTTTTGGATGCTGGCTTGACAGCCAACTTGCTATTGTTTAATGGATTACCAGTTGTGTGATGGACATCTTTCCCATCACCTTTCTTAACCAAGCCAGCCTTTGCCATCTTCCTGCGAGCCATCACACGTGATGATCTAGCTTTACGCTGGGCAGGCTTACTGTGGTAGTTATCATATTCTTTACGGTAGTTACGTTTAGCTACCATTTCTTACAACTCCAGTAACGAGCACTGAACTTATCTGTCGCTGTGTCACAGTTGTGACGAGCACGGAAGGACTTACGTCTCTCAGGATTATCCTTTTTGATCTCCATATTCGGATCACCAAAACGGACTATCTTAATTTCATCGCCTTTCTTAGCAAGTACAGCAAACTTCTTGTTGGCACCGGGAGTACGCTTAGGTTTGTTGAAGCCAGCGAATGTCTCACCACGGTACTTAATTCTACCTGATGGTAATCTTTCTACATCTTTAGTTGTTGCCATCCGTCCAACCTGCTTCTTTCATGTATTCTTCAACTTGTAATAATGACAAAGACCGCCCAAAGCGGTCCTCCAATGCTTCACGCACAAAGAATACATCTGAATGCGGTATATGAACACTGTCTAAAGACGTACCAGTCCTTAAACAATCGTAAACTTTTTCTAGTAGTCCCTCACGGGATCTTTCAAATTTATACATAGTTATATTCGGAAAATTGAAAATGTCAAGGAAATTGACAAATGAGCAGATACAGATTGTATCACTCTGGATGGGATGTACAGATTCTAGCACAGATACTTCATCTATGCAAGGGTTCATTTAAGTGTACATTTAAGTGTTACACTGACAGTGTATTTTACATCTTTTTTTCAGGACTTTGTTGTTTTCTTCTTCTTATCATCACTTTCAGTAATGAGTTATATCCAGAACTAAGAATAAGTCAAGTTAATAATAGCTATGATACTGATAGATACTAACTATACATACCCATGGTTTATCATAGAAAATAGCTATCGTGTGGATAGCCTCATGTACATTGTGGTTTACACTTCAAAATCCACTTCTGTGTATTTCTGTGTATATGTGTACGTGGGTACCGGGGGTGGCTCTCGCCCGCCCCACCAACAAAATGCGCAATATGTGCGGCTAAAACGCGCAAAATGTGCGGATAAAGGGTCAAAAGCGCAATATTTGCGTGCTATCCGTCAACTGATATCTAATCACTTGATAGCCAGAGTGAGACGCAAAAAGTGCGACACGCAAAACGTGCGCGTGTTGCAATGGTGAAGCATCTATACCGCACAATTTGCGTGTCCAGATACTACCTGCAATTTTTGCGTGTCCACATAGTTGGCATGGTTATTGCTACGCGCGTTCCTTTTATACGCGATAGGGACACGCACAATTTGCGTCACGCAATATTTGCGCATGGTAGGTGTAGGATTTTCCTACGCTCTTTGGTGTGGGATTTTCCTACGGGTGTTGACTCTGATTCGCGGTAGTGGTTTAATAATGGCTCGAGTACAAATATCAATTTCAAATAAAGGAATGAAGTTATGAAAAATTTAAACGTAGTTGATCTGACTCCCGCGCATCGTTTCGGTGCTGACTTTGCTGACGATGCAAAGAAAGTTGCTGAAAAAGCTTTTGATGATTTGAAGAGCAAAGAGCGCGATTCAGATATCAAGGGCGCGGCAAAGAACAAAGGGCGCGAGCGTAAAGCAAAGGGCGCGGCAGTTCGCGCGGATGTGTCTAAAGTTGCGCTGACAGTTGAGCAAATCGCGGAGTCATTCGGCAAAGAAAACAAAGCGCGAGCAACTTTGATCAAGCGCAAAGAGCGCGAGATGAAATCGCGTAATGAAAAGAACATCGCGGACTTTGTCGCAATTGGTAAAGCTTTGCGCGGATTCCAGATTCAAGCCGAATATGAAAAAGACGGTAAAACTTTAGTGAACAATTCCACTCTGGAATCGGTTTTAGAATCGTTTGATTTATCGCATTATTCGCGCGGACAAAGACGCGCCTACATTGTGGTTTATCAGCGTGAAACCGAATTGCAAGCTTTGGAAGCATGGCGACAGTCAGTTGCGAAAAAGCGCATCAAGCCGTTGCACGAATTGGACGCTGATTCTATCCGCTCCGCGTTTGATGCATACGACAAAGCGCAAAGCGCGAGCGATTCGGAAAATGAATCGGACAATGATCCAAAAAAGGATACGCTAGACAAAATCGTTAAAAATGCGTTAACCCGCGCGGATAAACTAGGGATTGAAAAAGCCGAACTAATCCGCGCCATTCAATCGGCGCAAATCTAACCCGTAGGATTTTCCTACACTGAATCAAGACCCTGCTCCGGCAGGGTTTTTTTATGCCCAAATTTTTTTTTTTTTCGGGCTACTATCAACGTGCCTACGTGCCTGCGTTTTGGTGCGTGCCTTTGGCGTGGGATTTTCCTACGCCGTTTAATTGGGAGAAATTATGAATTTGTTATGTTCTGAATGGGTGTCTGTTCATCTCGCGCAGAAGCGCAATCACAATCGTGATATGACAGGCAAGTACAACAATCCGAAACTCAATCGTGCGCGTCATCGTTCGCAGTATCGTGCGCATCTGAAATCGTTGCAGAGTAGTGGGATTGTTTTGTGGTGAAGTCTCTCGGTCACTTGACACAGAGTCAAATATGTGAGACTATATAGTCATGGGGCAAATGCCCCTTTTTTATTGGAGGTGTAGGATTTTCCTACGGGGAGCAACAAATGAAATTGCTAGATACACAGGGATCTAATCCCAAAGCTAAGAAGTCAGCTAACTATGATTTCTACGGACAGCCTGTACGCTATGCGACACTGTCAATGATGCCCAATGACAAGCTGTGCCCTATGCGCCACAAAGCTGGGTGCGCTGATCCTTGTCTTGTGACATCTGGTATGGGGGGCGTGTATCCATCTGTCAATGCTTCACGGCAAGCTAAGA
>Ga0181577_10002602_pt1 | contig 14106 bp, 12 predicted proteins | sample 101ome_21_FD_132468 | JGI IMG/M metagenome (GOLD analysis project Ga0181577, IMG submission 132468) | Coastal salt marsh microbial communities from the Groves Creek Marsh, Skidaway Island, Georgia - 101413BT metaG (megahit assembly) | ecosystem: Environmental > Aquatic > Marine > Intertidal...
CTTTTTAATGAAATTGAGTCGGAAGTGTCAGGGACTATTGTCAAGATTCTTGTGGATGATTCCTCACCTGTTGAGTTTGATCAGCCACTGTTTGTCATCGACCCTTCCTAATCACCAAACCTAGTGAAGATGTTTAACAAAATACTAATCGCCAATCGTGGCGAAATCGCTTTACGCGTGATTCGAACCTGCCGAGAAATGGGTATCGGAACCGTTGCAGTGTATTCCAAAGCCGATGAGGAGAGCTTACACGTTAAGTTTGCCGACGAAGCCGTTTGTATAGGCCCTGCACCAAGTGCGGAATCCTACCTCAAAATTCCAAATATCATTGCAGCAGCTGAAATCACAAACGCCGACGCCATTCACCCGGGCTATGGGTTTTTGTCTGAAAATGCCAAGTTTTCCAAAATCTGTGACGAACACAAGATTAAGTTTATCGGCGCATCAGCCGATATGATCAGCAAAATGGGTGATAAGGCTACAGCCAAGGCGACAATGAAAGCTGCGGGTGTGCCAACAATTCCCGGTTCGGAGGGACTGATTAAAGACTTTGCACAGTGTAAAAAACTTGCCAAAAAAGTAGGATACCCCGTGATGCTGAAAGCCACAGCTGGTGGTGGAGGAAAAGGAATGCGCGCAGTTTGGTCAGAAGATGATCTTCAAAAAGCGTGGGATAGCGCAAGACAAGAAGCCAAAGCCTCTTTTGGAAACGATGGGATGTATATGGAAAAGCTTATTGAAGAGCCACGACATATCGAGATCCAAGTGGTTGGCGACTCTTTTGGAAAAGCCTGTCACCTCTCAGAAAGAGACTGTTCTGTTCAGCGTCGTCACCAAAAATTGACCGAAGAAACCCCTTCGCCCTTTATGACAGATGAATTGAGGGAAAAAATGGGGAAAGCCGCTGTAAAAGCCGCTGAGTATATCAAATATGAAGGGGCAGGAACAGTTGAGTTTTTGGTGGACAAACACCGTAATTTCTATTTTATGGAAATGAACACGCGAATTCAGGTTGAACACCCGATTACCGAACAAGTCATTGATTATGACTTGATTGCGGAGCAAATCAAAGTGGCTGCTGGACACCGATTGAGCGGAAAAGACTATTATCCCAAACTCCACTCTATCGAATGTCGTATCAATGCCGAGGATCCATATAATGATTTTCGTCCATCTCCAGGAGTGATTCAAACCTTACACACGCCAGGTGGACATGGGGTTCGACTCGACACCCACGTCTATGGGGGCTATGTGATTCCCCCTCACTACGACTCGATGATTGCCAAGCTGATTACCACTGCACAAACACGAGAAGAGGCCATCAATAAAATGAAACGCGCCCTTGATGAATTTGTGATCGAGGGGATCAAAACGACCATTCCGTTTCACCGTCAGTTGATGGATCATCCCGATTATGTCGCGGGAAATTATACGACCAAGTTTATGGAAGACTTTGAGATGAAACCCCTCTAATCGACAACCGACCCAACAATAATAGCCCGCATCAGCGGGCTTTTTTTATTCCTTTGTTTTGTCAATCCTGCCTTTAATTGATAGGCATGGCAGGAGAGTTTGCGCCAAACGTCGGTTTAGAATCGGGGAAACAAATTGGGCTGAGTTATGACCAAGTCACATCCACAGAAGTTGCCATAGGCGATGTACAAAACTACTTGATGGTTGCGGACTTTATGCATCCCGACAAGCGCTTACTCAAAAACGCCAACCGCAACAATCTGTTGCTCATCACAGGCATGCTTACTGCCAAAACAGAATTTTCAAAACTCTTTAACGGAAAATTCGAGTCAGGGCACGCAAGTGAAAACAAGCTTGTGATGAGCGCCAATGACATTGGATTGTTTCCCATCGCTGCAAAAGTCCACCGCATCGACTTTGATGGGGGTCAGTTTGTCAATACCACCCTGCTGAGCGACCGAAGAAACTTGTTGTAAACAAAACCGAGAATCGAGACGGTTCTTTGTACTTTTGTGCCATGGCATTGTTGTTTGCTTTTATCGGCTTTTTGTTGTTTCGATTACCCGGTGCGATCCTCGGCTATTTTTTGGGCAGTTTGGTTTCCAATACCCGCGTTTATACCAATTTTGGGGGTACGCGGATCAATACCCGCGACTTTGAGCTAAAGTTGCTCACCTTGGCGAGCTTGGTCATCAAAGCCGACGGCAAAGTCACCCAAAAAGAGTTGGACTATGTACGGCGTTATTTTGTGTCGGCCTATGGCAAGGCACGCGCCAATGAGGTCTTTCGGATTTTTAATAATGAGCTGCGCAAAACCGATGTGTCCGCAGCCGAAATCTGCAATCACTTTGCCACCTTTGCCCGCTATGAAAGTCGGTTGCAGTTGCTCCACTTTTTATTTGGGATTGCCCAAGCCGACGGTTCGGTTTCCGAAGCGGAATGGCTCAAGATCGAATCTTTTTCCCGCCACTTGAGAGTTCGTCCCATCGACTTTGAAAGCATCAAGGCCATGTTTATCAAACAAGTTGACGGGGCATACAAAATTTTGGAGGTGGACAAATCGGCAACTGATGCGGAGATTAAAAAGGCCTATCGGGATTTGGCCAAACGGCACCACCCCGACAAGGTGCAGCACTTGGGGGAGGCCTATGTGAAGGCGGCGCGCGAAAAATTTCAAAATATCCAAAAGGCCTATGAGCAAATCAAAAGTGAACGTGGGTTCTAGGTTTTTGTTAAGTTTGGCAGTGTAATGAGTGATTTTTGGTTATTGGTCGAGTTGGGTTTTTCTCACGTGTGGGATTGGCAGGGTTATGACCATTTGCTGTTTCTCGCTGCGCTTTGTTTGCCCTTTTCTACAAGACAGTGGAAACCCCTGTTGTGGCTCATCACTTGTTTTACAATCGGGCACAGTTTGTCCTTGATCCTCGCTTCGCTCGAAGTGGTAAAGGTGTCTTCGATTTGGATTGAGTTTTTAATTCCTGTGAGCATTGCTGTTACAGCCGTTTACAATATGATTTATGCCAGAGCTGTATGGGTTAGAAACAATCAGCTCGTGATGTGGGTCACCTTGTTTTTTGGGCTTGTTCATGGATTTGGCTTTGCGGGGTATTTCGAATTGATACGCGATGTGGACCAGCCCTTGTGGAGTTCGTTGTTGTTTTTCGCATTGGGGATAGAGAGTGCGCAAATCGTTTTGGGGGCATTGATGTTGTTGCTTTCTTTTGTGGTGCTCAATGTCTTGGGACGCAATCGCCGCGATTGGGTTCTTGTGGTTTCGAGTGTGATAATTGGTATCTTGCTGCCGATAATAATCGAACGCTGGCCATGACAAAAGACCAAGCCAAACAACGCCGTTATGATACCGCCTATATGCGCATGGCACTCGAATGGGCCAAGCTATCGCATTGCAAACGCAAGCAGGTTGGTTCGCTGATTGTGAAAGACCGGATGATTATTTCGGATGGATATAACGGAGCTCCCACGGGCTTTGACAATCGCTGTGAGGACGATGACGGACTCACCAATTGGTATGTGCTCCACGCCGAGGCCAATGCGATTATGAAAGTTGCCGCATCCACTCAATCCTGTGCCGGTGCAACGCTCTACATTACGTTATCGCCCTGCCAGCAATGCAGCAAGCTGATTCACCAAGCGGGAATTGTTCGTGTGGTCTATGGCCAAACCTATAAAGACACGACGGGCTTAGAGTTTCTGCAAAAAGCGGGGGTCGAACTCGAGCTACTGGAAGTCGAGTTGTAAGCTTTATTTGACTTTATCTTGTATGGCTTTGGCGACCCACAAAAGGGCGAGCAAAACGATGGCACACAGACCAGCTACAATTCCGACCAATGCGACAATGCTATCGCCTTGCATGGGAGCATCAAAGTCTATATAAAAACAATTAAACACAACGAGACCGATGGCGAGAAAGCCGAGTGCGAGAATGAGTTTTTTCATAGCGAATGATTAAAAGAGTTCTTGGACGTTACTGGCAAAAAGTTTGACGGCAATGGCGAGCAGAATGACACCAAAGAACTTGCGGATCACACTGATGCCAGAGTTTCCCAAAAAGCGTTCGATGCGTTTGGACGACTTGAGTACCACATAAACGACAAGGATATTGACCACAATGGCAACAATGATATTGGCCACAGCAAACTCGGCGCGCAAAGCGAGCAGAGAGGTCAAGGTTCCTGCGCCTGCGATAAGCGGAAAGGCAATTGGAACAATAGAGGCGGTTTCGGGAGACTCTTCTTTATAGAGCTGAATCCCCAAAATCATTTCGAGCGCCAAAAAGAAAATCACAATCGCCCCGGCCACAGCAAAAGAATTGACGTCAATCCCGATGAGGTTGAGAATTTCTTCCCCCACAAACAAAAACCCAATCATAATAATCATGGCAACCAAGGATGCCTTTTCCGATTGGATATGGCCAACCTTTTGGCGCAGTCCGATGATAATGGGTGTGCTTCCTATAATATCGATAACTGCAAAAAGCACCATGCCAGCCGTTAAAATTTCTTTGACATCAAACATGGAGCAAAGATACAATCTTGGGAATGAATATTGTAGCTTTGCTCCATGTTTCAGTTGGGGAATACGTTGGTATCGGAAGAGTTGTTGGAAGCGCACTTTGCTTGTGATTTGTCGCAGTGCAAGGGAGCATGTTGCGTGGAGGGTGAGGCGGGGGCACCGCTAGAGCAAACGGAGGTTGATCGACTGGCCAAGGACTATGATGCGATCGCACCATTTTTAGATCCTGCAGGTCGCAATGCGATTGCAGCCCAAGGGACTTCAATCGTTGCCAAAGACAAGAGTTTGGAGACTCCCCTTGTGGAGGGCAAGGCTTGCGCCTATGCCACTTTTGACGAGCGGGGTTGGGCGCATTGCGGCATCGAGCAAGCCCACCAAGCTGGTGCTGTGGATTGGAAAAAGCCAATCTCCTGTCATTTGTATCCGGTTCGTGTAAAAGAGTATTCTGTATTTACGGCGGTCAACTATCACCGCTGGCAGATTTGTAGCTCGGGCTGTGCCAATGGTGCGCAAAAGCAGATGCCTTTGTATCGCTTTGTGGCAGAGGCCTTGCGACAAAAATTTGGTTCGGATTGGGTTGCAGAATTGGAGCGTGTGGCAAGCGAACAAAATAAAAAGCAATAAATCGCAAAAATATTTTTTGCCTGACGTCCTATCATATAACACACATCAAGCATCTGATTTACAGACAGTTATAAAATAGGACTGTTTAACGTTTCGTAGGAAAAAACTGAACGAATGTTAAAAAATCAGTTGCATTGTGAAAAACTATGGCTTTTAATTTTCATAAAAAAAGAGAAGATTTGTAAGGTTGATTTCTCAACATAAAAACACACACAAAAAACAAGATATAAATTATGGCAGCAGTCGAACCCATTTTGCAGGACAACAAAAATCGCTTTGTAATTTTTCCAATTGAACACCACGACATTTGGGAGTGGTACAAAAAACAAGAAGCGTGTTTTTGGACTGCAGAGGAGATCGATTTGCACCAGGATTTAACAGATTGGCAAGATAAACTCAATGATGATGAGCGCTATTTTATCAAGCATATTTTAGCATTCTTTGCTGCGTCGGATGGAATTGTGAACGAAAACTTGGCAGAGAATTTTGTCAATGAGGTTCAGTACAGCGAGGTGAAATTTTTCTACGGATTCCAAATCATGATGGAAAATATTCACTCCGAAACCTATTCTTTGTTGATTGACACCTATGTCAAGGATGAAGCAGAAAAGGATAAATTGTTTCGCGCAATTGAGATTTTTCCAGCTATCAAACGCAAGGCCGAGTGGGCACTGCGTTGGGTAGAGTCAGATTCTTTTGCGGAACGTTTGATTGCCTTTGCTGCTGTTGAGGGGATTTTCTTTTCGGGTGCTTTTTGTTCGATTTTTTGGTTGAAGAAGCGTGGTTTGATGCCAGGCTTGACCTTCTCCAACGAATTGATCTCGCGGGATGAGGGGATGCATTGTGACTTTGCTGTCCACCTGCACAATAAACACCTGATCAACAAGGTTCCCCCAGCACGAATTCGCGAAATTATTTTAGATGCCTTGGCCATTGAGCGCGAATTTATCACCGAGTCACTGCCAGTGAGTTTGATTGGAATGAACGCCAAACTCATGACGCAATACTTGGAGTTTGTCACCGACAGATTGTTGGTCGAATTAGAGCTAGAAAAAGAATACAACGTAACCAACCCATTTGATTTCATGGATATGATTTCGCTTCAAGGAAAAACAAACTTCTTCGAAAAGCGCGTTTCAGAATATCAGAAAGCAGGGGTATTGAAACAAGAGACCGAAGAGAAAGAAAAGTATTCGTTCGACGACGACTTTTAAGGTCCTTTTTCACACATTTAGCAGAGTAGTTGTTCCCCATAGGGGTAGTATTTTTTTGTCAAAAAAGGAGGAGAAATGTATGTACTAAAAAGAGATGGTCGCAAAGAGCCCATCATGTTTGATAAGATCACAGCACGTGTGCGCAAGCTGTGTTATGGGTTAAATGACTTGGTTGATCCAGTTAAAGTTGCCATGCGTGTTATCGAGGGATTATATGATGGGGTGACCACTTCAGAGCTCGATAATCTCGCTGCCGAAACCGCAGCTACCATGACCACAACCCATCCTGACTATGCACTGCTCGCTGCCCGAATTTCAGTTTCAAATCTCCACAAAAATACCAAAAAATCCTTTGTCGAAACGATGACGGATTTGTACACTTACGTCAATCCACGCACAGGAAAAAAAGCACCACTACTTGCAGACAATGTGTACAAAATCATCAAAGACAACGCAGAACTCCTCGACTCCACAATCATTTACAACCGTGATTTTGGCTATGACTATTTTGGTTTTAAAACCCTCGAGCGTTCGTATCTACTCAAACTCAATGGAGAGATAGTCGAACGCCCACAACACATGTTGATGCGGGTGTCTGTTGGGATCCACCTCGACGACCTCGATGCGGCGATCGAGACCTATCACTTGATGTCGAAAAAATATTTTACCCATGCCACCCCAACCCTGTTCAATTCGGGAACGCCCAAACCACAAATGTCATCTTGCTTCTTGCTCGCCATGAAAGACGACAGTATCGACGGCATTTATGATACCCTCAAGCAAACGGCAAAAATATCCCAATCTGCAGGTGGGATTGGATTGTCGATTCATAATATTCGCGCCACGGGCTCCTATATCGCAGGAACCAATGGCACCTCAAACGGGATCGTCCCCATGCTCCGTGTGTTTAATGATACCGCTCGCTATGTCGATCAAGGCGGTGGAAAGCGCAAAGGCTCATTTGCCATATATGTAGAGCCTTGGCATGCTGACATTTTTGACTTCCTTAATCTAAAGAAAAACCACGGGAAAGAAGAAATGCGCGCTCGCGATTTGTTTTATGCCATGTGGATTCCTGACTTGTTTATGCGACGTGTTGAGGAAGATACAACTTGGACATTGATGTGTCCCAACGAGTGCCCGGGCTTGTATGATAGTCACGGTGAAGAATTCGAGAAAAAATATCTTGAATATGAAGCTGAAAACAAGGGTCGCAAAACGATCAAGGCGCGAGAGCTCTGGGAGAAAATATTAGAATCTCAAATCGAAACGGGAACGCCGTATATGTTGTATAAAGACGCGGCAAACCGCAAGTCGAATCAAAAAAACCTAGGGACTATCCGCTCGTCAAATTTATGTACGGAGATTTTGGAGTACACCTCCGCGGACGAAGTAGCGGTTTGTAATCTAGCGTCTATCGCCTTACCGATGTTTGTTAAAGATGGTGGTTTTGACCACCAAGGACTCTATGACGTAACAGTGCGTGCAACCAAAAACCTCAACAAGGTAATCGACCGCAATTATTATCCAGTCAAAGAAGCAGAAAATAGCAACTTTAGGCATCGTCCGATTGGACTGGGCGTGCAAGGGCTCGCCGACACCTTTATCAAGTTGAGAATGCCCTTTACTTCCGACGAGGCAAAGGCACTCAACCAAGAGATTTTTGAAACCCTATATTTCGCAGCTCTGTCTGCTTCCAAAGCCATGGCTAAAGAAGAAGGGACCTATGAAAGCTACAAAGGCTCGCCGATTTCCAAAGGAGAGTTTCAACACAATCTTTGGGGAATCAAAGACGAGGAGCTCAGTGGGCGATGGGATTGGGCTTCTCTTCGCAAGGATGTCAAAAAGCACGGGGTTCGCAACTCCTTACTCGTAGCACCCATGCCAACGGCCTCAACCTCGCAAATCCTTGGAAACAATGAATGCTTTGAGCCATATACTTCCAACATCTATACCCGAAGAGTCTTGTCTGGTGAGTTTATTGTTGTAAACAAACACTTGCTCGAAGACCTTGTCAATCTCGGACTGTGGAATGAGGATCTCAAGCAAGAATTGATGCGTGCCAATGGTTCGGTTCAGCAACTCGACAATGTTCCTGAGGAGATCAAAGAGCTTTATAAAACGGCTTGGGAAATGAGTATGAAAGATATCATTGATATGTCTCGTCAGCGCGGTTATTTTATCGATCAGTCGCAATCGCTCAACCTGTTTATGGAAGGTGCTACAATGGCCAAGCTGACATCGATGCACTTTTATGCGTGGAAGTCGGGTCTGAAAACGGGAATGTACTATCTGCGAACCAAATCGGCAGTTGACGCCATCAAGTTTACCCTTGACAAGAAAAAAGAGGAAAAAGTTCCCGAAGCTGTGGCAGCAGCAACCACAAAAGTAAAAGCGGCTCAACCGGCTGAAAAGCCCGTAGCTGTTGAACCACTCACTCCTGGAGAGTTGAAAGAGATGTTGGCCAAGTCAAGAGAAAACGAAGATGACGATTGCTTGATGTGCGGGTCATAAACACAATATGTGTAGAGAACGATTTGAGATCGTAATCTCGGATAACGCTACATTCTAAACACACCAAAAGAATCTGTTCCCTCAATGGGGTTTTGATAGATCGTGGCTAGTGCCATGGTCAGATGCTCCCTTGTCTTGCGCGGATCGATTACGCCATCATCCCAAAGTTCTGAAGTGGCATGCCAGACACTTGCTTTGGCTTTTGCGTCTTTTTTAATGGCTTCCTTTTCAGCTTTGAGTTGTTTTTCATCTATCTTGCTATTGGATGAAGCGGCCGACTGCCGTTTGATGATTTCCATCACACCAGCGAGTTGTTCGGCTCCCATTACCCCCGCTTTCACATTGGGGTATGAAAACAAAAAGCGTGGGGAAAACGAACGGCCACACATGGCGTAGTTTCCAGCACCATACGAGTTTCCAATCAGCAAGCTAATATGAGGAACGGTACTTCCCGCCACTGCATGAATCATTTGTGAGCCACTGTTGATCATTCCGTTTTGCTCATAGGATTTCCCAACCATAAAACCAGTGGTATTGTGCATAAACAACAGAGGCAGATTGGACTTGTTGGCAACTTGGATAAACTGGGTTGCTTTTTGAGCCGACTCGGCAAAGATAACCCCATTGCTGGCAATGATGCCAACAGGATAGCCCGCAATTTTTGTCCAGCAACAGACCATCGTAATCCCATAGTTTTCTTTGAACTCGGTAAACTCTGATCCATCTACAATACGTGCAATGACCTCACGGACATCGATGGGTTTTTTCAGATTGGCAGAAAGGATGCCCAACAGCTCATCTTGCTTGTAGCGTGGGGGCACGATGGGTTTAGTCGGTTCGAAATGGGGAGTATGTGGTTTGAGGGTTTTTACAAGGTTACGGGCAATGTTGATGGCATCCATTTCGTCGTCGGCCAAAAAATCGGCAACGCCCGAAATGTGGCTATGCATGGTTGCACCACCGAGTTCTTCGGCATTGGTATCTTCATTGGTCGCCATCTTGACCAGTGGTGGCCCCGCCAAAAACACCTTCGCAGCATCTTTTTGCATAATGGTATAGTCCGACATGCCCGGCACATAAGCACCACCAGCCGTGGCATTGCCAAAGACGACTGAGATGGTGGGAATCCCTTGTTTGGAGCGCAACGACATTTCCCGAAAGGTCGCGCCATAATTGTTGAACACTCGATCTTGATCGGGAAGGTTTGCACCACCACTCTCTACCAAGTTGATGGTTGGGATTTTGTTTTCCAAAGCGATTTCACCTAACCGACGGATTTTTAAGCTCGTCGCATAATCGACTGTTCCTGCTTTTCGCGTGCTGAGATTGGCATTAACAATGCAAAGGCGCTTGTTGACATAACCAATCCCTGCTACGGTTGTACCGCCAGGACCAAAGCCCCCCTCATGGAGCAAGCCCGCCAAGGGCATGAGCTCGATAAATGGACTGTCTTTGTCGAGTAAAAGTTGAATGCGTTCCCTCGCCAGAAACTTTTTTCGTTTTCTGGCACGATCAATCGACGCCTTGCTGCCTTCGGTTTTGGCAACGGTCAGGTGTGCATGAAGCTCGTCAATCAATACTTGCATCTCTTCCTTATTTCTGAGGAAGCGATCGCTTTTTGGATTGATTTTGGATCGAAAACTTTGCATAGGTGTTCACTTAGACCCTGTGTTGAGGGAAAACCGTTGTACAAAGGTACACAATATGCGTTACTCGATAGAATGCAACTGGATTTAAGAGTCTGAATTCTTTTTGATCAAGGGGTCAATTTCGCTGTCATACTCGATATAGTACAACTCGATCAAGTTCATTGTCGATCCAATCAAGTCTTTGGTTTCAGATAAAATTCCAAAGAAAAGGGTGGTGTTCTTGGGGCTTGATTCTTCGGTTCTCGTCCGACTGACTTGATCTTGAATACAATTGTTAATTGAGTTGAATAAATTTTCCTTTTTTGGAAGGATGTCTTTGATTTGATCAAAGTCATTGAGATCAAATGTAAATCGAATTTCAGAAAACAAATCTTCCAACTCATTTTCGATGGTTTTGAGGGCTTTGATCTGAGTGTATTTGATTTTTTTGTGTTTGTTGCTAATGTGTTTTTGACACTTTTTATTAAGCAATTCTAGGGATTGACACATATCCTCCAAGCAATCGATGAGGCCGATAAAGAACTTACTTGCTTTTACACTGTCTTCGTCGAGTTCTTTGATAAAGTAATAGAGTTGATCACGAAGGGTACTGATTTCATTTTCTAGTTTTTTTACACTTCGTTTATTTTTTTTCAGCGTATCAACATTTTCAGTGGCAAGGCCATGTATGGTATTTTTATAGATTTCATTGGCGCGGCTAACCATACGGGAAACATTATAGGCACTTTCTGCAATAAGCCCTTGGACAGACCCTGCTTCGGTCATATAAAGCTCATCTTCTTCCTTGAGCGTCTTATTTTCTTTTTGAGATCGGATATAGTTTCGGTAGAGAATGATTGCGGATAAAATCAGCAAAATAATAATCGCAACCAACTTTGCGAAATAGATAAAGGTAACGAGCAAGGCACAGGCGGTGAAGGCGATGAAAGCAGTTAAAAACCACCCTCCGACAACATTGATTACCCCGGCCACACGATAGACAGCACTATCGCTGCCCCAAGCACGATCGGCAAGGGAAGTTCCCATGGCGACCATAAAGGTCACATAGGTGGTTGAAAGCGGGAGCTTATAAGAGGTTGCAATTGAAATTAAAACAGCAGCAACTGTGAGGTTGATGGATGCACGAACATTATCGAAAGCGGGCAAATCTCCTTTTTTGATAACCGCTTCTTCAAGTGTGGGCTGGGTAAACTGTTTGGTAATCAGATTTTGAATTGGCGCGGGAATCATTCGATTGATAACGCCAGTTGTACGGACAAAGGCATTAACCAGTCCACGTGATAAGGCATTGGACTCAAATCGTTCTTCGGTTTTGTCTTGTCGGGAAAGGTCAATAGTTGTTTTGACGACTTTCTTGGCTTTGGTGGAGGTCCATAAGGTAAGGACCATCACCAGGCCAGCGACGAACAAAAAGATGGTAGGTGTTGCGACCTTGGCAGCCAAGCCCCCCATGGAAAATAGTTCTGGTGCTATGCCCGAAGCCAGCCACGACTGATAGGATTGCCATGCCGCTATGGGGACGCCAATAAAATTGACCAAGTCGTTGCCTGCAAAAGCGAGTGCGAGAGAAAAGGTTCCTACTGCAATAATCATTTTGTAGATGTCCCAAAAACGAACCCAAATCAAACTGATCAAAGTCCAAAACACAATCCCAATGGAAGACACCTTGATCAGCTCTGTTTCTGCAAATTCACCAAGGGTCATCCCGCCGAGAAGCGGAAGGGTTTCGCCAGCATAGGGAGTCCCTTTTATTCCCTTAATGATGATAAAATAAGTGATGGCAGTAAGGGCCATCCCTCCAAATAAGGCGCTCATCCATTTGGGTTTTTCTTGGAATTGAAAACTTAAAAACAGACGGGAAATATATTGTACTATGGCTCCAATGGAAAAGGCAAATACAATTGATAAGAAAATACCCAGCACAATTTGTGTTGCTTTGGTGACATTGATAAAGGCGATGAGTTGTTCGTTGGCATCTCCAGTGTAGATTTTCACCAAGGCCATAGCAACGGCAGCACCAAGGAGTTCAAACACAATGGATACCGTAGTTGAGGTGGGAAGTCCAAGGGTGTTGAAAAAGTCCAGCAGGAGAATGTCGGTGATCATCACAGCAATAAAAATGACCATGATTTCGGAAAAGACAAACATTTCGGGGTTAAAGATGCCTTTGCGTGCAACCTCCATCAACCCACTGGAGAAAATGGCACCAGCAGCTACACCTATACTGGCCACAATCATAATCACGCGAAAGCTTAAGGCCTTAGAGCCAATGGCAGAATTGAGGAAGTTTACCGCATCATTGCTCACACCAACAATCAGGTCAGCCAGCGCCAAAACAGCCAAGGCAACGAGCATGAATAGGTAGATGTTTTCCATCGTTTAAAAATGCTAAATATTTAGTCGATGTACAAGTAAATGTAAAATAAAATACCCCCCAAAAGAGGGGGGATATTTTAGAACATATAACCAGAATTAACCATCGAAGTTATTTTGTCCATCCGTTTGTCCAATCTGGCTTGCTCTTACCATTGCCAGCGCCAGTATTGTCGGTTGCTATTGCCATCCAGGAAGGCGCTGAACTTGCGTCTTCTGAAGTGAATTCAAAACCTGTTGTGTTATTTGCAAATTGTATGTCGACAGACAAATCCCCATTTGCAATTCTTGCTATTGCAGCTGAATCAGATGTTTTGTACTTCACGCCAAGGTCTACACCCTCAACAAACATGTTGGTAACAGTCACATTACCACCACCTTCTTTGTAGTACAGTGCACCTTCGGTAACCGGGCCTACAACTGTGATATTTGTTAGGGTTGTTGTTGTAACAGGGGTGGCATTTCCATCGTCTCCATTGTTAGACCCTTCGATTGCCCCTTTGGCAGCACCACTGATATACCAGTTGGTTCCGTCTCCATTCCAGCCATCAGCATAGTCGATGCCATCGTCTCCAGACCCAGTAACAACAAGGTATTTGCCATCAACTGTTCCACCAAAAAACTCGATTCCATCATCCCCTGCCTCATAGGCCTGTACATACTCAAAGGTGGTACCAGAACCAACCCCAAATAGAGATACGCCATTGAATTCTTTTTCGTTGGTAAATGTTGCACCAGTATATTCGACACGTAAGTAGCGAATTGATCCAGAGCTATCGTCAGAAGTCGTTCCACCATAAGTGAGGTCACCAACTTCAGTGGTTGGAGACGCCCCTTTGTTTGTTGGTGCTTTACCTGCGATCACCAGACCACCCCAATCTCCACGCTGAGGAGTGGCAGAGCCAGAAGTCATCACAACAGGGGAATCTGCAGACCCATCAACAAATATTTTAGCTCCTTGCTCCACAGCGATATAAGCTGAGGTACCTCCAGTAGCTTTGATGATTGTTCCACGAGGTATTGTCAATTCGGCAGGTGCTTTGACAACTAATGCACCAGTAAGTGAATATTCAACTGAGGCATCTAGTGTGAGGTTGCTTGTAAGGTCACCTGAAAGCACAGAAAGATCTGCACAAGGTTGGCAATCTCCTCCACAGTCGACACCTGTTTCCGTTCCGTTTTGAATGCCATCTGAGCATGTTGCAGCGTCATTATCGTTATCCAAA
>Ga0181577_10002606_pt1 | contig 14103 bp, 16 predicted proteins | sample 101ome_21_FD_132468 | JGI IMG/M metagenome (GOLD analysis project Ga0181577, IMG submission 132468) | Coastal salt marsh microbial communities from the Groves Creek Marsh, Skidaway Island, Georgia - 101413BT metaG (megahit assembly) | ecosystem: Environmental > Aquatic > Marine > Intertidal...
AGGGGGCAATATGGCAAATTCAGCGCCGGTGCCACTGCCAATGCGGGCCACAGTGCCCTCAAAAGTTACATGGTCACCGTAAACATCGGCATAGGCCATCACCGGCTGACCCAGGCGCATGTTTTCGAGCTGATTTTCTTTGAAATTAGCCTCCACCCAAAAATTATCAGCTTCAACCAAGCCGTAAATTCGCTGTCCAGGGCTTAGTAATTGACCTACCTGAGCAAAGCGTTCTGACAATACGCCACTCACGGGTGCGACTATCTCGTGCTTATTCAGCACTCTAACGGCATCGCGAAGCCGCTGTGATGCCACCTGCACCATGGGGTGGCTATCCAGCGTGCCATCACCGGCATCGGTTTTTGCCTGACGCAGCTCTCGCTTTGCGATTTCCAGCTCCACCAAGGTCTCTTCAGCGCGGGTTTCTGCTGCCTCAACCTCTTCCTCAGAAACTGTGCGATTTTTCAGTAACCGCCGGCGGCGCTCAAATTCTTGTTGCGCCAAACGATGAGTTGTCGCTTTCAGTTCGAGTCTTGATTCTGCCGTTGCCACGCCTGCACGACTAGTCAGAACTCGTCGTACTGCCAGGCCCAACATGTTTTTCGCTTCTTCTAAAGCGCGCTCTGCATCGCCACGCTGCAAGGTAGCCACAACCTCGCCCGCTTCAACGTAATCCCCGGCCGAAAACGCTAGGGTCTCAATTTCGCCTGGAACAAGAGCAGACAAGGTGAGCGTATTGCCTTTGACATAGGCGTTGTCGGTTTTTTCTTGCCACTGCAGCACGTTGGCGTACCAGTAGTAGGCTGCGATGGCCGCCACCAACAGTAATCCAACAAACGCGAGGAGGCGCTTACGGCGCCGAACTCCATCTACCAAGGCCTTGTCTCCATTACATTAGTTAACGCAGGGGAGGCACGTTATCGCAAAATAGTTGATATATCATCTATTTTTAGGTGTCAAAACACACGGAGAAACCGGATGCTAGCGAACCTGCGGGTGGGGCTTGGAGAAGTAGAAGCCTTGGTACAAGGGAATGCCCATGTCGCGGCAGCAGGCCAATTCAGCCTCGGTTTCCACGCCCTCAGCGATAACCTCTACCCCAAGATCTGCAGCAGTCGACGCTATCGAGGCAATAAGACGTTGCTTCGCAGCGTTAGCGGTATCGATGTCTCGAATCAAGCCCATGTCTAACTTGAGGTAATCCGGCGGAGATTCCACCAGTTCGCGCAGTCGCGATTGCCCTGCGCCGAAGTCATCGTAAGCAAGACCCACCTGCATTTGGGCCAAGCTCTCTTTGAACTGCTGTGCAAAAGCCGGATCGGCCAAACCGTTCTCATGTACCTCTAATACCAACCGACCTCCATGGGTGACATGCGGCAGGTTTTGTAATGACTGCACCAAACTGTCCGGATCCAGTAACTCGTTCGGGTGGGTATTCACAAACAAAGGCAAGTGCGGGGATTGCTCAAAGGCCAATTCGCTGGCAATTTGCCGAAAGCGCGCCGATAAATCCCGCTCTAAACCGCCGCTCTCAGCCAAAAAAAACAGCTGGGTCGGCGCAGATGCCAACTCTGTGGAAGCGCCCCGGCCAAGGGCTTCTGTTGCGACAAGCTCCCCTGCTGGATTAACAATCCCCTGAAATAAGCTGGTCAGTCCGGGACCCACCATGGCGCGCTTTAGCGCACCTAATCCTACGGGCAATGCACTCGCTGCCAAATCAACACCCCGCACAACCGTACGATCGCCGCCCGCTATCGCTCCCTGTACCGGTGCCTCTACGGGCATCAACCTAAACTCGACAGAACCAAAATGCAGGACATCTCCCGATTCTAGGGCACAGGACTCGGAGAGGCGTTGATGGTTAACAAAGGTGCCATTACTGCTACCCAGATCAGCGACCCAGGGAGTTCCACTTTCGATGGTGATTTCGGCGTGTAACCTGGAGACATCGGGCAGAGGTAAGGTTAAATCCGCCTCAGGGACGCGCCCAACGACAAACGGGCTTTTTGAAATGATGGTTGTGACGCGTTGTCCTGAGCGACTAGGCGCCGACTGAAGACTCCATTGGTGAATGTCTGCCATAACCTCAAAGCCCTCAGATTAAGAGCCGCCTAACGAGCCGGCAGTTATTGATGCCGCGCACCGTGTATTGATCAATGTTCAGAAGCACCGCTTTAGTGTACCGAGGAATCCTCTGCTGGCAACCCAGAAGATCGAGGCAACGCACTAAGGGCCTTGAGAATAGCCACTTGTCTTGCATTCCAAAAGGTACCATGCTGACGAAGAGCACCGGCGATGAAGACATAGAGGTTAAAAAGCAACCATGAAGCCCACTGTAATATGGCAATTCCCCGGCTTGATAGGCTCGCTATTCGCGTGCGCCATGCAAGTCACTGCCGCAGAACAATACCTATGCTCAGGAACCGCGAGAGCCCTCGTTAACTACAAAATGGGCAGCTTTGATGCCCAGACCCTCGAAAAAAAGGGTGATGGATGGCAAGTCAATGCCATAGAAGACATTCCGACACCGGCGCAAGAAGCACTTAACCAGCGGTACCCCATGTCACACGACCTACCGCTGATCGAAAAATTTAGTGGCGTGGTTAGGGGGCGGCATTTCATTCGATTAGCACATCAAAATCCGGAGGATTATTTTTTCTGGTCGGTTTGCGAAACTCTATATGAAGAAGGCCTGCTGGTCGCCATCGACTGCGCCAAGTATGGCGAGATTTTGAGTGTTCGAGTGGCTTCGATGCCACCTAGATTCACTCATAGTTACCATTATTGGAATTCTATGAATGACCCCGCCATGACCGATGTCGCAGCACTTACGCTGGGAGTCTGCGATACCACTCTCGCCGCAGAGGCTCCCTAAACTCACCACCCGGCCTCTGAACTAAGGGGAGACCACCAGCCTAGATAGAGTCGTCCAGTCGCCGAGCGAGGTACAATATGAGGCTAAATAAGACCCGAATCCAGCCGCTCTCTGAGGCTGAATTAGACGCCAACTTTCGCCAATCATTGGGCGCACGGTTTGGTGCTATACCGGTACTCAACATCTTTCGCACGCTCGCGCGAGCACCCAAGGCCTATAAGCGCTTCATGGGTTGGGGTGGCTATATCTTATCGTCTGCGAACGATCTCTGTGCGCGCGATAGAGAGTTGATCATTCTCAGAACAGGTTTTAACTGGAAATCAGGGTATGAGTGGGCACAACACGTGCGAATTGGCCTCGAGACTGGCCTGACGCCCAACGAAATTGAACGTATTAAGCAAGGTCCCAGTGCACCAGGTTGGAGCGAGTTAGACCGCGCGATGCTGCAGGCGACTGATGAATTAACTCATGACGCATTCATCAGCAATACAACCTGGGAAGCCCTCTCGGCACTGTCAGAAAAACAGCGTATGGATTTGGTGATGACCGTCGGTCAATACACCCAGGTCTCCATGATGCTCAACAGTTTCGGGGTGCAGCTGGACGACGATCTAGTCCTCGATTCCGATCTGGATTTAAGAATTTCACCCAGCAACGCTTAAACAAATCTGAAACCGACTGCTGCCAGCATTCACACATATTAAAATCTAGGGCCTCTGCACATGCTGATTTCCACGTGCCGGGCTTCACGGTTACAAAAGAAAATGGAGCTGGCGAGAGGAATCGAACCCCCGACCGCCTACACAAATCTAGATGCTCTCCGCATGCTGATTTCAACATCCAGAGCGTCACGGTTACGAGAAAATGGAGCTGGCGAGAGGAATCGAACCCCCGACCGCCTACACAAATCTAGATGCTCTTCGCATGCTGATTTCCACGTGCGGAGCGTCACGGTTACGAGAAAATGGAGCTGGCGAGAGGAATCGAACCCCCGACCGCCTGATTACAAATCAGATGCTCTACCTACTGAGCTACGCCAGCCTTGGGAGTGTGCGGAGAGCCCGCAACACGAGGTGGCGAATGATCCCTGCATTACCGCCAAAGGTCAAGGGCAAGGTGCCACTATCCCCGCCGAAATTGCCAAGCCTTCTAACACCAGCTGGGGCCGGTGTTCGGCTTCAATACCCAGCGCCAACAACGCCTGCCCGTACCCCCCGGTAATGATGGGCGTGTACTTGGGGTATTGACTCATAAGCGTTTTCACAGAGGCCACCTGAGTTAACCAGATACCGGCTCCCACACAGCCATCCGTGCTAGTGCCGGGTGCTGTGGTCTCCACCAGCCCCTCGTTAAATAACACTCTGGCTGTATCGCGCCGTAGGGACGCCGTCATAAGATCCACGCCCGGAATGATGTAGCCCCCCTGATGACACCCGTTTTCGTCAACAAGATCCAGAGTCAATGCCGTACCGGCATCAATCACCAGTAGCGCCCCCTCATGAATCTGCCTTGCAGCTACCATGGCCAGCCAACGATCGACACCGAGCGTGCTGGCCTCTGCATAGGCATTTTGTAGGCCGAGTGCCTCCTGGGGTGATCGCAACCAATGCTGCTCTGTGTAGCCTTCGGCACGCAATGCCTGGGAGAGCACATCCACCGCCGCATCGCTGGCAACACTGGATATCCACAGTGGGGTACCCGCGGGCCCCAGAGCCTTCAGGTGAGGCAGTAAGGCCTCAACGGTTCGCGCACACCGAAACAGCTGCTGCGCTTGGGGCCATCCCAAACACCCCTTAATTGCCGAATTGCCAATGTCCAATAGTATGTCGCTCATGGGCTATCTTGACCTCGATCTCTCACACTCACCTCCCCCCCATGTACACTGACAAGACCGGTCTCGGTTTGTACCCGCAATGCCCCGGCTGCATCGACACCAGCGCCCATGCCCCGCACTGCGGGAGAGCCTGTAACCTCAACCGGTCGACCCCTGAGACAATCATACCGGTCCCAATCCGACCTGAAGACCGCAAAGCCACCCTCATCGAACCGTGTTAATGCCTCAACCACGGCGTTAATACAAACCACCGCCAGAGCATTCCGATCAAGCTCCTCTCTGCTGTGACTATTCAGGTCGGTCCACGGCTGATCAATGGCCTCGCCCTCTTGGCCAGGCATCTTCACATTGAGTCCAAAACCGATCACGGCTGTGCAGGTACCAAGTGGGTCTCCGACAATATCAATCAGAATACCGCCCAGCTTTTTACCTGCAATATACAAGTCGTTAGGCCATTTCAGTTGCAGCGGTGACTCAGCATAAGGCTCCAGCGCTCGGGCAAGCGCGCACCCTACAGCCAAACTCAAACCAGCCGGACCTGATGCACTGGGAGCCAAGTTCCAACCCATACTCAAATACAGGTTAGTCGCCAGGGGACTCACCCAGACGCGGCCTCGACGGCCGCGCCCTCCAGTTTGTCCCTCAGCCAACAGCACCAGGCCGTGAATCGAACCCCCTCTAGCACGCGCCAGCAGGTCATTATTGGTGGAACCCGTCTCCAGTACGACATCAACACTCAAGGCAGCAGGCGCGCTGGAGGCTAGCGCCGACGCAACGGCATCGGGGCTCAGTAGGTGCAGAGTCTGGCGTAGCTGCCAAAGTCCAGACGTTTCGCGCTCAAGCCAGTGCCGATCAGCAAGCGCGGCCAGCAGCGGTTCCAGTGTCTGCTCCTCAACACCTAGATGACTCGCCAAATCCCCCGTGGTTTGAGGGCCAAAGTGAGCGAGCGCAGAGACGATGCAATGGTGGACATCGCCGTGCAAAGCATGAAATGGTGTTGGCATCGTGAACAGGGGCCTTGAGAAAATTAGCGGCGGCACAGAAACTGCAGTCTATGACATCCCAGCTAGCCATGTCGTCCCAAATACCATGACCATTATCAGCTACCTAAAGAGAAACACCGAGCGATTGAGCGTGTTGCTGACGCTCGCCACCACCTTAGGAATGGCACTTCGCTATCTCAGTGAACTGTGGATCTCGCCTTTGACTCACCAAAGTACGCTGACAGCACTGTTGGGCGTCATCCTACTGTTAATTGCACTCAGTTTGTGGAGCCCCCAAGAGGCCGAACCCCCGCGGTTAGGGCTGCTCATGGTGATGATTTGGTCATTGGCGGTGGTCGTCTCTGGCGCCGGCCTAGACGAACTGGCGTCTCTGGCACGTATGGAATCCGCGCTGCTGGTTTGTGCACTGTGGGCCTTGTTTACAACCCGAAATACAGCGGCACCAGATCGCAGCAGTAAGGCGGTCTCGCCGTCCGATAATCGTGGGCAGCCTCATGCTTGAACCGGTCATTATATTAGTAGCGCTGCTGGGCGGCATGGCCAGTCGCGCCTTGGGTTACCCGGCACTTATCGGCTACCTCGCCGCCGGGTTTGCATTACACGAGTTAAACATCGCCGCTGGCCCTCTCATTGAGCATCTCGCCGAAATTGGCATCACGCTGATGCTGTTTACCATTGGTCTCAAACTCGACGTGGCCAAACTCCTCGAGACACGTGTCTGGGGTACAACACTGGCACACATGGGCGTGAGTATCGGGTTTTTTACTCTGGTGTTACTGGGATTGTCATGGGTATTGCCCGTGTTCGGGCTAGAACTGGGGATAGGAACGCAGAGCGCCGCACTGCTGGCTTTTGCACTCAGTTTTTCCAGTACGGTTTTCGTTATTCAAACACTGCAAAGTCGCGGCGAGCTGGGTTCTAGCCACGCCACCCTCGCCATTGGCATTTTGATCGTCCAAGACCTGATAGCGGTTATCTTTCTGGCGGCCACGTCTGGCAAGGTGCCCAGCTTGTGGGCCCTGGGCTTACTGTTAGTCGTGCCGTTGCGCCCCGCCCTAATGCGCTTGCTGAGCATTGCCGGCTATGGCGAGTTACTCACGTTACTCGGCTTGGTGCTGGCCATCGGCGCGGCCGAATTATCTGAGGCGCTGCAACTCAAGGGCGACTTGGGCGCACTCTTGGTGGGTGCCATGTTAGCCGGCCACCCCAAGTCAAAAGCCGTCGCCGATAACCTCATCCAACTCAAAGACCTGTTCTTAATTGGTTTTTTCTTGTCCATAGGCCTAGGTGGCTGGCCTGAGCTCTCATTGATTCTAGCCGGACTCACCCTGGGCGTACTGGCTGCACTCAAACCGCTGCTGTATTTCCCGCTGATGACACGGTTTCATACCAGCCCCCGCAGCGCGGTACTGGCTGCCGGGGTATTAGGTAATCACAGCGAATTTGGCCTGATCGTCATCGCCGTTGCCGCCGGTGCCGGCTGGATTAGCCTGGATTGGGTCGCCACCTTGTCCATTGCTATCGCCATCAGCTTTTTGCTCGCCGCCAAAACCAGTGCCAGCAGTCACCGTTTTTATTTTCGCCACCGTCAAAAACTATTGAGTTACCGCACCCATGCGCTGGTGCAAAGTTTTGAGCCTACCGATGACGTGCGCATCATGATCTTGGGTATGGGACGCGTGGGCACAGGTGCCTATGAGGCGCTGGCGCCAGACTTTGGCCGACAACTGCTGGGCATTGAATCCCAAGCTGATCGTGTTGCGACGCACCGTGACAACCATCGGCGAGTGGTGGTGGCTGATGCCTCTGATCCGGATTTTTGGTCGCGTATTACCTTCGCTGACGTGCAGCTGATCATGCTTGCGCTGAGTAATCACCAAGAAAATCTGTTGGTCGCTGGACTGTTACAGCAAATGGGCTATACCGGTGAACTGGCCGCCGTCGTGCGCCACGCCGATCACGCTGAGGAATTGGCCGCAAAAGGCATTTCCGCGTTTAACCTTTACGATCAGGCCGGAGCGGGCTTTGCCAGCCATGCCATAAAGTGCGTCCAGCCCCCCCAGTAGTGGCACTAGCAATTTCTCACAGCCGGCGTATTAAATCTCCCTTGGGCGAGCTTACGCTCTGCGCAAACGATAACCAGCTGTGTGCAGTACTCTGGGCTGAACAAGCCCTGTCTCACCAGGCAAAGTCTTTTGAGGTGGCTAGGGATCAGGCGAACACTGTCTTGGATGCAGCGGCCGAGCAGCTCGACGCCTATTTTGCAGGCAGCCGGCTGCCGTTCTCACTGCCCCTTGCCGCAGCCGGTACGGTTTTTCAGCAGCAGGTGTGGTCTGCTTTGCAGGCCACTGAATACGGCGAAACACTGAGTTACGGAGAGCTTGCCGAGCGCCTCGGTCGACCTCAAGCTGCCCGTGCCGTAGGTCGAGCAGTGGGCAGCAATCTGCTAGCCATGGTGATCCCTTGCCACCGCATCGTGGGCAAAAACGGTCAGCTCACAGGCTTTGCCGGGGGGTTGCAGCGCAAGCGTTGGCTGCTCGCACTAGAATCACAACCGCGCTAAGCGTTCAGATCGGGGATCATTTCGTCCTTAAGGCGCTCGATGGCATCCTTTAAGAACAACTTTTCCTTTTTCAATCGCTGAATCAGCAACTGGTTTTGGTAGGGCTGGGATTGCATGACGTCAATCTTGGCATCTAGCGCCTTGTGCCGAGCCTTCAATGTCAGCAGGCGCATTGCGGGCGTCATATCGTGATTTGCCGCATCGCGGCCATCGCCCCCTGTTGTCATGCAAAATCCCCCTTGAACCAGCGGCAAATTACTCCTTGCGACCGCGGCTGGCAAGGGACTCATCAGAATTGATCAAGGCATACCAAGGGGTGTCGGTGGCCACACCCGCCACGAAAAAATTAACCAACAGAGAATCCCGGTCATTATAGACAAAGGGCAAGCCATCAGCGCCCACCAAGCTACCACCCACACCGTGCACCAGCGCATCGCCGGCGGCCACATCCCATTCGTAACAGGGCGAGGTACGTGGATAGACTTCCGCCCTACCCTCAGCCAGCGCGCAAAATTTCAGCGCACTGCCGGCGTTCACACGGCTCACCTGAGTACTTACGGTCCGCAAAGGCGCCATCATCGCCTCAACCCGATCCGGGTTATGACGGACGCTGGCAATGAGTCGTAGCGGCTTACCACCCACGTAAGCACTCTCAGGCACCAGTGCAGTAAGGTCGGCAAAGTCTGTACCGGTGGCTATCCAGGCCCCGGCATCGGGTATTCCCAGAAAGCAACGCTGTTCGGTCGGCACAGCTATCCAGCCCGCCACCGGACGCTGGTCAACGATCAACGCTAGGTTAACCGTGAATTCGCCAGTCTCATCCAAAAACTCTTTGGTGCCATCTAACGGATCAACCAACCAGTAGCGCGACCACTGCCTGCGGCGATCCATTGCTTCTGCAGGTGATTCCTCAGACAACACGGGGATTTCAGGGGTGAGGGCTGTTAGACACTGAATCAACAAATCGTGGGCGGCATGGTCCGCCGCGGTAACGGGAGACCGGTCGTCCTTACGCTCGACTTGCAGGTGCTCTCTATTGTTATAGTAGCCCATCAATAAATCACTGGCCGAGGCCAGGGTGCGAAGCAATCCATTGAGGGCACTATTGGGTAAACCGTGCCGAGCCAGCACAGATTCGGGGCTCATGTTCGCATCTACATTCATCAACAAAGGGTAGCACTATCTATGGCGCTTACCATCTCGTCCGATAATCGAGTCACTGAGCTCGATTGGAAACACATCGAAACCGTCCTGCTCGATATGGATGGCACCCTGCTTGACCTAAAATTTGACAACCATTTCTGGCTGCACACCGTGCCCGAGGCCTACGCCGCCCAGCAAGGACTGAGCCCCGACGAAGCAAAACAACAACTTCATGATGTCTTCGCTCGTGAGGTGGGAACCCTCAATTGGTATTGCCTCGATTTTTGGTCAGAAACGCTGGGATTAGATATCGTCAGCATTAAGCAGCAGGCGGCCCACGGTATTGGCTGGCGCCAGGAGGCACTGGAATTCCTGCAACGGCTGCATCGCAGCCACTGTCAAGTCATTTTGATCACCAATGCCCATCCCGAGACCCTGCGCATTAAGCTGGAATGCGTGGATCTTGCTCCCTGGTTTGATCATTTGATCAGCTCGCACCAATACGCCACACCCAAAGAGACACAAAAGTTTTGGCAGCTTTTACAGACCGACTATCCCTTTGATCGGGCCAAAACACTGTTCATAGATGACTCGGAGCATGTGTTGCAGGCCGCCGAGCAGTACGGCGTGGGTCACCTCATTACCCTGCGACAACCCGACAGCACCATCGCTGAACGGGAGCAGACCCACTACCCCGCTATACTGCACTTTGACGAGATTTATTCGGGTTTGTAATGTGACCGAGACACAAACTGTGGCGCGGCTGCGCCTCGACAAATGGTTATGGGCCGCGCGCTTCTTCAAAACCCGCAGCCTGGCAAAAGGTGCCATCGAAGGCGGCAAAGTCCAACACGAAGGACAGCGGGTCAAAGTCTCCAAAGAAATATCTGTCGGCGATCGGCTACATATTCGACAAGGCTGGGATGAGAAAGAGGTCCTGGTAAAAGCACTCAGCGACCAGCGCCGATCCGCCAGCATTGCCCAGACGCTTTATGAGGAAACTGTGGCCAGCGTTGAACGCCGCGAGCGAGAGGCCGAAGCCCGGCGTGCTGCGGGCCGAGTGGCCCGTCCCGATCACCGCCCTGACAAACATGAACGCCGGGAAATCAGTCGCTTGCGACGTCAGTGGGATGAAATTGACTGATACAAGCCCCATTTAACGACCTCAACGCCGCCAAAGATAAGCGACAAAGGACCATAACGCCTCTGCCCGCCTGCTAATTCATGGGGTATGATCTGGCTATGGTTAATGATTTCCCCGCTAATGCACCGGCGACACCACTGCTTGATCAGGTCGATAGCAACCTGAGTACACTGCGCGCGCTGGGCGAAGACGACCTTATCGCCTTGGCAGACGAGGTGCGCAAGTACTTGTTGTTTAGTGTCAGTCGCAGTGGTGGACACTTTGGCGCAGGCTTGGGTGTGGTTGAGCTGACGGTGGCACTACATCATGTCTTTAACACCCCAGAAGACCGCATCGTATGGGACGTGGGGCACCAAACCTACCCCCATAAAATTCTGACCCAGCGCAAACAACAAATGCAAAGCATCCGCCAACAAGGTGGGCTAGCCGGTTTCCCAAAGCGGGCTGAAAGCGCGTTTGATACCTTTGGCGTTGGCCACAGCTCCACCAGCATTTCGGCGGCCATGGGTATGGCTCTTGCCGCGCAACAGCAAGGCCTTGAACGCCGCGCTGTCGCGGTGATCGGTGACGGCGCCATCACTGGCGGCATGGCGTTTGAGGCGCTGGCCCATGCCGGGCACGCGCGACCCAATCTGCTGGTTATCCTCAATGACAATCAAATGTCCATTGGGCATAACCGTGGCGGACTGGCCAACTACTTTGCCAAGATTTGGGCGAGTCCCACCTACATTGCCTTTCGTGAGGGCTCCAAACGCATTCTTGAGCACGTGCGCACCGCTTGGGATTTGGCTAAGAAAACCGAAGAGCAGTGGAAAAGCCTAGTCGCGCCGGGCATGTTATTCGAGGAACTTGGCTTCAACTACGTGGGCCCCCTCGATGGCCATGATCTACCGCAGCTCGTTCACACCTTAAAGGCTATGAGTGAGCTAAAGGGACCGCAGCTTCTGCATATTCGAACCGTGAAAGGAAAAGGCTTCTCACCCGCTGAATCCGATCCGGTTGGCTATCACGCCATCAATAAAATCGAATCCAAAGACGCCTCACCCGCTGCCGTGCCCGCCATACCCAGTCCACCCAAATACCAGGATGTGTTTGGCAATTGGTTGTGCGATATGGCCGCAGCCGACGAGCTGTTGGTCGGTATCACGCCCGCCATGTGCGAAGGCTCGGGCATGGTGAAGTTTTCTGAACAGTTTCCTCACCGGTACTACGATGTCGCGATTGCTGAGCAACACGCAGTCACTCTTGCGGCAGGCATGGCCTGTGATGGCCTTAAGCCTGTGGTCGCCATTTACTCGACTTTTCTGCAGCGCGCCTACGATCAGCTCATTCATGATGTGGCGCTACAAAATCTGGATGTCACTTTCGCCATTGACCGCGCAGGCTTGGTGGGCCAGGACGGCCCCACCCACCACGGCGCCTTCGATTTAAGCTATTTGCGTTGCGTGCCCAATCTCATTATTGCCTGCCCCTCAGACGAAAATGAGTGCCGGCAATTGCTCTATACCGCCTACCAGCATGCCGGTCCCTCTGCCGTTCGTTACCCTCGGGGTACCGGTATTGGAGCCGCCATCTCCGAGACCATGACCGCTCTACCTGTGGGGCGCGGTGTGCAGCTTCGCGAGGGTAGCCACGTGGCCATCCTCAACTTCGGCGTATTGTTACCTGAGGCTTGGGAAGCTGCCGATCAGTTAGAGGCGACGCTCGTGGACATGCGCTGGGCCAAGCCGCTGGACGAAGACATGATTGTAAATCTTGCCCAGAGTCACGATGTTCTCATCACAGTTGAGGAAAATGCGGTAGCAGGTGGTGCGGGGGCCGGGGTCTCTGAATTACTGGCAAGCAAAGGTCTCGATTGCCCTGTTAGGCACGTGGGTATTCCCGACGCCTTTATCGAGCACGCCAGCCAGGGGCAGAATCGCATGGCCGCTGGACTCACCGCTGAGCGCATCGTGGCACTGGCGCAAGTGGAGCCCGCTGCTGACCCCGCAACACTGGCCGGTCTACGCTAGCCAACAAGACTCCCCGTTTGCCAATGATGAGACTGACGTGAGCAAAACCAAGAAAGCCGCCGAATCCGAGACCCCCAGTTTGCAGGAGCAGATGGATCAACTGGCCACCATCGTAGAACAGATGGAAAGCCCCGATGTCTCCCTTGAAGCCTCTCTGCAACTGTATGAGCAAGGTATGCAATTGGTCGGCACAGCAACAAAGACCCTGGAAGCCGCCGAGCAGCGCGTGAATCAGGTCAGCCCCGATGGAGAAGTCCAAGCCCTGGACACATGATGGCACCGAAGTCTTTAGATTCACTTCTTGCAAGCGATGATCCACGCCTGGCCGAGGCGACCGCTTACGTGCTGGCCAAACCCGGTAAACAACTACGTCAACGACTGGTTATCACGACCAGTGAACTTATCGCCGGTGCACCCGTAGCAGGTGCCAGTACCGTAGCTACCGCAATTGAGTGGCTGCACATTTATTCGCTGGTTCACGATGACTTGCCCGCGATGGATGATGACGATCTGAGACGCGGTCGACCGACCGTGCACAAAGTCTATGACGATGCGACAGCGATTTTGGTGGGTGACGGCCTGCAAGCCGCCGCTTTCGCGGCCATTGCCGGTGAGTCGGCACTCGACGCCGCCGTCCGCGTAAACATTATTGAGCTTGTTGCCAAGGCTGTGGGTTTCAACGGCATGGTGGGAGGGCAGGCGCTGGATATGGCCGGGGAGAAACAGCAAGTTGATATCGATGGCTTGCGTCGCATTCACGCCCAGAAAACCGGCGCGCTGATTCGGGCGGCGGTTTTAGCCGGTGCGCTTTGCGCCCAAGCCAGCCAGCAGCAGCTCAACGCCCTTGAGACCTATGCCGAAAAAATCGGTCTGGCATTTCAGATAACCGATGATGTGCTTGATGTCACCCAAAGCAGTGCTGAGCTTGGCAAAACCGCGGGCAAAGACAGCGAAGCCAATAAGAGCACCTATGTCGGCTTGATGGGACTGGAATTAGCGGCTAGAGAGGCTGAAACGCTGCTAAATGACGCCATTTCTGCCTTGGCTCTGTTTGGAGAGCGAGGCGCTGACCTCACGGCACTCGCACAGCAAATGGTGAAGCGCTCACACTAAGCCCGAGTCCAAACGGCTCGCTCGCCGGTAACGCTCGCGCCGTCAGCTACGCAGCAGCAACAGCAACCCCACCAAAACCATACCCGCCCACAGCGCGGCGATAATGTCGTCGAGCATGACGCCAAAACCGTTTTTAAATTGCCGATCGCACCAGCCCACGGGCCAGGGTTTAGCAATGTCATACAAACGGAAACAGACAAAGCCCAAAAACAAGGTCTGGACATCTAAGGTAGTCCCGGGCAACAACCACATGGCAATCCATAGGGTCAGCAGCTGCCCCAGCAACTCATCCACCACAATCGCGCCGTGATCCGTCTTGCCTAGGGTGCGCCCCGCCTCGGCAGCGGCCCAACTTCCCAGCACCAAAAGACCGACCATCAGGCCCACCATAACCGGTGCGCTTAAAGACACCAAA
>Ga0181577_10002608_pt1 | contig 14098 bp, 11 predicted proteins | sample 101ome_21_FD_132468 | JGI IMG/M metagenome (GOLD analysis project Ga0181577, IMG submission 132468) | Coastal salt marsh microbial communities from the Groves Creek Marsh, Skidaway Island, Georgia - 101413BT metaG (megahit assembly) | ecosystem: Environmental > Aquatic > Marine > Intertidal...
CATACCTACACCCTCGATCTGGCCGGACAAACCTGGAACCTCAACTTCGGCAACGAAGGCGTGGGAGAATACGCCGCCGGCCAAGAGCTTATCTACCTAGAGACCCAATCAGCCGACGGTGATGCCTTTGCGATAGAGCTCACTAGGGACGAGGAGTGAACCTCTCTTCTTTCTTTTGGCTTGACCCAAAAGAAAGAAGCAAAGAAAAAGTCAAGGCTGTGCCTTGCTACCTTGAACTGCTGGCTTTTGGACGCTATCTCACCCAAACTCGCAAACGGCATTAGCCACGCCAGAGGCGTGGATGCCTGAGCTCAAACATGGGTTCGATGGCCGCTCTGCAAAAGCTGCAGCTACTCATGATCTGTTGTTTTTTACGGGTATTCGTGAACTCGCTTCGCTCGGTTCTACGGAGCACGCGGCAAGGCCTTGATCTTTTGGTTCTTTTCTATCAAGAGAAAAGAACAGAGTCAACACATTTTAAGGATCGTACTAACCAACTTATCCATATCCTCGATCGAGGTATACACATTAGGAGTGACCCGCACACCGTCGACACCCTCATGGGTGATCGGGGTCGTATGAATACGAGCTTCCTTCCATAGGAAATTGTGAATATCCGGTCCGGTCATTCCCTCTATTCCGAAGGTGGTGAGGGCACCACTGAAGGCAGGATCCTCCGGACACCAGAACTGGATCCCGGGTCGATCTTTTACGCGTTCTACCCAGTACTGCTTGAGGTAGTGTAGTCGCTCGAATTTTCGTTCCGATCCGATACTGTTGTGAAAGTCAATGGCCTGTCCGATCGCTAGCTCGGCCGGTACATCACGCGTTCCTTGGTGTTCGAACTTTCTGATATCGTCCGACTCAGGCTCAGGACCAGGGAACAACGCCCAGTGCTTGGCGATGTGCTCCTTCTTCATCCAAAGCATGCCCGTCCCAAAAGGAGCGCAGAGCCATTTGTGCAGACTCGTACCGAAGAAGTCGCATTCCAGATCAGGTATCTTGAAGATCAGATGGGCGAAGCTATGCGCACCGTCTACCATCACCAGGATTCCCCGTTTCTTTGCCTCTTTGGCGATGGCCGCTACCGGAAGCACTTGTCCCGTCCAGTTCACCACATGCTCGATCAAGACTACCTTGGTCTTGGACGTAAACTGATCTGTATACGCTTTAACAATGGCCTCGGTATCCGTGCTCGGCATGGGGATCTTCGCCACTTTTCTCACGATCCCTTCGCGCATTTCACGTTGCTTCCAAGCTTGGTTCATGTTGGGATATATGAAGTTGCTCGTGACAAATTCATCGCCCTTCTTCATGTCCAACCCGAAGATCATCGTATCCAACGCCTCGGTAGTATTGCGATTGATCGCGATCTCCTCAGCAGAGACCCCCGCAAGTATTCCAAGCTTCTCGCGGATCGACTCGCGCCCTTTCTCAAACACGCGCCACATGTAGTAGGAGGGAGCTTCATTGCTCAAAGCCGTGAACCGACTCACGGCATCCTGCACCACCTTCGGATGAGGAGAAACCCCACCGTTGTTCAGGTTGATCAAATTAGACGAAGCCGTGTAATTGTGCCTCACCCAACTCCAAAAGTCCTCGTTGGATGCCAATTCAGAAGGAGGAGTCAATTCCAGATCCTTCATAACCTCAGCCGCCTCAGCAGCATAGTTAGGATCGATCAAAGGCCAAGCCCAAAGTCCTACACCCAAAGCAGACACTTGCTTGATAAAGGTTCGTCGGTTCTTCATGATTGCAATTTAGTGATTACAGACTAGAGAGTGCAGATTTGAAAGGAGGTAAGTAGATAGGTAATCGAGTCTTCCTTCCCCTCTTGAGAGGAGTGTCCCCCGACCAGTCGGGGGACGGGGTGTGTAGGTCATTTTCATTGTAAAGGAAGGTTGACACACCCCGCCTCGTTCCTCGGCACCCCTCTCAAGAGGGGAAAGATCTCGGTTAACCTCTCTATCCTTGGGCCAACTCCTCCTCCGTCAGTACCGGCAATTGACTCAGCTTCAGGAAAACTTGCACTAAGGTGACCACATCTTTCTCGCAGTAGGTGACGATGCGTTGGAGGTTTTGTTCTTCGTAGTAGACACCTGCTACTTGGCTGCCGTCGATGTCGTCTTTGGGGGTGGGTAGACCGAAGACGTGGGCGAGTAGCTTGAGCGAAGTGAAATTCTTGAAGTCGCCGAACTTCCACATGTGCATGGTGTCGAGGTGCTTGACCTCCCAAGGTTTCTTTCCGGAGATATCCAAGATGCGGGGTAATGGAATACCGTGGATCAACATGCGGCGGGCGATGTAGGGGAAGTCGAACTCTTTTCCGTTGTGCCCGCACAGCAAGTGCTCATCGCCGCTGAAGTGCTTGTCGAGCATGGTGGCGAATTGCTTTAGGATCTTCTCTTCGTCATCGTCGGCGAAGGACTTGATGCGCAGCTCACGCTTAGGACCGCGATCGTTGATGATCCCTACCGAGATGCAGACAATCTTTCCGAATTCAGCATAGATACCCGCACGATCAAAAACACTCGCAGGGGTATCTTCCTCATCTTTGAGCATCCACTTGGCTTTCTCTTCCCACAGTTTCTGGTAGGCGTCATCGGCCTTATCGAAGTTCTCGTATTGCGGAACGGTCTCGATGTCGAGGAAGAGGATGTTGTTCAGGTGCATGTTCATAGGTTAAAGGATCAAAATACCCTTCTCTTCGAGAACCGGTAGCTCCACCAAATTCTTCTCAAGAAGGGTGTCGGGGAGAAAGATAAATTTCTTGTCGAAGATCTTGCTGCCGATGTAGAAGCTGACCCAGTATTGGTTGTTGAGTCCGATCAGGTCTTCGTGGATGACCTCAATCGCACGCGAAGAACCTGCCTGCACATCCTCGAAGTAGTGCCTCAACTCGGAGGTATTGACCTTCTCCTCGCCTTTCTTGCCATAACCACGCGTGGAGACCAGTACGTTGGTAATCGCTTCATCTAGGAGGTTGATGATGTGTACCTTCCAGGTCTTCATTCCTTCGGCCTCATTCGGTACGGCACAGACGCCCACTTTCTCTACTTCCGGAAATTCGATATCCTTCTTCATCGTTGTTCGATCATTCGGTAACCCATATCCAGGTAGCGGCACACATCTTCCGGGTGCGGCGAGGTATCGCCATTGTGTCGCTTGCGTCCCAAGCGCACGACGATCAGCTCATCCTCAGGCACCACGAGTACATACTGCCCTTTGATTCCTCGCATGAAGAAGAAGTCCTTGCCTTGATGCTCGCCAAGCCACCAGCTGTAGCCGTAGATGTCTGAATTCAACTTCGTTTGACTTCCTGTAAGGTTAACAGAAGCTGCCACATATTGGCTATCCACGATCTGCGTTCCTTCCCAATTGCCATAGTGCAGATATAACTTCCCTATCCGAGCAAAATCCTTGGCAGTAGCATTGATGCAGCAGAAACCCTTTTCCATTCCTCCTTCGCGGTCCAAAGACCAGAAAGCCGGATGTTCCGCCCCAATCCTTTTCCAAACATGCTCTGTAGCATAGTCAGCCAATGGTCGTCGCGTGGCCGCTCTGAGTGTGAAGGCCAGGACTTGAGTGGTTCCGCTTTGGTAGTTGAAGGGTCCGCCGGGCTTCTCGCTCGCCTCGTAGTTGATATGCAGGGCCTCGAGGTCATCGCCATAATTCGCCCTTGCCGGATAGGCAAAAGGATTCAGGTAGTGTTCATCGAAGTTGATACCCGAGCTCATCGTCAGCAGATGCTCGACGGTCATCTCCTTTCCGAATCCCTTCTCGTATTGGGGTAAATAATAGTAAACCGGGGTCTCCACGCTTTCGATCTCACCGCGGCCGATGGCAATACCCGTAAGCAGTCCGACAATGGACTTGGCCATGGAGAAAGAATTGCTTTTCGACGTGTCGTTGAAATCTTCCCAATACTGCTCGTGCACCAGCTCATCGCGCTGGATGACCACAAAGGAGACCGACTGGTTCATTTCGTGGTAGGCCAATTCCTCCTGGTTGAGAGAATGGGAACCGTAGTCCGAAGCCAAAGGCCAAGGTTGAGGCTTGCCCGCTTCGATCACACGATTGGGCATTTCCTGATACTCTTGGATATCGGGCCCAAGCTTTCCCTTGAAGATGGTACTTCCAAGGGTGTTGTAGAGGTAATGGTGTCCTGAGATCTCGACCACGAAATGCAGCATCAGCAGCCAGAACAAGGTCCAGCCGAGGCGCTTGACAAAAGGTGAGTCGAGCCTCACGCTGCTAGAATTTAGCGAGTTCGCCCTTCAACCAATCGATCACTTCGATCTCGATGCTGTCGGCACCGCGGAATTCCGCGAGGTAGACGGTCATCCAATCTCCGAGGTGGATCAAGTGTAAGGCTTGTTCGATGCGTGAGTCGCCTTCGGCTTTGAAGTGATGAATGTGCGGTGTCTTTTTCGCCATTACCCTTTCGGTCAACTCCATGCGCTTGGCCACGCGAGGGTGATCCATGTCGCTGGTGAGGAAGATAACTGCCAGATCTTTTGACCCACTGGCCCAACCGACAAGCTCGTTGTGGTTCATTTCCGGATAGGTATTGTACCAAGACAATCCTTTGCTGTTCTCGGCGATCTGCTGCTTCCATCGAGTCGCTACACCTTCCAACCAAGAAGACGTGTAGATGATCGGCAATTTATGCTGGATGCTTTCTGCTAAGGTGCGGGCTGCGTTCTTGATCTTTTCTTCTTTCGCATCGAGGAAGTCGATCGCTGACTTGACTTGATCGAACCAGGCGCCGTTGGTTAGGTCGTAAGCCTCGGCAATGCGGAAAAGCTGCAAGAAGGTCAGTCCGAATGCAGCGCGCGGTGGGAGTCCACCCGGCACAGTGATCAAAGGCCAGCCGTTGGCAATGGCCATGTCGGAGATCTTACCACCGGAGCTGATCACAGCGATCTGAGCATTCTTCTCCACCGCGGTTGCCAGAGCTTCTAAGGTCTCTTCCGTATTACCTGAGTACGATGAAGCGATGACTAAGGTATCTTCATTCACGTAGGCCGGAATGGTATAATCCTTCGCCGATTGAATCGGTACGCTGCAGTGGTCTTGGAGCATTTGACCCATGATCGTTCCACCGATCCCGGAGCCTCCGAGTCCACAGACGAGTACGTTCTTGCATGATAATTCCTGCCGCAAATTGAATTCGGCAGCTATGTCGAGCGCTGTACGCAAGTGCTGCGTAAAGTCGGCCACCAATTGATCCATCTTCATTTCCATAGCGACAAATATAGCAGTGGCAACGCAGGCGCGGCTTCGTTATATGGCGAATTCTCTTCATCTTTGCCGACCAATTTTTCGAACGCATGTCACACGAACTCAACGATCAAGAAAGAGAACGCCGCGAGAGTCTTCAAGAACTACGTGCGCTGGGCATCGATCCGTATCCCGCGGCGATGTATCCGGTGAACATCACTTCTGCCGCGATCAAACAGGAGTTCAACGAAGAGGTGAACAACCTTCAAGATGTGTGCATCGCAGGAAGATTGATGAGTCGCCGCATCATGGGTAAGGCATCATTCGCGGAGTTGATGGACCACACGGGTCGCATTCAGGTGTATTTCAACCGCGATGAGATCTGTCCGGGTGAGGATAAGACCATGTACAATCAGGTCTTCAAGAAGCTATTGGATATCGGAGACTTCGTCGGCGTGAAGGGACACGTTTTCAAGACACAAGTCGGTGAGATCTCGGTTCACGTGAAGGAGATGACCGTGCTTTCGAAGTCGTTGAAGCCGCTACCTATTGTGAAGACCGACGCCGATGGAAACGTGCACGACGGCTTTGCCGACAAAGAGCAGCGTTATCGTATGCGTTACTTGGACCTTGTGGTGAATCCGGAGGTTCGCGCTGTTTTCGAGAAGCGCACCAAGATCATGAACTCGATCCGTGAGTATTACAATACGAAAGGATATTTGGAAGTGGACACCCCCGTTCTTCAACCGATCCCCGGTGGAGCAGCTGCGCGTCCGTTCATTACGCATCACAACACGCTAGATCAGGAGATGTATCTCCGCATCGCGAATGAGCTTTATTTGAAGCGATTGATCGTGGGTGGATACGAAGGGGTGTATGAGTTCTCACGAAACTTCCGCAACGAGGGAATGGACCGCACGCACAATCCGGAGTTCACGGTGGTGGAGGTGTACGTAGCGTACAAGGATTATCAGTGGATGATGGACAGCACCGAGGAAATGATCGAGAAGGTGGTGATGGACCTGCACGGCAAGCACGACGTGCAGTTGGGTGACAACGTCATCAACTTCAAGGCGCCATTCAAGCGAGTTACTTTCTTAGGCGCGATCGAAGAAGCTACCGGAACGGATGTTTCTGGCATGAACGAAGATGAATTGCGTGCTTTCTGCAAGCAGCACAACATCGAAACCGATCCATCCATGGGCCGAGGCAAGTTGCTCGACGAGATCTTTGGCGAGGTAGCCGAGCCGAACTTCATCCAGCCGACTTTCGTGATGGACTATCCGATCGAGATGAGTCCGTTGTGTAAGCGCCACCGTGAGAATCCAAATCTGACCGAGCGTTTCGAGTTGATGGTAAACGGTAAGGAATTGGCAAACGCCTATTCAGAGTTGAACGACCCGATCGACCAGCGAGAGCGATTCGAGGAGCAGTTAAAGCTCAGCGAAAAGGGCGATGACGAAGCGATGTTTATCGACAAAGACTTCCTTCGCGCATTGGAGTATGGCATGCCTCCTACCTCAGGAATGGGTATCGGTATCGATCGTTTGGTGATGTTCTTAACGAATCAGCCGTCGATCCAAGATGTGCTTTTCTTTCCTCAAATGAGGCCCGAACGTCAGTGAGGAGCCGAATCCACGAGCACCCCAAAAAATAAATAGCCTCGCGAGATAAATGCGACCGGAGCGGTAGCGGAGGGAGTATTCACGAGCACCCGAAAGAAATAGACAGACCTCGCGAGTAAATGAGGACTGAGAAGCATTGAGTTTGAGAGCCACGAATTGTGACCAGATACTCAAACTGCGCACTGCCGACTGCCGACTAACCTACTCCCCTCCCCACGATTCTGACTCGGGTTCTTTTGGAATGAAGGCGTCGAAGACCTTCTGTCCGGCAGAGAGCACTCTGGGTGCGATCTTGAACCTTGAGAAGCTGAAGCTGAGGTAGTAGAGCAGGAATCCGTAGCTGAGGATCTGTCCTCTCAGGAATTTGTTGGCCGTGGTCTTTCCGTGCATGATGCCGATGATCAAGGCGGAACCGATGAGGATGATCGACAACCAAAAGATGAGGAAGTACCGGAGCTTGTCGTTGATGAGCCGCCGGTGTGGATCGTAGAAGCGCGATGCATTGATAGCCCTATTCTTCATTGTGAACCAGAAGTGAGTGGTGAGCATGAAGAAGAGCAGGGTGAGTCCGTTGTAGGCCTTGACCTGTTCGTTGATGAGCCAAAAATCATAGAAGCCGTGCATCAGTGATGCTAGCAGGAATCCACCGAGGAAGAACCTCCATCCCGCTAGGCTCTTTTTGTAGATCGAGATCATGACCGAGTAGCCGACCACCGAACTGAAGGTCATGTGAGCTACCGTGGCGAAAAGTGCTCGTCCGTTGATGGCGTAGAACAACGACTTCATGATGTACAAGGAGTTCTCGATAAAGGCAAATCCCAGGGCAGAGATCGAGGCGTAGAGAATGAAATCATAGGGTTCGCGGACCACATGCTTGTAGCGCACGATGATCAACAGAGGGAGTAGCTTCACGAATTCCTCCACCATGCCGATTCCGATGGTGCAGTAGAAGAAATCGTTTAGCGGTTGACCATTGAGCGTAAAGCCTAGGCTGTTGATGAAACCAGAAATGGGAAAAACCAGAAAGGTGGTAGCACATCCAAGGACGAAAACGATCAGGATATTGACCCCCCGTTCCGGGTCGAAGATGTCGAGTTTTCTGAGGTAAACTGCCCAAATCGTGCTGATCCCAAGCGCGGCTGTGATCCCGACGATCGTGTTGAAGTGCATGCGCTGTGCACTATCGACCAAGGGGGAGATGTTGGGCAAGAAGAGTTCGATGATAGCGAAGGCCAACAGTACAAATCCGCCTACGGTGAGGACATACTTATGCCGTGAGAACCGCCAGAATTCCTGAGATTCAGTCCGTTTGAAATCTTCGTACTTGTACTTCAAGAAGTTGAAAAGCAGATAAGCTCCGATGAGGTTGAAGATGAGATTGAGAAGATTCCACATCTTTCAAAGCTGAGGAAAAAGTTGATTGTGATGACAGGGCGCGTGGGCGAAGTGCATTTTTTACTTTTGACGCGATGGAACACTCGTATGGTGTGATAGGAGCAGGTAGTTGGGCCACGGCGATCGCCAAGATGCTCAGCAACAACTCGTCGAAGGTGAACTGGTGGTTTCGCCACCAAGAGAGCGTGGACTACATCAAAAAGTTCCGCCACAACGACCGCTACCTGCAATCGGTGGAGTTCGACCTCGATCGCGTTCATACCAGCCACGACCTGGAAGACGTCATTAAGAAGAGTGAAATCCTCGTCATCGCCATCCCTTCCGCTTTTGTGTATCAAACCTTCAAAGGATTCAAGGTCGAAGGCATCGAGAAGAAGATTCTCTTTAGCGCCATCAAAGGAATCGTACCTGAATACCATTCCATCCCGGCGCGCTTTTTCCATAAGGAGTGGGACATCCCCTATGAGCGTATCGGCATTATATCAGGACCTTGCCACGCCGAGGAGATCGCGTTGGAGCGCTTAAGTTATCTCACCCTCGCCTGTCCGGATGAGAGCATTGCGCAGATCATGGCGGATGCCTTGGCCTGTCGCTATGTGAAGACCTCTACCTCAGAAGACATTTTCGGAACGGAGATCAGCGCGGTGATGAAGAACATCATGGCGATCGCGTCCGGTATTTGTCATGGATTGGGGTACGGCGACAACTTCCAAGCGGTGTTGATCAGCAATGCCATTCAAGAGATCGAGAATTTTGTCGATGCCGTGAGTCCGGTGCACCGTGATGTGAATTCGTCAGCCTACTTGGGCGACCTATTGGTGACGGCGTATTCCAAGTTTAGCCGAAATAGAACCTTCGGCATGATGATCGGCAAGGGCTATAGCGTCAAGGCAGCACAGCTCGAGATGAGCATGGTGGCAGAAGGCTACTACGCGGTGAAGTCGATAGTAGAGATGAACAAGAAATACGAAGTGGACCTACCGATCACGAGGGCGGTTTACCACATCTTGTATGAAAAGATCTCGCCAGTGATCGAAATGAATCTCTTGAAAGACAAATTGGTCTAATCCTCAGTCGACAACTCCGGTAGCCTCACCACGAACTCCGTCCCCTCTCCCTCTGCGGATTCAAAATCCACCTGACCCTTGATGTTCTTGACGGACTCTTTGAGAATATAGAGTCCCAAACCACTTCCAGGAATCGTACTTACTCCCCGGAAGAAAATATCCCAAATCTGATCCTTGAACTCTTCTTTGATCCCAATGCCATTGTCTTTGACCTTGACCTCTAGGCTCCCATCTGCGACACGCATATCGACCGCCACGAAGCTTTTCTCCTTCTTGGGATCCGCGTAATTGATGGCATTGGAGAGTAGGTTGTTGATCACGATACGCAATCGCAGCGCATCCGTGAAGAAGGTCAGATCATCCTCCACGTCAACGAAATAGTTGATGCTATCCTCATTGGCCATATACAGTAGATCATTCAAGCACTCATCCACGATAGGTCGTAGCTTGACGTGCTCAGGTCGGACTTCCATCCTCTTATTCCTCGAGTAGTCGATGACATCTCTGATGTAGCGATCGAGGCGGTCGAGGGCCTCGCGCTGCATGACCAAAATATTGTTCAGCTCATCGTGATCTTCTGCTTCTTCTGCCAAGGAATTCAATCCTAACACGGAAGCAATGGGCGCTCTGAGGTCATGGGAAATGCTGTAGACAAAGCGATCGAGCTCCTTATTAAGCTGGTTCAAATCCTCATTGCGATCTTCTAACCTGAACTGCGCGCGCTTGATATCGTTGATGTCGAACGAATATCCGATGAGGAATTTCTTTTCGACCTGTCCTTCTCTCAATCTAATAGGAACCAGATTCCTGATGTGGTAGGTATCTCTACCATCCCGGGTCTGCATCTTCTCCTCCCAGCGAATAGTGAGATCGCCAGAAAGCGCCTCCCTGATACGATCATCTCTGACTACAGCAAACTCCGAGGGCAGATTACGGTATTCCGCATAATCCGCATTGGTCTTTCCGATCATGAAGGATCGAGCTTCATCATCACCAATGGCATTTTTACTGATATAGTAGTATCTACCATCCTCATCGATCAACTCGGCCTCGACCGGGATGTTATCAAATACACTTTGATAAAATTCACGCGTAGCGCTCAATTCCAGTTCTTGTCTTTTCAGTTGAGTACGATCCTGCACCGTTCCGTACCAGGCCCGTTCACCTTCATCATCCCTTTGCTGACATATATAATAGAGGAACTTCTCCTCTCCATCCGGACAATGGTACCAAGAACCGAATTCAAATGACAAATTCATTCGCTCTGCTCGATCGATGCCCGCATCAATTCCCTGGAGGTCAATGTCCTTGAATTGGGTAGCCCATCGTTCAAATGCATCCTCAAAGTGGGTAGGCAAGAACCCATGGATACTCGCACACTCCCCCGACCAATCGACGATCTTTCGATCTGGATAAGCTCGCCAGTTGCCCACTTTAGCCAAGCGCTGAGCTTCTCTGAGTTGAGTTTCACTTTCTTGCAACAGATCCGTCTGCTCCTGCTGATAGGTCACATCGGCTATGGTTCCCACCAAGAATTTCTCACCCCCTTCTTCTTCGACTTTGGCGCAACTCAATCGTCCCCAGAAGGTAGACCCATCTTTACGACGATAGCGGAGCAACATATTCGTCACTCGACCATGCTTTTCGATCCGAGCTAAGAGCGCATCTCGTTCTGACTTAGACTCGTAAAGATTCACCGGAGCTATCGCCATGATCTCTTGCTTCGAATCATAGCCATACATCCTCACAAAAGCCTCATTCACGAACTGGAGTCCTTGTTGGATATTCGACTTGAAGATGGCCTCATCCATGTTGTCACTGATGGTCTGAAGAATGGTGGCATCTCGTTCGGTAACCTTCAGTGTCTCTCTCGTCTTTTCCATTCTTCTTCTTGCGCTTCGCTGGAGGACAACCCCCATCATGGAAGACAACACGGCCGAAAAGGCAAAGGCGGAGACTCGAAACACTTCTAGTTCAAACGGTTCGAGTTCAACTACGGCAATGTTTCCAAAATAGACCACCGAGACCCCAGTGACGGAGACGATGAAGAAGAGTGTAAGCGAATTGAAACTCTGAGCACTTCTACGCCGAAAGAGGTAGATGTACATCAGAAAGCATATGAGAAGGATGTACTGGAAATTAGTCCCGTCTCCGAAGTAGGCGATCAAGGTCAAGACCAGAAAAGCAGGGTCCATGACAAACAGCCACTTGGCGGGCCCATAGGCTTTGCGATGATTGGCATACAGCACGAAGGTCGCCGCGAGTAAATGCATCACCATTACCGCAGAGAGAAAGAGAGCATGGTGAGGGAGTACAAACATAGTGGCCAACCCAGTGAGCCAAACGATAATGACGCCTTGAAACTTGATAGAATTGATCGCCTTGATCTCATCTAGCAAATCATCAGGGGTATCGGCATATAGGCCGATCCTGATCAGTCTTCGGAATAGTCGCTTCACCTTCAGGGGTGAAAATAGTTAACTATGGCCTTTGCTTGCGCAGCAGTGACCACCGCCTTCAGCTCTTCTTCCGTTAGGGTCTTGATGCGTTCAAGACTGAAGAAGGTACGCAACAACTCCTTGGCGGTCTTTTCCCCGATGCCGTCGATCTCCAATAACTCACTCTGAAAGGCCGCCTTGCTTCGCTTGTTGCGATGGTGGGTGATGCCGAAGCGGTGCGCCTCATTACGCAATCGCTGGATAAGCTTAAGCGACTCCGATCGCTTATCGATGTAGAGAGGAACAGAATCTCCCGGAAAGAAAATCTCTTCTAGTTTCTTAGCAATGCCAATGATGGCCACCTTGCCGCGTAATTCCAATCGATCAAGGCTTTTGACGGCCGAACTGAGCTGTCCCTTACCACCGTCCACGATGATCAACTGAGGTAGTTTCTGGTTCTCATCGATCATACGCTTGTAGCGCCGATAGATGACTTCTTCCATCGAAGCAAAGTCGTTGGGCCCTTCCACCGTTTTGATGTTGAAATGCCGATAATCTTGCTTACTGGGCTTGGCATCCTTGAACACCACGCAGGCCGCCACGGGATAACTCCCATGAAAGTTGGAGTTATCAAAACACTCGATGTGGGTAGGCAGCTCTGTCAGGCGTAGGTCCTTCTGCATGGTCTTCAGCACCCGACTCGCATGTCGGTTGGGGTCGACCTTCTCTTGAGCCTTCTGACGATCGAGCATGAAGAAGCGAAGGTTCTTCTGGGAAAAGTCGATCAGGGATCGCTTGTCGCCACGTTGAGGTTGATGAAAGTCAGCAGACTCCCACTCGACGTCGATATCCTCGTTGATCAAGATCTCCTTCGCCGAACTTTGGAAGACCGAGCGCATCTCGGCGATCGCAGAGAGCAGGATGTCTTCCTTGGGCTCGTCGAGCTTTTTTTTGAATTCAATGGAATGACTCTGGATGATGGCGCCATTGACCACGCGCATGTAGTTGACATAGGCAAACGCGTCATCGGAGACGATCGTGGCCACATCCACATCCTTGATGCTCGCATTGACAACTACAGACTTGCTTTGGTATTCCTCGAGGAGATCAATGTTCGCTTTGAGTCGAGCGGCTTCTTCGAAATCCAAGGCTTCCGCCGCCTCCTGCATACGCTGCTTGCTCGAACGGATCACTTCATCCACATCGCCCTTGATCAACTTGCGGATCTCATCGATGCTCTGGTCGTAAGACTCTACTGTCTGCTTTCCCTCACAGGGACCCAAACAGTTTCCAATGTGGTATTCCAAGCAAACCTTGAACTTTCCCTTGGAGATGTTCTCTTCCGACAGATTGAAGTTGCACGTACGCACCTTGTGGAGCTTCGTCGCTAGACCTAAGACAGCCTTCATTCGCTTGACCGAGGCGTATGGACCATAGTACTCCGAACCGTCGCGGATCACATTGCGCGTTGGGAACACACGTGGGAACCGTTCTTTCTTGATGCAGATCCAGGGATAGGTCTTATCGTCGCGCAGCTGAATGTTGTACTTCGGCTGGTGCTCCTTGATCATGGAGTTCTCCAAGAGCAAGGCTTCGTACTCATTGCCGACGATGATGTGATTTACATCTCGAATCTTCTTGACCAGCAGACGTGTCTTGCCGCTGTCGTATCGATCTCGATTGAAGTAAGAGGAAACGCGTTTCCTCAGATCCTTCGCCTTTCCCACGTATATGATCGTACCATCCTTATCAAAGTACTGATATACCCCCGGCTTATGCGGCAGGTTAGCCACTTTCTCCTTCAGTTCATCATTGTGATACGTTTGGTCTGTCATCCCAGACAAAGGTCATAATCTGTGAACAATGTGTGTGGAACTTTTTTCGTTAATCATTCCACGCAACTACACTAAAAGTACTTTGGTCGAACCACGAAACCGAACATTCAGCCACCTCCCTTGTTAACTAGGCCGATACATCATGGGAGCATATTCAATTAAAGACCTCGAACAGCTGTCGGGCATCAAAGCCCACACCATCCGTATTTGGGAGCAACGCTATGGCATCATTGAACCCAAGCGAACCGATACCAATATTCGTTTCTACGACGATGAGCAGCTGAAGTACGTGCTGAATGTGGCGCTTTTGACTCGCCACGGATACAAGATTTCGAAGATTTCCAGCTTAGATGAACGGTCATTCAAATCGGAGATCGAAAAGCTTTACGAGCAGACTTTGATCCACGACACCGATGTGATCTTGGACCTTGACGCCAATGATTTGATGGTATCCATGATCGATATGGATGCAGACAAGTTTCACCGCATCTATGAGAACTCGGTGAAGAACAATG
>Ga0181577_10002610_pt1 | contig 14094 bp, 28 predicted proteins | sample 101ome_21_FD_132468 | JGI IMG/M metagenome (GOLD analysis project Ga0181577, IMG submission 132468) | Coastal salt marsh microbial communities from the Groves Creek Marsh, Skidaway Island, Georgia - 101413BT metaG (megahit assembly) | ecosystem: Environmental > Aquatic > Marine > Intertidal...
CAGAGGAACGAAAGATGTATTTGACACAATTGAAAACGACAGCAGGGAACTCGATTCGCTCGACGATCCTAGCGGCGATATCAATCCTAATAATTAGTGGTTGTTCATCATTTGGTGGAACTAAACCAATAACAGTTAGTTCTAAACCAATTGATATACAAATCATTCAACCACAAATGCCTAGAGGCATTGATTTAGAAGATATTAAATGGCATGTAGTATCAACAGCACCAATTGCAAATCCATGTGTAAAGGATGCTGAATCAGGTAAAAGAGAAAAAAATGAAGATGGTTCATGTAAGAACGGTAAAGAAAATCCTGATTGGCCAGAAGGTTATTCATATCTAGATAGATTCCTTGAGGAAAATGCAGAACAAAACAATGGCGATATAGTTTTCATGGCTATATCTATTGGCGACTATGAAATAATGAGTGGTAATATGCAAGAGCTTCGTAGATATATTAGAGAAGTTCAAGAGGTAGTTGTATATTATAGGAATGTCACTATAAACGACAAACCTGCAGTAGGTGCCAAAGTTCAATTAAAAGACTAAAATAACAGTTTACAAATCGACTGATTTGTGATATAATATATAATATTATGAATGGAATTAATGGTATAACTGTCACTAAGCGAGACGGTTCAACACAATCGTTTAATCTCGATAAAGTACACAAAGTATTAGAGTGGGCTGTAGAAGGCATCACAAATGTTTCTATGTCTGAAATCGAGTTAAAAGCTAATATTCAATTGTACGATAAAATACCAGCTTATGATATACATGAGTTGTTAATTAAATCAGCAGCTGAATTAATATCAGAACATACACCTAACTATCAATTTGTAGCAGCCAGGCTTATATCATATAAAATGAGAAAAGAAGCTTATGGTCAATATAATCCACCAAGGCTATGTGAGATTATTCAAAGGAACGTTGACCTAGGTGTATACGATAAAGAGATATTAAATCTTTATACAATGAAAGAATTGGCTGAGTTAAATGATTATATCAAACACGATAGAGATGATAGTTTTACATACGCAGGAATGGAACAGTTCCGTGGAAAATATTTAGTCCAAGATAGAAGGACAAAACAAATATATGAAACACCACAAGTTTTATACATGATGATAGCCGCTACGTTGTTTAGTGCATATAAAGAAAATAGAATTAAATATGTCAAGGAGTATTATGATGCGATTAGTCAATTTTATATATCGCTACCTACGCCAATTATGGCAGGAGTTCGAACACCTACTAGACAGTTTTCGTCATGTGTACTTATTGAATCCGGAGATAGTTTGGATTCCATTAATGCTACTGCTACTAGCATTGTTCGTTATATAAGTAAGAAAGCTGGAATAGGAATAGGCTCAGGTTCTATAAGGGCAATAGGTGCTAAGATTGGAGATGGCTCTGTTGTACATACAGGGCTAATCCCGTTCTTAAAATACTTTCAATCGGCTGTCAAATCATGTTCTCAAGGTGGTGTTAGAGGTGGAGCTGCTACAGTATATCTACCTTTATGGCACTATGAGTTTGAGGACTTAGTAGTATTAAAAAATAATAAAGGTACTGAAGAAACAAGAGTACGTCACATGGATTATGCATTTCAATTTAATAAGTTGATGTATGAGAGATTATTAGAAGGTGGTAATATAACTTTCTTTGACCCTAATGATGTACCAGGTTTATATGATGCTTTCTTTGCAGACCAAGATAAATTCCAAGAACTATATGAGAAATATGAAAGGGCTACATCTATTCGTAAGAAAAGTTTACCAGCCATGGATGTATTTCAAATGTTCTTAACAGAAAGAAAAGATACTGGTAGAATATATCTTATGAACGTGGACCATGCAAATGACCATGGTGCGTTTGATGCAGATAAAGCACCTATAAGAATGAGTAATCTATGTTGTGAAATAGATTTACCAACAACTCCTTTGGATTCTTATGATGATGAAAACGGAGAGATTTCTTTATGTACTCTATCAGCAATAAATTGGGGACTAATAAATGAACCACATGAATTTGAAAAATATTGTAATCTTGCTGTTCGCGCTCTTGACGAGCTACTTGATTATCAATCGTATCCTATTCCCGCAGCAAGAAGAGGTACTGAGAATAGACGCCCCCTTGGAGTGGGAATCATCAACCTCGCATATTTCTTAGCAAAGAGAGATTTGAAGTATGATGAATCAGCATATAAAATTGTAGATGAATATGCTGAAGCATGGAGTTATTACTTAATTAAAGCATCAGCTGATTTAGCTGCAGAAAAAGGTGCGTGTTTATCATCAAATGAGACAAAATATGCCCGTGGAAAACTCCCAAATGATACATATAAAAGAGCGATAAATAATTTAATAAAGCATGAGGAACGATTACCTTGGAAAGCTTTGCGAGAGCAACTCATAGAAAACGGAATACGAAACTCAACTTTAATGGCATTAATGCCGGCTGAAACCAGCGCTCAGATTAGTAATAGTACTAATGGTATTGAACCTCCTAGAGCTTTAGTATCATACAAACAAAGTAAAGATGGTGTAATGGCACAGGTTGTACCAGGTGTATATCATCTAAAAAATAAGTACGATTTACTATGGGACCAAAAATCACCACAAGGTTATTTAGCCATTTGTGGAATATTACAAAAATATATAGACCAGGGAATCTCGGTCAATACATCTTATAATCCAGAACACTATGAGGATAATAAGATTCCAATGTCTGAGATGTTAACTGATTTAGTGACTGCTTATAAGTATGGATTAAAACAATTATATTACTTTAATACATACGATGGAGCCGGAGAAATAGAAGATGAGCCAATCCAAATCAACGAAACTACAGAGGGAATCGACGAAGAAGACTGCGAAGCCTGCGTCATCTGAAGATTGGTGTATGCTACCTGACATAGAAGATGTCGAAAAAATAGTAAATAGAGAATTAGAAAAACTGAAGGAGTTTGAAATTGCCAATTCTAAAAAAGAATAAACAATCACATTTAAAAAAGAATATGTTTTTTGATGAAGGTGTTGACATCGCAAGGTACGATCAAGTTAAATACCCACAAATCGAAAAGATAACAGAAAAACAATTAGGATTCTTCTGGAGACCGGAAGAAGTCGATGTGTCAAAAGACAAAAAGGATTTCCATGATTTATCGAAACACGAACAACATATATTCACGTCTAACCTCAAACGTCAAATACTACTGGACTCTGTTCAAGGTCGGGCCCCGAACCTTGCTTTCCTTCCTATCTGTTCGTTACCCGAGTTGGAGAATTGGATTGAAACATGGTCCTTTTTTGAAACGATCCATTCTCGTTCTTATACTCATATTATTAGGAATATATATCCGAACCCTAGTATAGTATTTGACCAAATGTTAGATATAAAAGAAATAGTTGAATGTGGCAACGATATTGCTGCTTATTACGATGATTTGATTACAAATAGTAATGGTCCTACAAATAGAAGAGACCATAAAAAATCGTTATGGATGTGTATGATGTCAGCGAATGCTCTAGAAGGTATTCGTTTTTACGTATCCTTTGCCTGCAGTTGGGCATTCGCTGAGCTTAAAAAGATGGAAGGTAACGCAAAGATTATTAAATTTATTGCGAGAGATGAGAATACTCATTTAGCCGGAACAACAACTTTACTCAAACTTATGAGAAGAGAAGATAAAGAGATGGAAAAAATAGCAAAGGATTCAGAAAAAGAATGTACTGAATTATTTGTAAAAGTTATAGAACAAGAAAAAGCATGGGCCGAGTATCTATTTAGAAATGGCTCAATGATTGGTTTGAATGAATCAATATTAAAAGATTACGTAGAATGGGTAGGTTCAAAAAGAATGAGAGCTGTTGGATTAGTATCTCCTTACTCAGTACCACAAGCTAATCCATTACCATGGACTGAAAAATGGATAGCAGGTGGAAACGTACAAGTCGCACCACAAGAAACTGAGATTAGTTCTTATGTTGTTGGTGGTGTTAAGAAGGATGTTGATAATAATACATTAAAGGGATTATCTTTATGAGATATCAACATCAACTACCTTTAAACTTAAACAAAACGGCCGATGCCACTCCTGAACAATTTGATGAGTGGCAAGAAAAGGAACTTAATCCTTGGGCTGAAAAACAACTAAGCATTGTTGCAATGATGTCCGTAGTACAAATTACTATGTTAGGACTTATGTTTGCAGTAATGGCTTTAAACCATTGGATATTTGAATGATAGAAATATACGGAAAACCACATTGTCCTTTTTGTGATAGAGCAAAAGCTTTATGCGAACAAAAGGGATTAGAATATACATATAAATCTTTAGGTACAGATTTTGGTAGAGAAGAAATGTTAGAAACATTTCCAGGTGCAAGAACCTTTCCACAAATTATTGTAGATGGCGATAAAATCGGTGGATATACTGAATTAGCAACATTGGTGAATAATCCAAAATGAAACTAGAATGCGAATACTGTTATAATTCTTTCGTCATAAGACCAGACGATAGAGATGTTAAAGTGAATTTTTGTCCGCATTGTGGAGAACCACAAAACGAAAACGACGATGAATTAGACTTTAACTATTATGATAATGATTAGCCCTTGGTACTATGAAGGAAGACCGTACGAACCTCCGAAAGATTTTAGTTCGGATGACTATTATGGGTTTGTTTACTGTATTACTAATCGTGGCACGAATAGAAAATATATTGGAAAAAAATTTTTCTGGTCCAAGAAAACCTTACCTATCACCAAAACCCGTAAACGTAGAAAACGATTATTAGTTGAATCAGATTGGAGAGATTACTTTGGTTCAAATAAACAATTAAATGAAGAAGTCGCAGTTCAAGGGAAAGATATCTATCATAGAGAAATACTTCATCTCTGTAAATCAAAAGGTGAATGCGCTTATTTGGAAGCTAAGGAACAATTCGATAGAGAAGTACTTGGCAGTGATGACTACTATAATGGTATTATTAATGTTAGGATTGGTGCAAATAGTGTAAAAAAACTGTTTACAAACGACTAAAACTGTGATATAATATACATACTATGGCAAAAATAATAAAATTTCCTACGCCGCATGAAAGGAAAATGAAAGAAACTGCAGATTTATTACAAGAATCTGAAGATGCAGTTTACGCGGCAAGTAACGAATGTGTTGAAATGACACAAGAGTTTTTATCTAACTTAGAACATCTAATACACGATGGTATAATCTCAGATTGGCCTGTATTTAAAAGTATGGAATTTAGGAATGAAGAATATCCTGAGTCAAGAGATGTATATGTTCTAGTAAATTTGTTTAACGCAATGTTAAATAGACACTTAGGTATTCCACACGAACTACATCGAGAGTTCGATAGGTTGTTTATTAAAATTAAAAAAACAGCTGAACAACACAAAGAGATAAGAGATAAAATGGAAGACATGGAAGTTTTCTTTGATGCCGATTTTGATTTTCCAGGAGATGACGATGATACTACTTGATTTTAACCAAATAGCTTTATCCAATATTTTTATTCAAAAATTAAACGATGAAAATATGATAAGGCACATGATACTTAACTCTATAAGAATGTATAACAAAAAGTATAGAGATGAATATGGTCAAATGGTTATATGCTGTGATGGTATGAATACATGGCGTAGAGATTATTTCCCTGAGTATAAAGCAAATAGAAAGAAACACAGAGATACTGATGATTCTCAAGATTGGGGAGAAGTATTTAGAGTATTAGATTTAGTACGTACTGAAATCAAAGAGTATCTACCATATAAAGTTATTCACATGGAAGGATGTGAAGCCGATGATATTATAGGAGCACTTACTTTAAAAACACAAGAGTTTGGACAAGACGAACCTATTATGATTATATCATCTGACAAAGATTTTATACAACTACAAAAGTTTAAGAACGTTAAACAGTTCTCACCTATGCAGAAAAAATTAGTAAAGGATAAGGATGGCAATCCAAGGACTTACTTATTTAATCATATTATGAGGGGTGATGCTGGGGATGGTATACCAAACGTTCTATCAGCTGATGATACATTTATCAGTGAAAAGAACCAATCACCATTAAGACAAACAAGGATTGATGATTGGTTAGAAAAGTCAGATAACCTCAGAGAGTGTATGGATGACAATACCTATAGGAATTATCAAAGGAATAAAAAGTTAATAGATTTAACCGAAATCCCTGAAGATATCGTACAAAACATTATAAATAATTTTATAGAACAACCAATCGCACCTCGTATGAAGGTTTTAAATTATTTAATTAAAAAGAGATGTAATCAATTGATTGAAGTCGTGGAGGAATTTTACAATGGCGAAACCGTTAATCTCAGAAGTTCTTAAGAAATGTGGAAAACTCAAATCTAAAAAAGAGAGAGTACAATTTTTAAGAGAGAACGATCACCCAGCAATAAGGGATGTCCTTAGAGTTGCATTTGACGATGATATTGTCAGTTTGCTACCTGAAGGTACACCACCTTACACAAGGGATGATGCACCAAAAGGCTATGAGTATCAAACTCTATATAGAGCCCATAGAAGATTTAAATACTTTTTCAAAGGACCTGTTGCTAATGAATTAAAAGCAGTTAGGAGAGAAAGTATGTTTATAAGTTTAATAGAGTCATTACACGCAGAAGATGCGGATATGCTCTGTTTAGCTAAAGATAAAAAGCTAAAAATAACCGGCATTACTAAAAAACTAGTTAGTGATGCTTTTCCAAACTTAATAATAAAATAGGAGGCATGCCTATAGATAATCCCTTTGTTATGATTTATTAACAATCAAAAGATAAAGGAGGTGGTTTACAAATCTATAAAACTGTGATATAATATATACTATGAATATTTTTATACTTGACCGTGACCCAGTTAAAGCTGCTCAACAACAATGCGATAAACATGTAGTTAAAATGATTGTTGAGTCAGGACAAATGTTATCCACGACCCATCGAATGATTGATGGGTCGATGGAACGTCGATTATCCAAATCAGGCAAAGTAAGAGTTCAATACTGGAAATTACCAGATGAAAGGGAAGATATACTTTATAAAGCCTGTCATTTCAATCATCCAAGCACCGTTTGGACAAGAGAAAGTTTAGAAAATTATCAATGGCACTATAATCATTTTATTGCCCTTTGTGATGAGTATAAATACAGATACAATAGAACACATATGACCGATACTAAACTCAGGGAAGCTTTATCTAAAGCACCTAATAAAATACCTACAAATGTAGGACCAACAGAGTTTAAGTTAGCTATGAAGAGTAATCCAGAATGTATATTGGAATGTCCTATAGATTCATATAGAGCGTTCTATCAAACAAAACAAGATAGGTTCAATATGGTTTGGACCAATAGAAAAGTACCGGAGTGGTTTCAATATGCCAACGTATGAATTTAAAAATACTGAAACAGATGAAGTGTTTGAAAAAATGATGTCATATGACAGTAAGAAAAAATACTTAGAAGAAAATCCACACATACAAAGTCACTATTCAAAAGTAAATATAGATTTTGATGGAGGTAAAAGCGTACTAAATAGAGCCGGTGATGGTTGGAAAGAAGTACAAAGTAGAATTAAAAGTGGTTTACCACCTAGACTGAGAGATAATATTAAAAGTAAGTAATGGGTAAACTAAGGCAATGGTTCTTTAGGTGGTTTGATAGACAAATCGAGAAATCATTTCAAAGACAAGCCAATAAATTATTTATGAAGGGGAAAAAACATGCCAATGAGAACTAGTGATTTATACGTCGATGGAGGTATAAGATTTGAACAAGATTTAGTTGATATAGGATATACTGATTTAGAATGCGAAACAAAAGAAACCGGTAGAAATTATTTAGACCCTGAAGGAAATGCTTATCCATCAATTACAACTGTATTAAAAATATTAAGTGAGGAAGGTATTGCAGCTTGGAGAGCAAGAGTTGGAGAAGAAGAAGCTAATAGAGTATCAAGGATAGCTTCAACACGTGGAACTCAAGTACACAATATATTAGAGAACTATGTTAGTAATAAACCATATTTAGAAGGTGAACTACCACATAACATACAAACATTTAAAGATATACAACCAATCATAGATGCAAATCTAGAGAAAGTGCATGCAATGGAAGTACCTTTATATTCAACACATTTAGGTATTGCAGGAAGAGTTGATTTAGTTGGCCAATGGAATGGTAAAGAATCAATCATCGACTGGAAAACTTCTAGGAAACTCAAGAAAGAAGAATGGGTTTCTGGATATTATATGCAAGCGGCCGCGTACGCAATCATGTGGGAAGAGAGAACTGGTCGCCCCATAAAACAATTAGTGGTTGCTATTGCCGGTGATGAAGGTCCTCAAATATTTATTGGAGACCGAGATGACTGGACCGATAAATTAAAAGAAACTATACACGAATATAAACGTAGGCAGATGTGGCCTAATCAGAGGAAGTAAAATGTCAGATACACATTTTTTATTAAAAGCTTTGATTGATAAATTAGAAGGTGAAATTGAAGTTGCAAAAGCTAATATATTAGTTTATCAACGCAGTTCAGTTGGAATTGGTGAGCATATTGATATTGTAGAAACTATTGAGAAAGAAGTAGTTAAGATAGCAGATGCACATGATAAAATCGAAGCAATCAAGAAATACTTAATTTAATAAATAGATTAAACCGTTTACAAATACACAGAAATGTGTTATAATAGTCTATTATGGATAAGTTTTCGAAATATTTAGAAGAAGGTACTAAAGGCCTTACTATATTTGACATAGATGATACTATGTTTACTACGAAGGCTCGTGTTCTAGTAAAGAATACAAAAGGTGGAAAACCTATACCTTTAACACCTCAAATGTTCAATAAATATAAATTGAAAAAGGGTGAGTATTTCGATTATGGTGAGTTTAAATCATCTAAAATATTTTACCAAACAGCTATACCAATTGGTAAGATGATTGCAAAAGCAAAAGCAATTATAAGAAATGCTACAAAAGCAGGTAGTAAAGTTATAATCGTTACGGCAAGAGCTGATATGGATGATAGAGATTTATTCATACGTACGTTTGAGGAACATGGTATACCAATGGATAACGTATATGTTGAGAGAGCTGGTAATATGTCAAATAAATCCAGTGCTGCTGCAAAACAAATAATATTTAGAAAATATTTACAAACTGACAGATATGCACGTATTAGATTATTTGATGACCACATGGAAAATTTAACTGCTCTACTAGATTTAAAAAGAGAGTTTCCTAACGTAAGTTTTGAAGCTTATTTAGTAGATAAAAAGGGAAAGGTGAAAAAAATATAATGCCAATAAAATTAGGAAAATCACATAAAACAGTTGATAGGGCTACAAAGAAAGTTTATACTGTGCATCCTTATATAAAAAATTTTAGTAAGACTGAATTGATAGAGAAATATAATAGTAATAGTACAAGGCCTAGAGATAAGCAAAAGATAAAGAACGAATTAGTTCGTAGAGGTGGAGTTGTATTTAGTGGTTGATGTAATCATAACAGTATCATTATTAACAGCTTGTTTTTTAGGAATTGCATTTATATGGTACGATAGTTATATAAAATGAGATGGTCAGGTAAAACATTACACGTAGGAGTAAGAAAATCTTCATCACAAGGTGTGGGTGGAAGAGGTAGAGGTGTTAAGTGCGCTACATCTACAATGAATAAATCAAAGAAGAGGTCTTATAAGAAATATCGTGGACAAGGACGCTGAGGAAAGATTTAAATATTCAGTATATGCTAATATTGTACAGGCGTGTATAATTATATTTCTATTAATGACATGAAAAATAAAAACGATATAACTGGTGATATTATTAAAACCAAAACTGGTGGTCAGCAAGCATATGCTGATAACTGGGATAAAATATTTGGTAAGAAAAAACCTGAGATAAAAGCACGTAAGAACCAACCAAAACATTCAATTACACAAATTCATAAAGATAAGTCAAAACGAATACCTAGACAGTATAAATATAAAAATATAGAGGAATAAATATGTCAGACAATTTATTAGATTTTGATTTTGGATTTACTGCTGTAGATGAAAATGAGTTAGAGGCTGTACAAAAAGCAACTACGAAAGTAGAATCTACATCATCAAAAGCAGAAGACTTAGAAGAAAAACTCAATAAGTTATATAATGCTATATTACCCTTACTATCAAATTTAAAGAAAAACCCAGAAAAAGAATATATTCTTTGGCCAAACCGTACAGAAAAAATTGAAGAGTTCGAAGACCATATATCAGCAATAATTAAATAACATGGCAGTTAAATCATCAGGAAATCCATTAGCACTATCCGGTTCTAGAATAAAAGGAACCGATGCTACTACTACAGCTGGTGGAATAGATATAACAGGAAACGATATTGCCGAAGAGTTTGGACATAAAGGTTCTGACCAAACAGTTGCCGGTACCGACATTAAATTAGGAGATTATATTCGAGGAGATTTAGTTCCTGATGTTACTCAAAATAGTGCTATCAAAGCATCAAAAACATCTGGTTCTCATTTACAAATGTCAAACTACTACGAAGGTGTAGATACATTTATGGATAGTAGTTTTAGTACACCATATTGGACCACTTTGTTAAGTCACAATGCTACTTCAGGGTTTCCGGAAGCTTGGTGTTATATGCAATTTTTAGTTTCACCCCCTACTAATCAAATTCGAGTAGATTATGCGCATGGAACATCAGCTGCACCAGGAACTTATCGTACTGTTTATGTCGACTATTCTGGACTCTCAGCTTTTCAAGTGAGATACAACGCAACATCACAATCAAGACAGTTTGATTCTGCAGGAAATTGTTATCAAGGAGCGTATGGAGCATTACCAGTACAAGATGGTTATAACGCAGGTACATATTACAGTTTAAATAGTCCAATATTTTTTGGATGGATGGCAAAAGCAAATCCAAATCCTGGATGTGATGGAAATGCAAGAACATCAGCATTTCTAGGTACTGCAGGTGGTTTGTCAGCATTTCAAATTCAAGGAGCACCAACAGCTACAGATTTAACGAATGGAACCAACGTATTTACAAGTAATTGGGGTGGTGTTAGTGGTATACCTAATCTACCAGGGTATAATAATATGCAGGATATAACCTTGATAGCTTCTCATAGCCCATACGCTATAGCAATTTAACCGAGGAAATTATATAACTAGACATTTTGAACAGAACCTTTTTAACATGTATAAGTCTAATAGGAGTAATTATGTTTTTTAAAAAAGACAGTAACGATATTGATATCGAACAATTAAAAGAAACTTTGAAAGTAGATGAAGGCGTGGTATATGAAATATATCATGACCATCTAGGTTATCCAACATTTGGTATAGGTCATTTAGTTTTAGAAGATGACCCCGAATGTGGGTGGGAAGTCGGAGAAGTAGTATCCGAGGAGAGAGTTAACGAATGTTTTGAAAAAGACGTTCAAACTGTTATCGAAGACTGCAAAAAATTACATGATGGTTGGGATGGTTATCCACAAGAAGTGAAACAAATCATCGCAAACATGATGTTTAATATGGGACTCACGCGCTTGAGCAAGTTTAAACGCCACAACGCAGCGCTGCAAAGTGGTGACTGGAAGGAGGCTGCCGTAGAAGGTAGAGATTCAAGATGGTACAAACAAGTTACGAACCGCGCCGAGAGGTTGATGTCGAGATTAGAAACGGTTTAAGATATTTCGAAAATTCTAATCCACAAGAACATAAAGGTTGGTATTGGTGTTATGAAAAACAGGGATTCTTTAGATACTCTGATTGGAATAAACCAAAATCTGACTTTTATAAATAATATATAATTAAAATAATGGAGGAATTATGTTTAATTGGTTAAAGAAATTATTCGTTGGTGAAGAAAAACCAGCATCAGGTGTCAGAGCTAGAAATGCTAAAGGACATTTTGTAAAAGATGACCCTAATACACCTGACGTGAATGAAGCTTATGCAGATGGTAAAACACCAAAGCGTAAACCAAGAAGAAAGCCTGCCGCTAAAAAAGCTCCTGCTAAAAAAGCACCAGCTAAAAAAAGAGGCAGACCACGTAAAGTAAATAAATAGGTAAAATAAAATGGCAAGTACAATTAAATTATTAGGACCTGAGGTCAATTTAGGGTCAGCTACAAATGTAAGTTTTGCAAAAGTTGTAAGAGTATTAAATAATAAAACATCAGTACAACTTATTACTCGAGCTAGCTCAGGTGGAGAAGTTTTAGGAACTGTTACATTGGCAGCAGGCGAAGTGGCTTATATAGAAAAAGCACCTTCAGATACATTATTAGGTGTTGCGACTTCATTAGCAGTTGGTGTTGCATATAGTAACTAGAGAATGGCTTATTCAAAACAGGTCGTAGAAAGGTTCGAATCTGTATTAAACAACCCTGAAAAACATGCGGTTGGAAGATTCGATCCAAAAGACCCTATGGTTGCAACAGGATTAGCTGGTGCTCCGGCCTGTGGAGATGTCATGAAATTAGATTTAAAACTAGATGATAATGATACTATTCTAGATGTTAAATTTAAAACTTATGGATGTGGTTCAGCAATTGCCTCATCTACAACTTTTGTTGAAATGCTTAAGGGTAAAACATTAGAAGAAGCTAAACTTATAAAAGATAAAGATATAGCTGAAATGTTAGAATTACCTCCAATAAAATTACATTGTTCTGTATTAGCTGAAGAAACCATTCGAACTGCAATAGAAGATTGGGAGAAGAAAACAGCACATAGGAAACATAATAATCCACCAAAGGATGATGATGTTCCTGATGGAAGGTGGAATTGGTATGGAATTAACGAATGAAGCAATTCAACAACTTATTAAGAGGACTGACTCAGAACGCAATATTATACGTGTTGGGGTCACTGGCGGTGGGTGCGCTGGTTTTGAATATATATTTGATTATGAATCCACAGTACAACCTGACGACCACGTGTACGATTACGGCAAATTCATCATTGTCATACACCCACTCTCCATGCCTTACTTATCTGAGGCAACCCTAGATTACCAAGTCCTTGGTATAAACGAACAGTTTAAAATCATAAATCCAGCCGAGAAATCGTCTTGTGGCTGTGGAGTTTCTATTCAATTTTAGCCCATCTGGCGAATCTTATATTATAAATAACTATGTATTATGGAAGATATATTAGAGTTATTAGGTGAAGTTGGTCTGCCAATTGGTGGAGCACTGATAGCCGGCTATTTTATATTTCTCGTAATGAAGCAATTACTTCAAGGATTAGTTGACGATATTAGTACTCTTAACGCATTTAGTAAAAGCTTAGAGAATAGAGCTCGAGCAATGAACAATGAGTTAATTAAAATAGATATGTTAGTATCGGCGGCTCTTGAGCTACGTCCAGATATTGAGAGAGTGGCAAGAGCTGAGAATTTTGTTGAAGATGGCAATATAGATTCTAGGAGAGACTGATGGATGTAAGTCAAAGCGATTATACTATCATATCAGTACTGGCAGAGTTTGGATTCGCAATGACCGCTGTCATAGGCCTGGGATATTTTATCTATTATATATGGAATTTCATAGGAAACGAAATCGATCCAAAAATAGAAGAAATGCACTTTCAACTAATTAGAGTAATCGACCAAGTAAGAATGCTCGATAATGATTTGATTCGTTTACAAGAAAAAGTAAATGTTATTTTAATGATGAAAGAAAATGAACGTTTAAAAAGGAGTGAAGATGTTAACGAAGAATGAAGAAAAAATTTATGATACTTTATTGAATTATAGATATGAACCTGTAAAAAGGGACACAATATGGAGAAAACTCTTTGGTGGTTTAGTAGCTATATTATTGATTGCTGTTGGTATATACTTTTTTATGTCACAACCATTATCAGCATAAGAAATAGTACATAAGGTCAAGAATCCGTCATTTAGTGGCCAAGGTACTGGAGCACATTATTTGACGATCGAAAACCAAGAATTTTCCAGAAAGAAAGCTATTGAAGAAGCTTTAGAAGCGGCTAGAAAAGCAGCCGAGAGAG